>Ga0115011_10000639_pt1 | contig 27643 bp, 29 predicted proteins | sample TroAtlMetagenome_2_FD_88705 | JGI IMG/M metagenome (GOLD analysis project Ga0115011, IMG submission 88705) | Marine eukaryotic phytoplankton communities from Atlantic Ocean - Tropical Atlantic ANT8 Metagenome | ecosystem: Environmental > Aquatic > Marine > Oceanic | place: Tropical Atlantic...
AACTTGTTGGTTTCTTTTCTTTTCTTTGTACTCCAAGTCCATCCCTCAGTAACTCCTTCACTAAACCAGTAAAGAATTATCGACAGACAGAATAGAATTTGTACCAAAATATCAAGCATTTTTATCTCCTATGATGGTTGTTCCCTTAATAAATATCGAGTTGCAAGAAAGTTCTGTTTTTGAAGTTTTTTTGCGATATATAAAGATAGACTTTATACGAGCGGGATAATATTAGTAAAGGTTATATCGGTCTTTGAATTGTTGTCTCGGAATCCCCTTCATTAATATACTCCACTGTTTACTATCCCCTTTAGGTTGACTTGGACTACCATGAAAGTCAAATCCATTGAATAACATACACCGATTTTCGAATTCTATTTCTTGGTTTTTACCGAAAAACATTTCCTTATCAAAACTCAACCTAAACCAAAACCAATACACCTCTTCCCAAATAAAAGATTTCTGAGTTAAGTATCCATCATCCCAACTAAACTCTTCAAAACCATGTGGTAACATATCAATATGTTGTCCAATTGGTTTATTTTTTATTACTTGAAAACGATGTATAATTTTAAATATTTTTGTTTCTTCCATATATGAAATAAATTCTTCTAATGGTTCAAATCTCTCATTAAATAAATTTTGATTATGCATATTAATAGGTTCATGTGGATTATAGAACTTAAGTTTATCTTGTTGATTATTGAAATAATTGTAAAAATATAATTGCTTTTCTTCTGAAAAATAATCATCCAAAGTTATAAAATGACTGAAAGTATCATCTTTATGTTTTATTCCATTAAATTTCATTATGTTGCATCACCATAACTCAAAGGAAATGAATTTCTATAATGAGAGCTCTCTTGAGGTACAATCATCTTATAAGCTTCTATCAATTCAGATATACCATCTTGTAATTTATACTTTGGTTTCCATCCAGTACTTTCTATCTTTTCATTACTCACGATATAATTTCTTTTATCAGGATCCTCATAGTAATCGGAAAATGTTATAGAGGTGTTCGGAATTTGTTCTTGTATCTTTTCTACCAATTGTTTCTTATTTATATTTTCTTCCGTCAAACCAATGTTAAAAATTTCACCCCTGTATCCATCGTAGTTATCAATCATAAATTCGAAAACCGAAGATACATCCTTGATATGAATAAAATTTCTAACGAACTCATGTTCAAAAAGGGTAATGTATCTATCTGTTAATAATTTGTACACAAACTCATTTACCAATAAATCCAATCTCATACGACTTGATACTCCAAATACAGTCGCCAATCTAAAAATTATCCCATTTGAGTTTTTAACGACATAATCTTCGGCGTTACACTTGGTAATTCCATAATGACTTATCGGTGTTAGTTCGTTTGTCTCATCCACCATACCATCAACCCTACTTCCGTATCCACTATTGGTGTTGGGAAACAAAATCATTTGTTCATCACTAAGAACATCTACTATATTTTTTATTTGTGTAGTGTTAATATCTGTTGCCAATGTCTTATCCTTTTCACAACTTGGAAAGCCAACTAAGGCTGCCAAAGGTATTACAACATCTACACTCTCTACAATTTTTCTAAGTCTTTTCCACTCACGAACATCCCCATACTCAAATTTGAAATTCTTATTGTAGCATAAATCAATCAATGAGGTTTGATTATACATTAGATTATCATAGACTATCACCTCATGTTTTTTTAAAAGTGACCTTGCTATCACCGAACCCAAGTATCCCGCTCCACCAGTTATTAATATTTTCATTTTTCGTTCTCCAAGTACCATTTGATTGTTTCTTCAATTCCCTCTTTGAATGAGTATTTCGGTTGGAATCCAAGTTCTTTAGATATCCTATCGGTACTCACTTTACGAAAAGGTATTGTTGTTGGTTTAGAATTGTCCCAATTTATTTCAAATTTATTATCAGTTACTTCCAATATAGTATCTAAAATTTCACCTATGGTGATTGTTGAACCATAACCAACATTATATGGTCTCATGGATTCTCCTTTTTCAAGAACCAACAAAGAACCATTTATTAAATCTTTTATGTATAGAAAATCTCTTACTACATCAGGACTACCCCAAGCCGTGAATGGATTTTCACCACTCAAAACTCTTTTTATAAGTGCAGGTACAACATGACAAGTTGACAAATCAAAATTATCATCAGGCCCAAAAGTTGCAGTAGCCCTTGATATACCGAGTTTCATGTCACAGATATGAGAACAATGTTCCATAATCTTCTCTCTATATCTTCTCATCCAACCATAACCATAGTAAGAAATGTATGGTTCATCATCCCAAAATTCATCCTCTGTGATTGGATACCTTCTATCAGGATAACCTGTAGAACTATTAATATCTAAAAATCCTTTCACTCCACACTTATAGCTTGCCTCAATGACATTAGAAAATAATATTGTCTGATTTAAACTGATTGAAAAATCTGTTGGAACTTCACTTGGATGTGCTACGGCTCCTGCTGAATGAATTACATAATCAGCTCCTTCTATCAAATCAATACACTCGTCCAAATTCTCCAAATTAACATTTTCAATAACTTCAAAATCACCTTTTGCTCTTAAAGGGTTGATGTGTGTATGTGTTTTTATTTTAGCATCTCTCAGAGATAATTCATTTAGAAAATGAGTTCCCACGAACCCACTTCCACCAGTCACAACTACTTTTTTATCTTTGAAAAAACTCATCGTTATTCTCCTTTTTCTAAACATGCGTTAATATAAAGACTTGCTGGAAATGTTATATACTTGAATTTCCAATTAGTATTATTAACAAACTCATTAAGTGCCATATGAACACCATAAAAATTTTCTGTGGTGATATCATCGAGTATTAAAAAACCACCATCTTTTACCTTTTTTTCAGACAAATATAATTCCTCTACAGTAACTGAATATGAATGGTCTGAATCGATGTATATCCAATCAAAGTATCCATCCTCGAATTCTTTAAGAGCAACCCTCGAATCTTCGTTTATCACTTTTATCTGTCCTTGATTCAAAAAATCTTTGAATCGAAGCTTTAATCCTTCATACAAACCCGTATCGAGTTCGATTAAATGTAACTCACTTGGATTTACAATATTTAAAATTTTATCTGTAAAATTTCCAACTTCCACTCCCACTTCCATACCGATACTATTCTTTGGAAGTTTACTCATTAGACTCTGTCTCGATGGAAGTACATCACAATTTACAAACTTGGATATATCAAAATCTTTCATGGTAAATTTTATATCATTGTGACCTTGAGGTTTACCAGGAAAACTAAAAGTTCCTTTAACCTTTGCAGAAGTGTGTACACCAACTTCAATCCACCCAATACCAAGATGTTCGGTATGTACTATTTTATTTACTTTATATCTTTTACCATCAATTTTACCCTCTTCTAAATCCTCTATGAAATGAGGAACTCCCTTATCATGTAATTTACATTGTATGTCATGAAATGCAATAATACCACCATTCTTTACCAAATCCTTATATAAGATAAAGTCCGTCAATACACTTTCATAGTCGTGTTGTGCATCAATAAAAAGTAAATCCAAGTGTTCTTCATTTAAAATTTTCCTAACCGATTCCACACCTTTTGGTTCGTATGATTTGTGATTTATAAAATAACTTCCTTTTAAGTTCCATTCTCCATAAAAATCAAATATATTTTTTCCAAATTTTCTTATTCTACCCCAATCCTTTTCAATTGTCAAAATCTTATGAAACAGATGTTTCCAAATAAAATGGGTACTACCATAATGACCAAGTCCAATTTCTAAAACATTATTTCTGTTTTCTAATTTAGAAATAAATTCAACAAATTCTAAAATTTCTTCTTTGTTTTGCTGTATGCCATGAGTAGGATAAAGTTGAAAATTTTCAATCGAGGATGGTAATAAAACATCCTTATCCTCTACATACGGAGACTCACCCTTGTCTTTCAACCATTTTTCTAATTGTGATTCAATCATAATCATTTGGAATTATCAATTTCTTGAAATATTGGTGAGTAACCTTTTGTCGCCTTTGTAGAAATGTGCCAACCTAAGTTTTTCGGAAGATTTTTAATCTCTACTTTTCTTGTCTCCATAGTATCAATGTGTGGAGAATCTATTTGAGTTTCAACTTTACCAAATCCATTCTCAAGAAATAATTTTTGTACAGAATCCTCAGTATAAATTTTTGTATATGGACAACCATGTTGTGCCTCACTATACTTACTCACCAAATCCTCCTCGGTCAATCCCTTTTCAAATTCACCTTCCACTACTCCTCTTAAATACATTATACTATGATAATATAGTAGACTATTTTTATTGTAGAACATGGCGTAAACACTTCCACCTGGTTTGAGAACCCTAAGTATCTCCCTAACTCCATTATCAACATTAGTTATATGATGTAGTATTCCGTATATATGAACTACATCAAAAAAATTATCTTCATAAGGAATATCTTTCACATCAACTTTTTCAACTTTGATATTTTTAAAATCATTTCTTTTTACTCTTCCACTTAAATACTCAACAGATTCATCTGTAAAATCCGTGGCCCAAACATTACCACCATTTCGAAGGTATTCTAAAGAATCTATTCCACCCCCACATCCTATTTCAAGAATGTTTTTACCTCGTGAACTTTTAAACGGGTAGAAGTTATGCATATAATGATTTATATCATATCTCAACTTTCTCATTTCTTCGTATTTACCCCATGAGAATAATACTCTCCCCTTCCAATATTTTTCTATTTTATCATTAATACTCATCGATTAATTCTCCTTTTGCCTCATTTAGAGTTTTAGTTTCACTCAATATAATTTTTTGATTGTGTAGAATTATATCGATACAACTTTCATAAATTTTCTGTAATTCAACATCATCCATGTTACATAATCTTTCAACTTCATTCAAAACCATTTCAAATCTTTTCATATCATCAAGTTCTTCATCGTAACTCTCATCAAACATCTTATCAAATGTTTTGAAACCAAGTTCCCGTAAGTGTCTTAAAGTATGTGGCCTACCAAGTATTATAGATGGATGATTTATAATTGACTTATATGTTTTTTCAGTAATGAAAAGATAATCATCTTGTTCCAGTAAAAAGTAACTTGTTTCGGGTACTATACAAAAAAATGTATCCTTCATATGTGACTTATCTAAAGTACACCACAAGTCTACATCTGAACCATCTATATTTTTACCCAACTTTATGTTAGTAATACTATGTGGTGATGTCACAAAAAAATCACTATCCCTATCTATACTCTTACCTATAAAATTAAATTGTTCAGTATCAATCATATCAAAAAACTCTTCTGTAGGTTTTTCATGTAAGGATATCAATCCGTGTTTTACCAAATTTTTTTTCAACAAATCATTTATAAAAATAATTCTATGAACTTGTAGTGAACCATTATAACAAACATATTTCTTTTTTCTTTTAGAGTTTTTTAATTCATCTATCAGTTCATCACAAAATGGAAAATATATATTTTCTAAACCTGAAAGGTTATGTTCTTTTGAAAACGATTCATTAAATCTTTTTGTAAAAAAACACAATCTGTAATAATGATTATCAAGTTTTAATGTATTCAAATATTTTGTTTTAAGATTTGCATGTAAAAGTAACCATTCATCATCTTTGAATCCCATCGATATCATACTTTTATGAAATTGTCTGTATTGGTCAATATTGAGTGCTTCAGTTGAATGGTCTACAACTAACCTTTTTCCACTCGGTGAAAGTGATATTCCATCCTTATCAAAGTTAATAAATGAAATACACTCCGTCACATCACTATCTAAACTATGAAATTTTTCAAATGGATTCATCTAAAATACTCCTTTTTATAGAATCTACATCTAATCCAAAATATTTTCTGGCATCTTCAACATCTCCATAGTGTGTATAAAAATCATCCATAACTCCAAACTTTTTTACTTTCAAAAAAGGTGTATCACAGATTGATTCATATAGACCATTTACATCTTGAAATACAAGAATTTTCGTGTCTTTATATTTGTTTATTATATCTTTATCAATTGGTTTTATAGTGTGAAAATAAACCAAGTTGGCTTCTATATCTTTTACTGCTTCATATACATTTTTTAAAATAGGTCCTGATGTCATAATTGTTATATTAGAATCTCTATCAAAAATTTCAACTCCCTTTCCAAATTCTATATCTAAATCGATTTCATGTGGAAAGTCTGATAATCTAAAGTATGTTGTTTTGTTGTTATCATATTGACTCCTTACCAACTTATCAACTTCTTTCTCACTACCGAGATGTAATATTTCTATATTTGGTAATAATCTCAAGTTTGATAAGTCACTATATGAGTGATGGGATACTCCGTCAAATGCATAATCAAATGTTCCACCACAAGTTACAATATTAGCAGGATAATCATTATAAATTAAATCTAATTTGATTTGTTCATAACTTCGGTCTGATAAAAATGGATTTATCGTATGAATGAATGGTATTAATCCTTGTGAAGACAAACCTGCAGAAATACTAACAAGTGAATTCTCTCCGATAGATAGATTGAAAACTTGGTTTGGATTTTTTCGTGCAAACTCATCGAATAGATACACACTAACATCTCCAAGTATCAATGTGATTTTATCATCGTTCAAATCGACTATTGTATCTCTAAATTGTTTTCTCATGACTCACTCTTTTATCGTTTTCATATTCTTCAATACCAATCAAATCTCCATACTCGTTGTAATGGTAAACCTTACCATGTAACCTATTGTTCTTCCATTCAGATATTTGTTTTAGTGCACCATCTTGATACCAACCATAACAGAAACCATCCTTTCTTTTACCATCTTGGTATTCCCATTCATACCTTAATGCTCCAGTACTTTTCCAAAATCTTCTGTAGATACCATTTTTAGGTAATACAGACTTCATGTCGAAATTCTGTGGATGATATTGTCCTACATCTCTATGAACAATGTCATCATCTAAATCCCTTTCTTCATATAAATTTTCACATAATGTAGGAAATTGTGTAACAACTTTTCCATCTAATTCTTTTACAAAAATATTATAAAATTCTTGATTTGGTACTTTATTATGCCATTCGAATTTATTGTCAATCAATGTCTTACATGGGTAACCTTTTATTGTATTAGCTACAACTACCTTTGGTTTATCCTTTTTCTTAGATTGTAAAACTTTTTCAATCTTAGGTTTGTCGTGACCATCCACTACCTTCACATCACATCCAAACTTATCACTTATCTCATCTATATTTTTCAACTGAAGACATCTTGTCTGTGATTGATTTACATCGAACACTATAGTCAAGTTGTCTAATTTTTGATTCACCGCTATCATAAGAGATTCCCAAACCGACCCCTCGTTTGCCTCACCATCTCCGACCAAAACATAAACTCTTCTTTTACTATTTTTTATTTTCAATCCTAATGCCATGCCTACTGCTATTCCGATTCCATGACCAAGAGAACCTGTTGATGCTTCAGTTCCCTTCACCTTTGTCCTATCAAGATGTCCACCAAAATTACTTTTATATTTTTTAAGAGTTTTGATATCTTCTAAATCAAAGTATCCGTAAGATGAAAGTAGGGTATACAAACACAAAGAAGCGTGACCCTTACTCAAAATAAAAATATCTCTTTCATCCCAATTAGGTTCATCAGGTCTATGATTCATCGTAGAATAGATTGCATCAATAATCTCAACGACAGAAAAATCAGTTCCCAATCTTCCTTGTCCTGTATGAATGGCCAAACCAATAATTTTTTTTCTTATATCTAAACTTTTATTATTTAACATTTTTGACTTCTACATAAGATATTCTTGATGTAATCGGTAACCTTTTTATTTCTAAATTATTCAACCCAAAAACCTCATCTAATGCCATTGTTTCACCAGGAAACTTATCATCACACAATTCATCAAATATCATTATACTACCTTCGGTCAAATAAGGTTTGATATTTTTTAGGGATTCCAATGTTGGTTTGTAAATATCCAAATCGAAAAATACCAAAGAAACTATTGTATGTCTATTCTCTTTCAAATATTTAGGTAAGGTTTCTATTATATTACCTTTTATAATTTCAAACTTTTTAATGTGGTCAAGTGGACTAAATTGTTCTTGTAAACTCAAGATTTCTTCAAGATGTTCTTCGTATCCATCAGTAACAGCAAAATCTCCTTCTTTTGAAATTCTATCGTATTTTGTTGTCTCGGTAAATCCTTCAAATGTATCAAAACCAATAATCTTTCTATGTCTATTAAATGGTTCGTAGATGCCTCGCAATGACTGAAACAAGTTCATTATTGGCCCCCATCTCACACCAAACTCCATGATAACACCATGATGAGTAATTATCTTCTTATACATCTCGTTAAAAAATAAAATTCGTGAAAGTAACTTAGACGATAAAAATAATGGAAGATTATAAAGAATTTCATTATCTGGTATATTTCCAACAAGTAACCTTCTAACAAGTCGTTCTTCAATTTCATTTTCAGTATCAGTCGTATTTCTTAAATCTGATATATTCTTTTTACTCATTGTTGTTCTCCAAAGTAACATCTATAAAATAATATTTCGATTCTAATTGAGATTTAAATGTATTAACTAATTTAATTTTTAAATTCTGTTCTATCATTTCAAAAAAATCTGATATTTTACTACCTGGCCCCTCGTTCATACCATCGGCCTTTCCAATTGATGAATTTTCTAATATTAAAGAATGTCCATTTTTATTTAAAATTTTATGTAAATTTTTATAATAATTCTTATGTAATTCCCAATTTAAATCAACCTGTAATAATTCTCGACAACCATCATATAACTCAGGATGATGTGGTGGATTACAAACTACCAAATCTGATTTAATATTATATGGAATATGTTTTAATCCGTCTGACCAAAATATTTTTACCTTGTCACCCAAGTCATTTATCTCTATAGTTTTCAATAAACATTCAATGGCAACTGGATTTATATCAGAAAATATAACTTTATCACATAATCCTTTTGATAAAAGTGTAAATCCAATAAAACCTGGTCCAGAACATAATTCATATAAAGTATTAACTTTATCAGTAACTACATCACAATATAAATTAGCAAAAGCAACACCTCCTGGTAATTTATAACTAGCACTATACGGTTCTGTATATGCTACTGATATCCCATTTATGTCTACATATTCCATTATTCTCCTACCCTTATTACTTCACATCCTTCCACATCAGGTATGTAACGCCATGGGTCTATAATCACGGAACCTTTTTCAAATGGAAAACTTGTAAACTCAGGATGTTTTGTTCCAATAAAATATAAATGAGAATCAGTCTCATTATCACTATCATCATATTTTTTCTTTATCTCATCCCAAGGCTCATCTATATACGGGTCCCACATAAATACTCCAAATCCTCTTTCTTCTAAAATGTTCCTTAACAATATAGATGGACTACCAGTTGTTATATTAGTTTCAGGTTTAAAAGATTTTCCGAGTATATTTATTCCTCTATCTCCTGCGTGCTTTTCTATCAATTCAACAAACCATTCAGTTTGTATTTCCCTTTGTTTCATGATATTATCAAACCAATTGTAACTCATACCTAACTTATCACTCAACCAACTAAGAGCAATGTTATCTCTTGGATGACAGCCTCCACCATCTCCCATACCACCACTCAAATATCTATCTGATATAATTCTATCATCACACATTTTTAAAGCGTTAGTCACATCGTCTACATTCGTATTTGGTAAGTGGTGACACATTTCCATAATAGTATTAACGAATGCCAGTTTAGTTCCAATAAAAGTATTGTAAACAACCTTAATCAATTCAGCATTTTCAATCGTAGTCTCATAGAATGGTTGATGATGTAAAGTACGATAAAACTTTTTTGCCTTTTGTGCAGCTTTATTATCATCTACTCCAAATAATACTATTTCAGGTTTTAAAAAATCTCTCATTGTTGTACCCATGGCTATAAAAAATGGATTGTAACAGAGTTTTGTATGTTCTCCCAAGAGTGGAATAATTTCTTTACGGATGGTACCAGGTAATACAGTCGAAATGATGATTACGATTTTATCCTTTCCTTGTTTTTCAATTTCATCGGATAAATCCTCAATACCTTTTTTAAGATAAGTATAATCAAAATCTGCTCTTTCAGCTGGTATCCTTGTCGAACCTTCAAACTTTTCACCATGTGGAGTTTGTATTGGTACGAAAATTATCTCAGAGTGTTTAACAACTTCTTCAACAGGTTTAATTTCTATCTTAGATTTATTCAAGTAATCTTGTGCCCAAATTTCTTGGTACTGAAGTTGTTTAGAATCTATAATCTGTTCAACTTGATCTGATGGGTCATAACCAATGACCTTATGTCCTCTTGATTCTACGGCTAAGGCACAAGGTAATCCAAGTTTACCCAGTCCTATAAATCCTATATTCATAATGTCTCCTTTAATGTAGTGTAGAGTTTACTTCTTTGTTCTCTACTATATTTGTTATAAAAATGGTAGTAGTTATGTTTTAATATATCTTCCATTGACCAATACCATTCATGTATTTCTTCAATCGGCATTTCACATAATCTTTTTACTTCCGAAAAAACTTTATCAAATCTTTGTTCCTTTGAAACCACCTCGTCATAACCTTCATCTACAAAAGGTTCGAATGTTTTGAATCCCCATTTTCTAAGTTGTCTTAACATAAAAGGATCACCAAGTAAAATAAAAGGTTGAAAATTGGTAATTGGTTTCCAAACTTTTTCTGAAAATTGAATTTGGTCACTAAAACTTGAAAACTGATTTTCATTTACGACTTGAAAGTAAGAATCAAGATAAAAATTATTACTTGTTAATTCATATGACCATTTTTTTTCTTCAAGGTCAATTCTATCTATTGACAATGGTAATTTCGTGTAAAAACTTAATTCATAAGGTTTTAAATCTTGCCTAAATGTTTCGAACTTCCAAAATGAATCTTTTCTTGGAAATGAAACATAACCCTTTTCAAGTAAATTATGTTTGAATAGACTAATCACAAAATCTAATCTATGTTGTTTTGGTAATCTATTATAAGATAAAAAATGTTTGTTTCTTATTTTATCTTTAGTCTTCTCAAACTTTTTTAAATTTTTAATAGACCTTTTATTACCATGATAAATCATAGATGGGTGCATTGATGTGTACCTATCCCAATCTAACCCACAATACTCATATGAAAAATATTTTATTTTTGTATCAATTTGCAAAACTGGATCAATTTTTGCGTTATCTAAGTGAGTATTTCCATCAACATAAATTATATTTTCATGAGGTAAATTATATTTGTCTAATAAAGAGTGTAATTGATTTCTCATAACACTACATAAAATAGAATCATTCATAGCTTCACCAAATCCTTCGTATCCATAATTTAAAATAATCTTACATTGACCTTCACGACAATGTTGAAGGGCTGTCTCATCCATATACTCGAAAACATTATTGTCTAATGGTTCTAATGTTTGTCTATCAATACCAACTGCTGCTGAAAATTCTTTGAGGTTTACTACATAAAAGTATTTTTCATCTTCCATGTCACTTATCAATTTAAAAACCAAAGGAGTGTTGGTTTGAAACTCTCCCTCTTCAGTAGTTTGTATAAAATCATGTTTGACTTTTTGAAACATACCACAGAAGAAATTACCACAATCACAAATTGCCCAATCATTAGATACAAAATCTAAACAATTCTCAATCGGGTCACCATCGTCTTGTAATTTTTCGTATCCAAATATCATTTTTCCAAGTACCACTCGATTGTTTTGATTATTCCATCTTCAAATGATGTTTTAGCTTTAAATCCAAAACTTTCTGCTCTTTCTGTACTTAATATTCTTTTCATATCACCCATAGGTTTATCCTTATCCCAAACAATTTCTTTATCAAAGTACTTTGCTACTATTTCTGCTATCTCACGAATTGTCACACCATTACCACTTGCAAGATTTACAGGTGAGTTTATCTTGTTTTCTACCATATGTATCATACCATCAGCAACATCTTCAGAATAGATAAAATCTCTTATTGGTGAGCCATCCCCCCAAACATTCAATACATCGTTCTCGTTCGCCTTCTTTATTAAAGATGGTATTACCATTGAATGTTCCCCAAAGTTATCGTAAGGCCCATAAACATTAGCAGGTCTTACAATTGAATAATTTTTCCAATCAAATTCCACTTCGTATGAGTGAGCCTGTAATTCACCCATTCTTTTTGCCCAAGCTGGATATGTATCATTTTCTGTTGGAAATGTTTTCCATACACTATCCTCTTGTAAAACATCGTCTTGTCTGTAGACACCAACCGAACTTGTATACAGATACCAATCAACACCTTCTAACCTTGCCGCTTCCATCATATTTGTATTGAATTGTAATAGTGGAACAAAGTATCGAGATGGTTTTGTTTTTGCAGTTTGTGGATTACCCTTGATTCCTGCTACATGATAAACTATATCAATATCTTTTACTAATTCCTTACAACTATCAAAGTTTCTCAAATCACTCATTCTAAACTCGAATTGATTTCTATCGTAAGGTGTAAAAACATCCTCGGTAATTATATTGTATTGTATATCTGTAGCTCTTACATTATAACCTTTTTTGATAAGTTTATCAACAACCACATGACCAATCATGCCTGATGCACCAGTTACTAAAACATTTTTATTTTTCATTATAATAATCCCCCCATTCGATTATTAAAGAAGAACCATCTCTGTTGTATGCATCTTTAAATGTTGGTAATATTTCTTCAGGTTCATTTAACAAAATAACATTAACCTCATTTAAAATATCCTTCATTACTTGTGTGTAATCTTGAGTATGTTGAATACCACCATTTAAGGGATTGGTAGAACCGATGGATGTTCTTATTATTACCTTTGGTTTAAAATTATTTTCTGTCATATTTTGCATCTTATCCAAATGGTTTACTAAACTATCCATACACCTCATTAAAAAATCAAATCTTGGAAAGCAACTTATAGGTACTAACCCATCCATTGCCATACCAGTACTCATTCCCATCTGTACTTCTTCGAACACAGGAGTTTCTATTTTCATAGAATCATCCAATGTACTCAAAGTATTATAAATTGCATTTCCACTATATTTTACAGATTGTCCAAGAAAAAAAGTATCATCCTTTTCTCCTAACCATTCCATACTTCTAATTAACTCATCTTTATACTTCATTAGAATAACACCCAGTTTCCAGTTCCGTGATGTGGATAATCACTTTTATATTGATAATAAATTACATCACTTGGAACTTTTTGTTTAGTACCCCAAGTCTCATCGACTGGAGTGTTGGTTGATAAATTATTATCTTCTACAACAAATTGTAACGGTAAATCAAAGTTTTTGGAATACTTGTAACACTCGTGAAATATACCACTTTCAAAAGTCATGTCACCAACAAAACACCAAACCTTATTATTTTCTCCTTTTAATTTTATTGATTGTGCAACTCCAAGAGCTATTGGAAGTGTACCACCAACAATTGATGAGGAATAAAACTTAGGTTCTGTGGAATAAACACTCATACTTTTACCACGAACAATTAAGTCCATCAAGGTATCTCTTGGAATACCATGTAATAATGCGTGATAGTGATTTCTCCAACTACTAAATACCCAATCATCTTTATCTACATTTTTGAATATCTCAATAAGTTGTTCTTCATTATTTGAACTCAAATGTACTGGTGCCGTTATTTCACCAGACTCGTATCTTTCTTTTACTTCGGTTTCGAAATCTATTAAAAAAGACTTATCATCTGCTCTCTGTATACTTTCTTGTCCTCTAATCATTTATCTCTCCAATTCAAAATAGGATTATTTATAGGCCAATTAATTTTGACTCTTTCATCATTCCATTTCATCACATCCTGATTCATCCAATCCACATAATCATTAGGGTAGGATTGGGTGTAATGAAATAAACTTTTTTCTGTCAAACATAAGTGACCATTTAAAAACTTAGGTGGAACCAATACACTCTTGTGATTTCTTTCCGATATAATAAAACTATCCCATTTGAGATAGGTTTCGGACTCTGGTCTGTTGTCTACCACAACCAAGTATATTTCTCCCCAAACACAAGATATGTGCTTCCATGTCACATCATCTCCATGAAGTCCCCTCAAAACATTTTTGTGAGACCTTGTAAATTTTGATATCTTCCATTCGTGTCCCTTTGGTAGTATTTCCTTTTCCTTTTCCCAAAATGTCCACATCTCCCCTCTGTAATCAAACCAAGAATCTGGCGTAAAAGTCTTTACATCTTCGAATACCTTTGATTTTTCAATACGAAAGTCAAAATCACTCATAAGTAAATTCTTTTATATCAGTTAAATTATCACATTTTTCGTAATCATAAAACCTAAAATCCATCTCAAACATTTCATTAACGATGTCCAATGTCGGTTTATCATAAAACACATAATAAGGTGCATTTCTTAAAATATTGGTACTATTGTAGTAAGTATGATGTTCATATCTTTCATGATGAGTCTCTTGTCTCATCAGCTCATATTTGTTGAGGTAATCTTCAAAATCTCGGAAAAGACTAAATCTATCCTTAGAATGTTTCCAATTATTTTTTAATGGAAAGTTCTCACGAACATCTTCGAGTTTTAAATAGGTTATTTTATCGGACAAACTATCAAGATACTTACTAATCTTAGATTTATCATAAGGAAGGCCTAAGTTCCATACCGCACTAAATACATCTATTGTAGATGGTGATATGTGGTCGTAATAATCTTGGAAATTGGAGTTATCTGCATCATACATCAATCCATATTTGTCCCATACTTGTTTTGTCTCTGAAATAAATTTTCTAAATTCATCAATTTTATTTTCTAATGGGATATCACGATATTCTTTTTGATATTTATCGCCTCCCAACGACATCAATTTATGTTGAAAAAAACTTGAAATTGTTTTTTTGTAAGGTGTTCTACCATAAACATAAATGTTGTCACATTTGGTATGTTGGTCATGAATTGCAATTAACTCAACATCAAAGTAGTCATTTTGTATTAAATCACCGAATGTCGATGAACCACATTTGTGTGGTAGGACTATTCTAATTAAGCTATTATCTACTTTTACTATACAATCGAACACTATAGTACTCCTCTCCAATATTGGATTAAATCATTGCATATATCATCTAATCCCTTCGTTGGTTTCCAATTTGTTTGTTTTCTAAATTTATCACTACTTGGAATTTGTAATGTTATATCAGTTGGTCTTATTCTATCTGAATCCTCTAACTTTTTGAGACTATCTGAAAGATTTGATTTCGATATCAATTTATCAAGAGCATCTCCAATTGTACAAGTCTCATCTCCACCGATGTTATAGACTTCTCCATAGACACACTTATCTACTGCCAACCAATAAGCATGAACAGCATCATCTATGTGATTATATGTTCGGACAGAATTTAAATTCCCATGTCTTATAAAACCATCACCATAACCCTTTTCATTTTCAACTATCTGATGTGCAAATGATGAAAGAGCAAATCTTTTTCCCCTTCTTGCACCCTCATGAGAGAACATTCTTGTTATGATGACTTTCATATCAAAAGCTTTATGGTAGTATTGTGACATCAAGTCGTGACCTACTTTGGAAATGGAATATGGATTTGCAGGTCTGATATAATTTTCTTCTGTAATGGGTACTTCATCTTTAGTAGGAATTCCGTAGACTTCTGACGATGAACAGCTTAATATAATTGGATTACAAACTCCATCCTCTTTGGCTATTCTCAACTCTTCCAAAAGATTTGTTGTTCCGATTATGTTGGTTGTCAAGGTACTTACGGGTGTTAAAAAACTTGATTCAGGAAAACTCTGAGCTGCAAAATGATAAACTATATCAGGTTTAGAAATTCTTATATATCTCTGTAAACTACCTCTGTCTAGCAAATCCACTTCGGAAAAATCTACCTGACTATTACCAAATAGATGTCGTATGTTGTCTTCCTTACTTCTCCATCTTCTTGTGGCAAATATTTTTACATTTTCAATGTTTCTAAGAAGGTAATCAGCCATATGACTACCGACAAAACCTGTTACACCAGTTATTAATATTCTCATAAATACAACTCTTTATATTTGTTATACAAAACTTCCGCCCACATTTTATTTCCCTTAATATTAGCGTGTTCACAAGGAGTTAGATTTTCTTTACCAACATAATCTCGTAAACCATAATCCATTATCCAATTTTTTCTATCAATACCCTCACCTACACCATTATTGAAATCTATCTCACCTTCAAAGTTATATATTCGATTATCATTTGGGGCTATATGTCCTTGAAACATAATGTACTTACATTTTTTTAATTTAAAAATACTTTGTAATGAAATTGCGTATCGACAAGTGACATCAGATAAAATCTTTCTGTTTGGTAAATAAAACGGATTGGGTGCTGACCTATCTCCATTAAAGTAAAAGTCATTGGTTAGGTCTTTTAATTTTGGATTAGTATAACCATCGTGACCAAAATGTGCATTATACCAATTTCCATGCCATTCAAGAAGGTCACGATCCTCAGGTGGCATTACAATCTTGCCATTTGCGTCTGGCATAGGCCCACAATAAAAAACTTCGTTTCTTCCGGCATAAGACCATTGAATTAGAAAAAGTGTATTTTGGAGTTTTTTAGGATTTGAAATAGTCCAATCAATAACCTTACGAAATATCCTTTGATTAGAACCACCACCCATTCCTTTATGGATTAATTTGGCGTTCAGTTTTTTAGACATTAGCGTGGAATATTTGCTAGATTTTTCCTCTTCTTTTTTTAAACCTGTACCAGAAGAATAGCTACAACCTATACTATATACATATTTTATTTGTTCCATATAACAAAAAATCCTCTTAAAAAGAGGACACTTAATCAAAAGTGCCTCCGTGTTTATAGTCCGTTTGTATGGTTGGTTAGGTCTTTGGGTTTTTTTATTTCCCAGTTTACCACACAGGACTCTTGTTTATTTTTTTTCTTTACTCTTACTCAGGATCGTAAATCGGAACCGATGATAAATCAGAAGGACCGTAACTTCCTGTCCATTGGTCAAGACTCAATGATGCTGAATTCATCCATGATGTTCCTAAACTCGCACTTTCAATTGAATGAGAAACTGTTGTTGACCACCAACCAGTATTATTTCCAGCATGTGCTAAATTTGCGTTATGATTAACCCAAGTTGATAAATCTCCTTGAGTACACCAATTACTAGCGTCACTTGAAGTTGAACCAGATGGTAAAGAAAAATATTTTTTGTATCCACCCGCAACTCTTAGATTTGTATTAAGAGATTCCCAATCACTCCAGTTCCATGAACCTGAATTGTGAATCAATTCTTCAATGGCTATTGAAGCAGTTGCTGTTGCGTTTAATAGTGTGTTACTATATCCCATTTGAATCTCCTATTTGTAGATACTTTAGTCAAATATAAATATCATGGCTTAAAAAAAACACTTCAAATATAATGTAAGTCTTCCATGTTACCTAATAATGGGGATATACAAACTCTTCTCCATTGAGTTCCTCTATCATAATTACCATATTTAAGGTGATTTTCTGAAGTAATTCCGAATAATACACATTTAGATGGATTCACATTTAACTCCTTACAAATTCTTATTTGTTGAGATTGATATGTATCGGTGTTGTAATCAAAATCAAAATTTTTCATAATCTCCATTCCGACATGGACACCTACCATGTTTAACATTTGCATAGAATTAAAAACTTCAACTGAATCATCTATGTATTTACGAGTCATTCTTAGACCAATTCTCAATTTCTCCGCCCCATAAAAACCTTTACTCATACTGAAGGAAATTCCTTTGATACATGGTCGGTCAAAATTAAAATTTACATCACGGGCTATAATCATGTAAGCACAATCTATGAATACAGGAACATTAAGCTCGTCACATTTATCTAATATATCATTTGTTTGTGGATGTATATCACCCAAATCAGAAAATGGTAGCGAAAAAATAACAGCATCATTTTCTTTGATTTCATCATCTTCGATATACTTCCAATCAAAATTATTTTTCCATGATAACTGATGGTACATGAAATCACCTCTAAAGGTTCTCATTCTTTTTTTATTATTTAAAAGATAAAAGAAATCAAAAGATTGAGATGTACCATGTACATATTGAATAGAGTCAAAACTATTTAATCCCAATAAATTGTTATTTGAGGATGATATAATCCAATCAACATATCTTTCACAATACATTGGTATACTTTTCAAATCATATATGTCAGCCGATTTTATAGAATTTGTAACGAATTTAAATACATTAGAATCAGGTATTGGTCGTGAGTTTTTTAAGTTCATAATGTGTTTCTTATTTTTTTAAAATCTTTGTATTCATAATTTAATAAATGATTTTGATTATAAATCAGAACATCTTTCATTTCGTAATACATTTTGTGAATATCTTTTTTTGACTGACATAACCTCTTAACTTCATCAACAATCATCATCAACCTTTTTTCATGATTTTCCTCTTCATCATAGGATTCATCTATCCATTGTGAAAATGTTTTGAATCCTTGTACCTCTCTCAGGGTCTTCATCATATATGGACTACCAAACATTATGAAAGGAGTCAAAGAGACAATTGGTTTATATGTGGTTTGACTAAAAAACATCGATTCCGAATCAAATACATCCTCGGTAACCAACATGAAATATACTTTTCTAAATTGTTCAGCGTAAGTATAACCACATACATTCAGTCCTTTGTATTTCCCCTCATCCAACTTTTCAACATTTGGGTCACCATCAATACTTAAAGGTTGTAATTTTTGAAGTTTTCTTGACCATTTTTGTACTTCTTCTTGATTAACCTTGAGAAAATCAAATCTATCAGGCCATGTTTGTTTGCCTATAGAACCAAAGTCTTTAGAACCGATACTCACCAAACCCTTTTTGATTAAATCATTCTTATAAAGTAGAGATAAAAGTGCTACTCTATCTGGCCTCAAAGTTTTGTTGTATGAAAGAAAGAAATGTTCTCTATTTACATCTTTGATTTTTTGAACTTCATCCCATGTATTGATGGAAGGTCTCTGTGGATAATCATCATAGTTCCATCTACCATCGTTTAAATCTCTGAAACCCTCTACTGCAGACTCCAACTTATGTTCTGTCGTTATCAAATTAATTTTATCTACTTGAAACAAATTATCGTATTGTTTTTTAAGATTGTAATTACTTTGAATCAGATAAACATTTGAAGAGGGTATCTCTTTATCCTTTAAGATTTTATGAAGTCTTATTAAATCATCATCTTCCAAGTTACCTTCTGACATCGAACTTACAATCAACTTACATTTGTTTGATTTTATTAGTCGTATTGTTTTTTCACTCATCGTTGCCGTAAATGGACTATTTAGGATAGATTTGATTCCTCCAAGTGATTCTACTAAATAATAACATTTTTCGGAATTGAACTCGTGCACACTTTGAAACTCAACAGAGTTTTCATACTCATAATAAATTAATCCAAACTCTGTAGAACCTTCTAAACCATTAGGTTTTTTTAAATTTTCAAAAATAAAAGTCAAATACTATCCTTTAAAACCGATATTACAATTGTATATTTGTCCATCACACCTGTGTTGGCAGAAAAATGTTGGTCACTCGTTTCAAATGTATAACAATCTCCACTCTTCCACTTTGTAATACTTTTTTCTTCACAACCAAAGACTTGTCCAATAGACCAATCTGTTAAGAATACCAATACTCGTTCAAACTCATCTTGATGTCTATTTAATTTTTTACTGGCATGTTGATGATTATCCCTATGTAAAGGTGCCATCTGACCTGGCCTTTGGACATTTACATTTGCAGAATAACTATTCCTATCAAACCCAATCTCTGTAATATAATCGACAATCTCTTTTGGTAAGTCTTCATCCCAAACTTTATTTTGTGTACTAGCAACCCTATCCAATCCCTTAATGGCCTTGTTTTCAGGATGATTTCTGTTATCGAGTTTTAAACGGTTGATTTTGAGTGAAACCGATTCTATATCAAAATTAGGTTTTACATTTTTAATAAATTTTAACAAAATTAGTCCTTGTCTTTAAAATAAATATCAAGTTTATTTTTATTCAAATCATAGTAATCTTTACCAATGAGTCTTGATTCATCTGTTGTTATACGAAACTCTTGTGATAATCTTCCATGCTTGTGTCCTTCTTTAACACAAGTCCTATGTACAACTTCATTTCCGAATATAATTGCATCACCAAAGTTTAAATCGAATGAACATATATTGTAAAAATTATCATCCAAGAAAAACGAATTAAATTTTGATTCGAACTTTTGTTTATGTTTTAATTTACCTTGATTTGGATTATTAACAAACTCAACTGTAGGATATTCAGTAGGATAATCGTTAAAAGGAATAAAACAAACACAAAAGTTTTCGTGTGTTTTTTCTGGCATTATCTTTTTGGAAAGATACATCCAATCTTGATGCCATGGAACATTACACTTGACATCTTGTAACTTTCTAATCTGTGGTGGAAAAATAACTTGGGTAAATTTTTTTATTTCATTGGGTAACGATTTTTGATTCCAAATTTCATACCAAGTTTTTTGTACTCTGAATGAATCCTCATATATGCCCAACTCACCAATATTATCACTCGATGTTATCTTTGATTGCCTTGACTTAAGAATATCTATATCAAAAAAATCTCGTAGTACAAATAAAAAATTTGATGTTGTATGAAAAAATATTTTTTTAATTTTCATTTAATAAAACCTTTACATCACCAAACCAACTATCATCCATTTTTTTATATTTTTCTAAAAATAAGTTTTGATTGTGGATAATATTATCAAATGAATTTAAATATTTATCGGATTTGTCATGATGATTTAATTTTGAAAAGTTTTTTACTTGTCGTACTATTTCGTCCATTCTTTCCTCGTTATTAATTATTTTATCATATCTTTCATCGAACATTTTTGGAAAAGTTTTGAATCCTAATTTTTTGAGTTCGTGTAGTGAGTTTGGGCTTCCCAAAATTAAAAATGGCATGTTTGATAAAAATCTCCATGTTTTTTCGGTGAAACACCTGTCATGTTCATTTATGTAAGCCTCAACTATAATTGAATAAAAAACATTAGATGATATTTTCGATAAGAATCTTTTATCAGAATAAATATCATATTCTGTTGCTGGAATTAGAAAATCATCATTAGTGGTTTTATATTCCACACGATTTTTTTTAAAATCAACGCTCGATGGAGTTACATCTTCAAGACCTTCCATTTCCCAGTGTGCTGATATTAAACCATCTTCCCATAATTTTTCTTCAAAAATTTTTTTGAGAAAATCAATTCTCCACAATTTAGAGTTTTGATTGAAACATACAAAATCCTTTTTTCTTTTACTAACTTTTAATACTTCAATCATATCTTGTGTGAATGGAATATGTTTATTTTGTACTTGTTCTCTTGTTGTCTCTCGGAAAAACTCATTGTAATATATATATTTATCCAATTTATTTGTCTCTTCTCTCATGTCAAGACCAACTATTCTATAATCATAACCAAGTCTATCACACACATCACCACAAAGTTCTGTGAACTTCTCACCTGTAGGGTCACCGAGAAAGATAAATATTAATTTATTATCATATAAAAAAATATCATAATCTAAATAACATGGCCTCCAACCGTCATAATAATTTCCCCATTTATCCTCCCAACATTCCTTTCCTTTGGAATATTTTTTGAAATCTTTATCATATATTGTGTCAAATTCTTGATGAATCTTTTGTCTCAGATTATCATCAACTATATATTCATTCATAACTTTTTAATAAATCATACCAATCAGTTATGGTATCGTATTCAAATATTTTCTGTTGATTATGTACTACCTTTGGTAACAAATCTTTGTAGATTGATTTGAGTTCATCTTCATTTAACTTACATATTCTCTCTACTTCATTCATGACCTTATTCAATCTCTTATCAGTATCCAAAATATCATCGTAAGACTCATCAAACATCTCGGAATAACTTTCAAATCCTAAACTCTTAAGATGTGAAATTATACCTGAAGTTCCGACTATTATTGTGGGCTGTGTTATCCAACCTATCATTACCTTTTCGGAAAAATTACCAAAGTTACCTTCATCGGAATTTACCTGTGTTTCAACACCAACACAAAAGTAGGTATCCTTTATCAAATCAATATCTCTTATCATCCACGGCCTTATACTCGGTGTGATTTTTTTGAGTAAGGGATTTTGAATCTTCATCTCTTCCTTCCAAAAATCTTTTGGATTTTCAAGACCAAATTCCTTAATAAAAAATGGTAATTCATTCAACATATCAATAGATAGGTCGTAATTATTTATTTTGAAATCTCCACTCTCTATCATCCTATTCCATTCCATAACCATCCTATCTTTGGAATGTTCAACATAATTTGCACCTTGACCGAGTGTAAATGATACATGACCTAAATCAAATAACTTCTTCTCTAATAATTTATATACAACATAATGTCTGTGCTCATTATAGTGGGCATTCATACAAATGAATTTTTTGGATTTGTCATGTGTAATTAATTGATTTAAAAAATCATTTGTATATGGAAAAAAATCACCATACATATCTTTCCAAAACAATCCCAAATCAAATCTAATGTCTGAAATCGAAGAGAATTTAAATGAATGTGTATTGTATTCCGTGAGACTTGTTTTGAAATTTGAAGTCATCAAATTAATTTTGTCTTTTTTGATTCCGACCTCTTTGACATATTTGAATACTTCCATCCAAAAACCATCGTATTCCCACTCACTATCTGTTCCAAATAATAACTTTAATCTTCCTTGATTAATATCTTCAATAATATCTTTTGGTAGAACCTTTTTTATTTTTTCTTCATCATTGTTGTATATAAAATCAGGTAACCCATCGTCATTACGAACATACCAAATATGTATTTTACCATCATCATAATCTATGTGTTCTTCGTAATTTATCAAGTCGTTGAATAATTTTACATTCATACATTCTGGTCTACTATTGTGAAAAATAAATTTATCGAAAAATTGTGTGTCAATTTTTAAATTGAATAAATCAATCATATGTCTCACCACCCTTTCCTACAAAGTGTGATGTACCTATTTCTTCTTCATATAATTTACTATGTGTGTATTCATTGGTAGTATATATACTTTTATGTGGTGGGTTTTTTGGGTCATAATCACTACTACTAATATAATAAAAGAATCTTATAGCACAACGACCTTGGACATCAGATGGACAGTTTACCTTTCTAACAGAATGAATCGGCCCCTTCACAACATTTTCATCAATATAAAATCTGTTGAATTGTGGGGAATGTGAGTATATCTTTTTGGCGTTTTTATCCTTTTCAGGATTTCCATCCCATAGTTCATGATGACCACCCCATTCATCTTTCCAATCGGGTGTTAAGAATAATAATGATGTTAGTTTTCTGTGAAGTCGTAATCTATCATTCCAATTAAAATCATAGTGTGCTCCAAGATGAGAACCATTACGAAAGATAGAGAATCCTGCACCAACCAAGTGAGGGTCAGGTAGTAATCCACTAATACCAGTCATTTGTTCTAAATCGTATATCATTTCACCTGAGTGCATTATTTCATAGGTTACTTGATGTGCTGTAGGACAAGAGATTAAATCATTGAACTCTTCCATACGAGAACCAGCCCTTGTGAATACAGTCCAACCACCTTTTGGTGCACTAATACACTCCTCGTAGAGTTTTAAACAGGTTTCCTCGTCCAAAAAGTTATCAAGTACGGCATGTGCATATCCGTTACTTTTATTTTTTTCCCACTCTCTTTTTTTGTTTATCATTAGAAGACTTTCACTCCATATTTTTTTTCAAATTCTATACCATCATGGTAAGAATTAACGATTGGCTTTCCCTTGATATTCAATGAAGTATTCAATACCATAGGACATCCCGTCTTTTCATAAAATCTTTTTATCAATCTATAATAACCAGGATTATCCTCTTTACTAACAGTTTGAACTCGTGATGTGTTATCGACATGACATATTGCTGGATACTTCTCAGGAAACTTACAAGGTGCCGTAAACTGCATAAACTGAGATTTACGAACTGGCATATCAAATATTTCGTGTGCGTGCTCTTCTAACACCGATGGTGCAAAGGGACGAAACTTTTGTCTATGTTTTATTTCATTGACCTTGTCTTTAATATCATTTCCTCTTGGGTCAGCCAACAAACTACGATTACCAAGTGCCCTTGGCCCAAACTCTGCCCTTCCACTTGCAACTCCAACTATGTTACCCTTGAGTAATTCATTCAATACCTTTGTGGTTGGATACTTTCCTTTGATATCATAACCTGTAAATGGTGAAGTCCAATTTATATGTTCACCAAACAAATATGCTGCTGAACCTAATGATGAACCTGCATCACCTGGATTTGGTAGTATCCATAAATTAGGATAATGGTCACGGGCTATAATAGAATTAGCTACACAATTTAGTGCTACTCCACCCATGTAAACACAATTATCTGTTTCGGGTACTAATTGTTTTGTCAATTCAAATACCTTTACGATTTCTTCTTCACAAATTGATTGGACATTTGCGGCTATGTTGAATTTCCATTCATCACTATCATCATCCTTGTAGTATTCAGGATTCCAACCTAAACAACCTCTATGTAGATTATCTTTTAAATCAATCGGATTATCACTATCGTTGAAGAAATCTTTTCTTATGTTTTGTTTCAACTCCTCATCGATTGTTCCCCAACCTGCCATTCCCATAAGAATGTATTCATCCTCTTGTGGTTTCAATCCAAGTCGTTGTGTCATAGCACTATACCATAATCCCAATGAGTTAGGATACTTTAAACTATATCTTTTTTCGAAGTGACTACCCCAAGCATACCAAATTGTACAAGTTTCGAATTCACCTATTGCATCAATTACTACAATTGCCGATTCCTCATATGGACTCGTGTAATATCCTGCTGCAGCATGAGATTGATGATGTTGAACATAATGTATTGGTTTATTACCTATCCATTCTTTCAAATAATTTGATGGTAAATTTTTTGTGGATAAAACCTCATCGTACTGACCTGCTTTTAATTGTCTTAATTTCTTTAAATATGGTCGTTCAAAGTATGCAATCTTATCAGGTTTCCCATACCTTAAACAATCTGCAATTAATTGTTTGTTTAAATCAGAATCGTTTTTAACCCCACTATATCTTTCGCTATGACCAGCAAATAGTACCTCACCATCTTGTATCATCGCTACAGCAGCGTCGTGGTTGAGAGCGTTAATTCCTAATATTTTCATAAAAAACTTCCATTTGTTTTATAACTCTTTTTCTTCCATTCAATAACCAATGATTCCTATTATATTTTAGAACATCCATTGTACTATAATAAATATCGTGTAGTTGTTTCTTTTCTAAATTTATCAGCCTTTGGATTTCATCCTTAATGACATTCATTCTTTCATTCTCATCTTTAATATCATCATATGATTCATCTATAAAATCAAAGGTTTTGTAACCAAAAGATTTTAGTAATTTTAAACCTTGATATGGTGCAACATAAATAAAAGGTTGTAAATTTAAAATTGGTTGAAAAACTTTATCAGTTAGTTGAAATATGTCATTTTTAAAATTAGTCTCAGTAACAATCGAAATGTAAGAATTTAAGTAAGGATTTTGTTTATACTTGTTTAAGTCTATGTTGTCTTCTCCATGAAACAATCCCCTTTCATTATGAACATTAGGCCAGTGAAATCTATCGTCTATCCTTTTATTTTTCCATAGAGCACTATACAATATATCTTCATCACCATAATTTTCGAATAATTTAACAAGTTCTTTTCTGTGTTCATGACCAGTTCTTGCCATTGATAGAAACTTTGAATGTCTAATTTCATCATTCAAATCTTCTTCATCTATTCTCTTGAATCCAACATAATGTGTATATGATTCTATACTTGAATCAAAAAAACAAAATGGTGTGTGATTTTCCATAGGTGAGGTAAAATTATCTGAAGAAAAAATAACTCTGTCCCAAGATATTTTTTTAGTTTTTAAAAAATTTTGTAATCTATCAATTTCGTCTTTCTCGTAAATATAAGGTTCATCCAACCAATTTATATGTAATATGCATTTGTTTTTAGTCAAATCATTCAACACCTTATCCGATATAAAATTACCAAAAAAATTTTCTTCACTTAGTAAAGAAAAATTCCTTGCATCACCATTGATTGGAAAATAATAAAAACTATCGGATTGATTAACATCGACATACTTAATTTCAAATTCTTCATAAGAATTTAATTTTTCATAAATACCATTTTCTGTTAACCAATCACATCTTTTATGATATCCATTGGGTATATTTTTTTCTTGATATCCAACATTTAAAATCATTATATTTTTATTCTACTTCTTTTCATTGTTTTCCTAAAATTATCCAAATTATGATTCAAAATTTCTTCCATACTTTTATATGCATAAGACCATTCAAATATTGTTATGTTACATAGTCGTTGAACTTCTTTATTCACCATTTCGAGTCTTTTTTCATTATCTTCAATCTCGTCATAAGACTCATCAATAAAACCATCAAAGGTTTGGTAACCCATCTTTCTTAATTTTTTAAGAGAATGAAAAGTGGAATACAAAACAAAAGGTTGCTTATAAATAATTGGTTTGAATATTTTTTCAGAAAACCTACTTGTGTTTTCATAAAAAAAAGTTTCCGTGACAATGTTAAAATAGGAATTTATATAATACTCATTACCACTTTCAAACCATTCTGAATCTGCAACAGAATTAAAGGCTTCATCTTCATTTTTAAAATCAGTATCAAGATATAAATTTTGTGGTGCGTAACTTACGAGTCCTTTATCTAATAAATCATTATCCCTAAGAAAGTTAACCAAACAAGTTCTGTGTGGTTTCTCTCCCCTATTAAATGACATAAAATGTTTTTCTCTAAACTTATCTTTATTTTCTTCTATCGTGTTATATACATTTGTATCAAACCCTCTCGTGAAAGTTTCATGTATTTCTATCTCTGAAGCATCTAATTGTTTAATATTAATTTTATTCTTATCTTCAAAATGATTTTCGTAGTCTTTTATGAATCTATCATTTTGTGTCAAGTAGTAAACTTGTTTTCTTGGTATTCCAATTTTATCTAAGTTTTTATGCATATTCAACATCCACTTTTTTTCGAAAGGATGTCCTTCAGACCATTGGTCAATTAAAATTTTACATCTACCCAATTTTGCGTCCCTAATAACTTTTGGTGAAATAGAATTTGTAAATGGATAATTCATTTGTAATTTGGATATTCCAACGAATCCATTTGAAGTTCCAAACGGAACAACTAAATAATAATAATCTTCTCCTTGTATCTCACCGACAAGTTTATTACCAAAATCAATATTTTTCAA
>Ga0115011_10000641_pt1 | contig 27579 bp, 13 predicted proteins | sample TroAtlMetagenome_2_FD_88705 | JGI IMG/M metagenome (GOLD analysis project Ga0115011, IMG submission 88705) | Marine eukaryotic phytoplankton communities from Atlantic Ocean - Tropical Atlantic ANT8 Metagenome | ecosystem: Environmental > Aquatic > Marine > Oceanic | place: Tropical Atlantic...
TCCAAATGAGTGCGGGTGCTTCGATCATCGGAATTGAGACCTCAGTAAGAGAGATCGCGGGCATCAGCGCGGGAGAGAGCGTGACTGGTATCGCTGCGGTTGGAGGATATGGAGACCCGGATAGCGGCGTGATTCTGGGTTCGGTGGAGGCCGGGCAGGATGTGGAGGTCAGCGCGGAGGGTAATCTGTTCGTCGCGGAGGCGCGGGCGGCGACCGGTAATCTGGAACTACTATCCGGGACCGGAACGCTCTTCGTGGGCCAAGCGCCAGATGGGGATGGGGACCCGTTCGCGCTGAGTGCAGGGGCTGACCTTGTTCTTGGTGCTGGGTTTGATATCACCCTGACAGGCAATCTGCGCTCGACTGGTCTGTTGACGATGACGGCGGGTAACGCCATCGGCACGCGGGGAGGCCTCGTGGAGCTCGAGGCGGGAAGTATTGAAATCAATGCCGCTGGAAGTGTCTCGCTGGGAGGAGACCTGGGAGGGTTGGAGACCCTGACAATTCGTAGCGGCGAGACAGTGAATCTGCCGGGGAATATCCCAGGGCGGGTCGGCTTGACGGTGGTGACTCCGTCGCTCTCACAACAGGCGCAGGATCTGGACGATCTCCGTGAGATTCTTTTGGGACAGATCGAGGTTCAGCAGGCGATAGAGCAGGACGAAAGGCTGTTGTTGGAGCTTGAGGAAGGAGGGAGTGATCTTCTGACTCATAATAATGGAGCCGCACTCGACCAGCTGCTTCGCCTTCCGCTGCAACTTCAGCGGGCGCAGGTCCGACTGCAACGCGCACCGGTGGTGGGGATGTTTGAGGCACAGGCCCTTGACCCGGACCGGATTGCCGCCTTGGAAGGGCTGGCGGGGATCGCCCTCGAGCTGTCTGAAGCCGAGGGGGCGCTCGCCGCCGACCGCGCATCCCTTGCTGAGAATCAACTTTCCATTTCCGAGGTGCGGGGCGACCTCGAGGCGATTGCAGGATTTGAGGCTCAGTTGGAATCCTCTCGGGCACTCAGAAACGAACTTGGGTCGCTCCTGACCCGGGTCGATTCTCTGGGGAGGAATATTGGGCCGACCCAGCCGGGAGCGGCCGTCGGTGTGGATCTTTTGCCTTCCGCCCTGACGAGTCAGGTGCTGGCTGGGATGTCAACCGAGGCCCTCGGAGCTCTCGTGGAGGCTGCCACCGCTGAGATTGGTATTCTCAACGATCAGATTGGTGTTCTTGGGGCTGATATTAGTGAAAACGAGGGAAGTCTAGCCCTGTTAGGGCGAGGCCTTGAAGAAGCGCAAGGGGATCTTGCGAATCTTGAGTCGAGTTTGGTGCCCCTTCAGTCTGAGGTTACGCGGTTGACTGGCGAGCTCAACGGGATCCTTAGTGCGATGGCTGACCAACGAGGTCTCACGGAGCTGGAGAGCTCGATTACCTCGCTGGAGAGCGAGATTGCTTCCCGGGAGTCAGAGATCGCACTCCTTAGTTCCGAGATTAGCGAGCTCACGGGAAAGATTAGCGACGCGGAGGGAGATCTTCTGCGGGAGGAGGAAATCCTTGGCGGGCTTAATGCCGGGTTGTCGCCGCTTGAGGGTGAGGTAACTCGGCTGACGGGTGTTGTCGATGACCTTGGAGAGGTTGATCTCTCGGCGCACCCAGGAATTCTCGCTCTAGACGAGGAGCTGAATGATCTCGGGAACAGGATTGAGGGGGTTAATCAGGTGCTCATTGACTACCTGAATCTGCAACTTGCAGGTGTGGATGACAGAAATATAGAAATTGATGATGCTCTGAGCGCATTTGAAGGGGCTCTTGGGAACTGCCCTGCAGGAGGAGGCGTAATTACCCCAGGGGTAGGTGTGGTTAATCCCGGAGGAGGCGGGCTTATTCTTGGCGGAAATGACCCTCTCCGTGCAAATGATCTTGTTGTGAATGACTTGGTTGTGGGTGATTTCGATGGTCAGATCAATTTGGACGGGAATGGGGTGATCGAGGGTGTTTCGAACCTCACTTGCCAAGATTTAGGGCTCCTCGTACAGGTGAGGAGTGCGCTTATTAGTGAAGCGGCCACCGTCGAGTTGGAGAGAGCGACGAATCTTGAAGCTCTTGGTGCGCAGGTCCAAGCTGATCTTACGCAGGCCGAAGCTAATCTCAGTGCAGCCGAAGATGCCGTTGCTAGCAAGCAGCTGGAAATCGCAGAACAGCAATCCCGAGTAGTCGGCCTTGAGGGAACCCGTGATGCACTTCTCTTTGATGTTGGGCGTCTTACAAATGAGCGAGAGGCTCTTGCGGGCGAACTGGAGAGCTATGAGTCAGGCTTGGCAGATGCGCTGGCGGAGAGGAATGTGGTTGTCGGGTTGGTTGAAGATCGAGACATGACCCAGAGCCAACTCAATACTGCGGTGGCGGCTAGGGACGCCAAGGGAGGTGAGATTGCCGCCCAGCAACAGGTCGTGGGGAATTTGGTGGCCGAGCGCAACATACAGCAACAGAACCTTAGTGTCTGGGAGCAGGCGGCAGCAGGCCTTGAGGCTTCCATAGCTGCTGATGAACTCACTCTGGCTGGTCTTGAACTCGAGGCGGGTGGTCTGCAACTTCAGCTCGACGAAGTTCTTCTCAGTCAGGAGGTAGAGCGGAATACGCTGGTAGAGACCTTTATCTCAAATCAGGGCAACGAGGGATTGCTTGTGAACGCAGCTCACGAGTTGATCCTCGAGCAACATCAGGCTTCACAGTTGGCTCTGACCACTGCCCTCCGGGGCTCGCTCGTTCATGGCGAGGGGAGCCTCAACGATCTCCTTGAAGAGCTCGCCCAGTTGGATCTCGAGCGACAAGCCGTGGAGGAGTCCTTGGCCTCGGATGGGCTCCAGGAGATCACCATCGTTGCGGGACAGGACTCCATACTGCCAAACCGGGCTGATAGCAGCGAGATCCCAGGAGGAGATATCGTCCTGCAGGATGATGAGACCGGATTCTATGTGTATCAGGTTGGAGAAGACGGACCAATCCTTTACCGGGACATCGGAGCGACGCCTGACCAGCCTGATGATGACGTCTGGTATGAGTGGCGAGGAGCCTTGGAGCCGGACCAATACGCCTTCGACGGGACCCTTTCCCTGCGAGTCCTTCTCGGGGAAACCAGGATGATGCGGACCGAAATCCGCAGGGGTGATGGGGAAGAGCGGGAGGTGGAAATCGAGATCCTTGAGCCGGTCTTTGCAGTTCACGACTTCGCGATCACCCTGATCAAGGGGGAATCAGATACGGACCCCTCCGATGAGACAGAATCCCTGCAGGTAGTGGTGAATAACCAACTGGGTCCACTGAGTACAGGTGACATCAGTGCGATTGATCCTGATGGTGATGGCCTGACCTCACTGAATTCTCTGGTGCCGTGGCTGACCTCCAGAATCCGGGGTGAATCACCCGACCCTAGTGGGGACTTCATCCCGTATGACGGGGAAGACAGCGAAACTCTCGAGATCGTCTACGACGGGCAAGTTCAATCTGGGGACCTCGAGGACGAGGATATGCTGGTGTATCTTATGGATCTTCGGCCGCAGTTGACACAGCTGTCTGACGAGGTTTACCGCACGGAATTCGGAGCTCTTGCTGACATCGAGTTTAACGTCCTCCCGGATAGCTTCGCGGAGTATTACTATGAGTTCGATGGTGATCACACCACGGCGACTCTCTTGAATCCTCTGTTGGAGATTGAAGAGGAGGGGCATATCGTGATCGGGTCCAATACCTTGCCGATCGTGCAGGGCCTTCTGGATGGGCTGATCCGGGAGGGTGTAGGACCTGTACCTCGAGTCGTCGGTGCCGCGAGCCTCGTGAGTCTTGATGCGGAAGGTCAGTTACGGGGTCTGGATCGATTCATCACCATGACTGCTGATGTGATTGACCTTTCCTCAGGTGCTGCGGAACGCGTCGGAGCAACCTTGATCGCGGACTCGGAATTGTATCTTACAACCGGTGGACCAGCAGGTTTACAACTTGATGGAGCCCGCCTTTCGGCCCCAGTGATCAACTTCGATGCGTGGGACGGAGGGATAAGCGGACCGGAGGGTGTGTTGGAGGCGACAACCCTGATTATCGATGCTGCGGGCCCAGTAGATCTGACTACGACGGTGAATCGGTTGCGCGTCTCCGCGGTACCTGACGCCGCGGTAACGATCAACAATCTTGGGGGATCCGGGAGTCTTGATCTCGTCCAGATCTCCGGGGTCGGGGAGTTTTCGGTCACCTCCGAGGGGGAAATTATAGCCCGAAACGTGAGCGCGGATGGGATTGCGATCGAGGCCGGTGGGGATCTGATGGTCGGTAGCCTTAGTTCCAGTCAAGCGGTTCTTCTAGACGCAGGCCGTTCCATTCAGGACCTTGCGGGATCGGGTAGTGTCGTTACGGCTGATACTGCCAATTTGCTCGCAGGTGGGGGCATCCAGATGGATCGGACAGCTTGGAATGTTGCCCAAGGTTTCACTGAGGAGCCCAACTTGAGTATCTTCCTCGATGATTCTCACGATCTTACAGGAGGTGACCTGAATCTGACCGCAACCCGCGATATCATTATTGACAGAGCCATTGATATCGATGGCTCTGTCGAACTGGCTGGCCGAAATATCCTCTTTACGGAGAATGGATCGATTCGCAGCACTTCGCCGAACACCGTGAACCTGTCGGCCACCGAGGTGATCGACTTTGGTTCGCCGTTGGTGGAATCCACGATTCTTGAGAGTCCGGCCATTATCCTCGATGCGGAAACGATACGGGGTACGCAACGCGCTGTTTTCAGTGGCGATAGCCTCGAGGTAACGACTGCTTCGGATCTGGTCCTCGAAACGAGGGTGGCTGAAATTCTGGCAAATCTCAGCGGGGCCGGTGATCTGGTGATTCATTCCCGCGGTGCGGTTGAACTTGGGGAGATCTATATTGAAGACGGAAGTCTCCAGGTAAATGCACCCTCCGAGATTGTCACTCGGAGCCTTAGGGTCAACAGTGACCGTTTTACAAATTCCGTGACGTTGAATGGGGGACGAGGGGTCACCGTAGAAGAGCTTATCGTGGGCCCGAACGTGGAGTTGGTGATTCCGGAAGATATCGCTGCGCCCAGTCCGCTCGGGGTGGAGATTTTGATGGATGCCGAACTTGGGCCTGTGCTTGAAGACCAGAGCGCGTTGGTCACTCTCCGGATAACGGACCCCTCTGGTGTGTTGGTGACGAACGGGCAGGAGATTAGTCTGACGGTGGACTTTGGTGACGGAAGTGAGCCCGTCAGTATGACGGTTCCGGTCGAGCGGCCCAATCTGGGGGATCCTGCATTCGTGGTCGATGGGCCTGAAAGTGATTTCTACCTTGGGCGCTCGCTCGCGCTTGCGGATGTCAATGGAGATGGGTTTTCCGATCTCGTGGTAGGACAACCGCTCGGCGAGACCTCCAGGCCTGAACTCGGATCGGGTGTTCTCTATGTCTTCCTGGGCTCGGAGGAAGGCCTCAGGGGGGCGCCCGACTCCGGTGTTTTCGGTCGTCTACTGAGAGTGAGCGAACTTGGGCGTCAGGTTGTCGGCGCGGGTGATGTCAATGGCGATGGGTTTGACGACCTCATAGTCACCAGTGCCCATGAGGTTCTCCTGTTCTACGGGTCTGTTGAAGGGCTCAGCCAGCAGAGTGCGGTTGAGTTGGCGATTCCGCATCATGATGACGAGGAAGGGAACGAGAGTGAGCTGGTTATTGAGGTGGCCACAGCGGGCGATGTGAATCAGGATGGCTTCGATGATCTTCTGATCGGTCTTCCTCTTGAGGAATCCCGAATACTTGATGCGAATGGGCAAGGATTTGAAATCGTGCCCTCGGCGGGCCGCGTCCAGTTGCATCTGGGAGCGAGTGATGCCGGCGTGATTGCTCCGGCTTGGGTAGTGGAAGGCGCCGATCCACGAGGGCTTCTTGGCGCATCAGTATCCGGAGCTGGGGACATCAATGGTGATGGGTTTGACGATGTATTACTCGGGGCCCCAGGGGAGGGAGGTAGCCGACAAGGGCAGGTGCATGTGTTCCTTGGTTCCGACTCCGGATTGGATACGGTAGGCGGTGAGATGCTTACAGGGACTGAGGTGAACGGACAGTTTGGAGCAGCAGTGGCCGGACTGGGAGACCTTAATGGTGACGGGTTTGACGACGTTGTGATCGGATCGCCCGGTCACCCATTGTCAGGTGGAGGGCTTCGAAGCGGAGTGGTGCAGGTTCTGCAGGGGTCAGCGGAGGGTCTGTTTGGGGCTGGAGTGCTCGAGGCCGGTCCGGGAGTCACGGGCTTTGGCGGTATGCTTGTCGCAGCGGGCGATACGAATGGGGATACCGTGCCTGATTTCCTTGTTCATGGCGTAGGACACAATGATCTCGAGGAAGTGTTCCTCTTCAGAGGCTCGCCGGCGAATGCCTCTGGCGTGAACCCGGGGGCCATTCTGGTCACCCGGCAGGCGAATGGCTCACCACAGAACTCCCTCTCGCTGGTTTCCCTTGGGGATCTGAATGGAGACGGATTGAACGATATTGTGGTGGGAGAACCGTGGTTTGGTAGCAATCAGCAAGGCCAGATCCGCGTTTACGTAGGCGTTTCTTCAGGGTCATCGGAACGGGTGATCGCAGAGTCGCAGTTTCTTCATATTTATGAAGAAGAGGGAGCCTTTACGATTTCTGCAACAGCTCTGATTGAAGGTGTCGATGGTGTTGGTGTAGCGCTGCAGATCGTCAACGTGCTTTCGAGTGACTTGTGAGACAGGTTGATGGAATGACAAGATTTGCTCCGAGTTAAGGTTGAGAGATGGCCTCGATAGCGATTAGAACGATCCTCGCCGGTGACGAGACCGGTGTTCCAGGAGATAGCCCATTTGAGCGACTCGATGTGGGTAACGAGTATTCCTTTGTAGGAGCGCTGTCCATGCAACTAGGGGCACGGACGAGTAGTGCTACGGCGGTCGCCCTCTCTCCGGAATGGGTTCTCACAGCTGCTCACAATGTCGATTTCAATGATGATGGTGCGGAGGATCCCGGAATAGAGATCGCGTTCCATCTTCCTGGCCATGGAGTCTTCGCGGTGAGTGAAGTCCATCCCCATCCAGACTTTACGGGATTTGCGAGCCCGGCTCTTAATGATGATCTGGCCCTTCTGCGCCTGTCCGCCCCGGTGACAGACTTGATTTCCTATCCTTCATTCGGGTCGGAGTTGAGGAGCGGAGATGAGGTTGTGTTGGTAGGGTTCGGACGGTCCGGCTTTGGTGACCTGGGCTACCGGACGGCTTCCGGACTGGTGGACCGTCGGTTCGGATCAAACGTGATCGATCTTCTGTCTCCTGACGATGATGGCGGCCAATCTCTTGAAATTTACCGTTACGATTTCGATGGCCCTCTGACTCTTGGTCAGGACGGTGGTAGCCTGGGGAACGGGATTGAGACGATGATTGGACCGGGAGACTCGGGAGGCCCTGCGCTTCGTCCTGCTTCTGACGGTTGGGATCTTGTTGGGATCAATACATTCACGCAGGGTCGCGGCGGTCGATTTGGAGATACCGGCGGAGGGGTCGTGCTCGCTCCCTACGAGGGATGGATTCAGGGGGTGACCGGGATCCCTGAGCCCGGGTCGGGGCTTCTTATGATCGTGGCCTCCTTGCTGATCCTGTTTCGCCAGCGATGAAGGGGGTATACCAACGGACAAGTCGTAGCTAGGGGGCGACAGCCTGTTTCCTTGTCGAAGGATTCAGAGTTAAACGCTCGGCAGGAGTATTAATCCTCTGCAGTATGGATTCCTTCAATCGTAGGACGGTCAATTCTGGAGAACTAAGGTATGAACGTTTTGAAGTTAATTGTACTACTCTGTTTTTTCACGCCGAAGCTTTGGGCTGGTCCGAACGTCCTGTTTATCGCGATTGATGACCTGCGTGATTGGGTCGGCCACCTTGGAGGGTATCCGGGGGCGAGGACACCCAACATCGATCGCCTCGCCAAGCGGGGAGTTTCCTTTACACGAGCCTATTGCCCCGCACCGCTCTGCAATCCTTCCCGGATCAGTCTTTTGACAGGGGTCGCTCCCTATCGTTCAGGAGTATACGGTAATGGGGAGAGTCTTAGAGATCGTCTTCCAGATGCCGTCACCCTGATGCAGCACTTTCGAGCATCAGGATATTCGGTGAGAGGAGCCGGAAAGGTTTTTCACGGAACTTCAGCCTATGACAGAGATTCGTGGGACTTCTTTTTCAAGCAGCCCGGCAAAAAAAGGAGTTCATTCAAACGGGATCCCGGGCTGCCACCGGATGCATGGGTTCGGTGGGGACCTCTTGATTGCGGGGACGATGAGATGTTTGATGCCAAGAACGCTGAATGGATCATCTCGGAGATGGAAAAGCCTCAGGAAAAACCCTTCTTCCTCGCTTACGGGCTGACGAAGCCTCACTTGGACTGGAAGGTTCCGCAGAAATACTTCGATCTGCATCCAATCGAAGGAATTGAGCTGCCACCAGTAAAGAAAGGAGATCTGAGTGACCTTCCTGTCTTCGGAAGAAAGTTAGCGCGGGAGGTCTATGATCCTTCCGGTGAGAAGAACTTTGCAGTGAAGCCAGATGGAGATCATGCGAACGTGGTCGCGCATGGACAATGGCGAAAAGCAGTGCAAGCCTACCTGGCCACCATTAGTTTTGCGGATGCTCAGATTGGTCGGGTGCTCGGCTCGCTGGATCGTAGTGTTCATGCCCGTAAAACCATCGTTGTCCTCTGGGGAGATCACGGCTGGCATCTTGGAGAGAAGGAGCACTGGCGCAAACATGCCTTGTGGGAGGCTTCAACGCGGACGCCCCTGATATTTTGGGTGCCCGGGGGAGCGGCGAAAGGTCAACTCTGCCGGCGACCGGTCAGCCTGATCGATATCTATCCCACGCTGGTCGAGTTGTGTGGTCTGCCGCAGCGACATGGGATGGATGGGCAAAGTCTGAAACCTCTTCTTGAGGGCCCAGATCGGGAATGGGAGCGTCCGGTAGTCACCACTTTTGGATTTAGGAACCACGCCATACGAACAGAGCGCTGGCGTTACATACAATACAGCGATGGAGGGCAGGAGCTCTACGACCATGAGGTTGACCCAAATGAATGGAGTAATCTTGCTTCTCTTCCTCGATACTCTTCATTGAAGTCCAAACTTGCCAAATGGCTCCCGGTAACAAACGTGAAGCCTGCCAAGAAGAGTTCACGCTAATGAAACAGACAAATCTGATAGTCACATTTATCCTGCTAAGCTTCCTGTCAGGAGACTTAGCTCTGGGCTCCAAGGAGAACCAGAGACCGAATATTGTCTTCTTCCTCGTTGATGACCTTGGATGGAGCGATGTTGGCTGCTACGGCAGCACCTTTCACGAAACTCCGAATGTCGACCGTCTGGCGAAGGAAGGCATGCGATTTGATAATGCCTATTCGACCTGTCATGTCTGCTCGCCGAGCAGGGCCAGCATTTTGACTGGGAAATATCCAGCTCGGACGGATCTGACGGAGTGGTTGGGTGGACGCCCAGAGAGAGATTTCGAGAAGCTTCACAGTGCTAAGAAGCTCAGGGCTCTTCCTGATGAGGAGATTACCCTCGCGGAGACCTTGAAGAGTCATGGATATGCCACGGCCAATTATGGGAAGGCACATCTGAGCAGGGATCCCCGGACCTATGGGTTTGACGAAGCAATTACGGGATGGGTGCGATCCTACTACCATCCCTTTTCGCCACAGTATTCGAAAACGCTGCCAGCGAAGAAGGGAGATTACTACACCGATAAGCTGACGGATGCTGCACTCGACTTCATTGAGAGGAACAAGGATCGGCCATTCTTCGTGCATATGGAGCACTTCGCGGTGCACGACCCGATTCAAGGGCGTAAGGATCTCGTGGAAAAGTATCGGAAGAAGCTGGCTAACATGCCAGAGGGTAAGGCTCCCGGATACATTCTAGAGCCGAACCCTGACGGTCCGCCGCTTTCAAAGGAGGAGCTGAAAGAGTTAGAGCAAAACGACATTCTGAAGTTACATCAGGAAAAGCGAGTGTGGTGGGTGAAGCAAAGGCAGGATAATGTGGAGTTTGCCGGTATGCTTGAAGCGACGGACGAGAGTCTGGGCCGTATCCGAGCCAAGCTTGCGGAGCTTGGCTTGTCTGAAAACACGATTGTGATTTTCACAGCTGATAACGGCGGAATGTCTGCGTCGAACCAGTATCGGGGCATTAATCACCCTCGCAAACGGCTCGATAGCCGTTTCGCTTCTTCCAATCTCCCGCTGCGCGGTGCGAAAGGGTGGAACTACGAAGGTGGGATTCGAGTGCCTCTGATTGTCCACTGGCCCGGGAAAACCAAGGGCAATACCATGTCGCATGCGATGGTGACCGGAACCGATTTTTATCCGACCCTACTGGAAATGCTTGAGTTGCCCACGCTCCCCAAACAGCACGTCGATGGGATGAGCTTTTTGCCCGCGCTCCAGGGTGGAGATCACGACCGCGGTGCGATTTACTGGCACTTCCCACACTATAGTAACCATGGCTACCAGAGTCCCGGGGGAGCAATCCGATTGGGGAACTACAAACTTCTGGAGTATTACGAAAACGGTAGTGTGCAGCTGTTCGATCTCGAGAACGATCTTGGAGAGCAGAATGACTTGTCAAAGGTGAAGCCGGCAATCACGGCGAAGCTGTTGAAAATGCTGCATGACTGGCGACGCCAGTTAGACGCGAAAATGCCTCAGCCCAAGGCCGCGGCCTCAGCGAGGAGCAAGTGACGCCCGTCCCGGATGTCGGCTCTCGTAGAGTGAAATAGGACGAAATCATGAAATCGATTCTCACCCGAATTCTTATCGTTCTGACGTTGTGGATCCCATTGTGTGGAGCCGAGGAATTACGGGAAGTCGTCGTCAGTCATGCCGATAAGGGCGGTGTTCTTCAGCTTTTTCGGATGAAGGAGGACGGGACTGGTAGTGTTCAGTTGACTCGTTCGAAATCTGGCTGCCGCATGCCTTCTATTTCACCCGATGGCAAAACGCTCCTCTATGTGGAATCGGGTAAGGCTTCACTGTCTCTGTGGATCTCGGATATTAATGGCAAGAAGGCACGCGCTCTGGTTGAGGAGGGGATGAATCTCCTTCCTTCATGGCTTCCAGACTCCCGCCATATCGTCTGGATGAAGGTGAGACAGGGGAGCAAGGGGCAGGACCCGGCATCCAATAGTCGGCTCTATCTTCTGGATACTCGAACAGGCGGATCGCGGAGGCTCTTTAGCGATCTGGAGCAGATCAAATTCAGCAACGCCATGCCCTCGGTGTCACCTGATGGCAAGCAGGTGGCCTTTGTTTCAAACCGAAACGGTCCCTTCAGGGTGTGGGTAAGCCGTCTGGACGGAAGCAAGGCAAGACTTGTCTCTCCTGTCCTTAAAGAGATGGACCAGAGTCTCAATTTGCCAATCGAGCAGAAAGTTCCGGTATGGTCTCCCAACGGGAAATGGATCGCGCATTGGGAAGGGGTGGAGATGATTCATATGAGCCCCTACACTGGGATCAAGGATCCAGCACGAGACCAGAAGATCTCGAAAACCTTCCATGTCTGGGTTGTCAGCAGTAAGGGTGGGCAGCGAAGAAAGGTGGGTCCGGGAGATGATCCGACGTGGTCTCCCGATGGATTTGTGACCCGGGCGTTTCCTGATCCCGAACGAGGCGGACCAAAGGTGGTCGTTGAAACTGTCTCCGGCAGCAAGGATTTGCAGATCGTGCCGCCGCGGGTGAACTGGGGCCGATTTGCGTGGGTGCCCAAGTCGCTCCCTTGAAAGTGCGGGCGATCTATTGTCTGGGGCCCTCGGGGTCGCCTCCGGGAGGGTAGGTCCATCATCCTTGCGGAACGGAGGGTGAGCGCGTAAAAGCTGCCCCTGATCCTATGCAAACGACATTCGGAAAATTTCCCCTGAGGCGTGTAATCTCTCTTCTTGTTCTCTTGACCTGCCTGGGTGGGGGACAGCTTCATGCCCAAGCGTCAAAGCCGAGGGTGAATAACGAGAAGCCGGAAAAGGGAAAGCAAAGTAAGCGTATTCATCCCCATGCCCTGAAGCTCATTCTGCAGGGGAAAAACAAAGAAGCGATTTCCTACCTGAGCTCTACCGCGAGTAAGGGAGTTAACCCGGGACACACAAAAATGCTTCTGGAGCTGGCTGAGGGGAAACCCGGGGCTTGGAAGTTTGATGCCAAGAGCTGGCCCTGGGAGCGGACCCTTCCGAGCACTTCGCTGAAGAAGGATGCGCCAGCCGGAAAGTTCACCATTGCCTTCGGAGGCGGAGCGGGATACGTGCCTGCAAATGAGAGGGTATGGGACCGGATCGGGGAGATTGACCCGCGGGCTCTGCTGCTGCTGGGGGATAATGTCTACATCGATGATCCCGAAAGTCCGGAGATGCAGCGCTTTCATTATTTCCGACGACAGAGTCAGCCAGAGTGGAGAAAATTGGCCGCGAAAGTTCCGATTTATGCAATCTGGGATGATCACGATTTTACAACCAATGATGGTTGGGGTGGGCCGGCTGTTGATAAGCCAGCGTGGAAACGAGAGGTCTGGAGGATCTTCAAGGAGAATTACGACAACCCCTATTATGGAGGTGGTGAAGAGCAGCCCGGGTGCTGGTTTGATTTCGAGATAGGGAAAGTGCGGTTCATCATGATTGACGGACGCTATTATCGTGAATCGCCCAAGGAGGGAGGGGACCCGTCGATGCTTGGATCCGCCCAGATGAAGTGGCTCAAGTCCGTTCTTTCGAAGAAGTCTGCGGCTTTTACGGTGATCTGCTCCAACGTCCCTCTTGCTCCGAAGGTCAAACCCGGATCGAAAGATACCTGGGATGGCTACAGCAGAGAGCGCAGTCGAATTTACGAGTATATTGCGTCTCAGAAAATCCCCGGAGTGATTGTTCTGTCCGCCGATCGGCACCGGTCAGATGCCTATCGCACTGATACGGGGATCAAGGGCATGTACCCGGTGTATGAATTTAGTTCCTCGCGCCTCACCAATCAGCACGTCCATCCTCTGATTAAGTCTTCGCTCTTTGGATACAATGAAAAGCAATCCTTCGGGCGGGTAGACTTTGACGTGGAGGCCGATGATCCATCGGTCACCTACACGATTGTGAGTATTGATGGCGAAGAGATACACTCGTTGAGGGTTAAGCGCAGTGAGCTGGAGTTGAACTGATGCGTGGAAGCCGGAGGCGCCTCTGTAAGTGAGAGGTGTTGAGGAGAATTACAAGGGTATGCATATGAATATGGATCAATTGTTTCGCCGGAATCCTGCCGTGTGGCGCGTGGTTCTAAGCCTGGTCGTGATGCCGTGGTTATTTCCGGCGACGCTCCGGGCAAGTTCTCCCAATGTCGTTTTAATCTATATCGATGATCTTGGGTATGGAGATCTGGGGTCTTACGGCTGCAGGGATATCCCGACTCCGAACATTGACAGGTTGGCAAAGGAGGGGGTTCGGTGTGCGGCGTCCTATATTACGAATCCGCCCTGCTGCCCTAGTCGTTGCAGTATGCTAATGGGGCAGTATGGCCAAAAGTTCGGGAAGTATGGCATGTCGAGGGGCCTCTCTATACCGGAGGACCGTCCGACGCTTGCCCGGTTTCTCCAAGGAGAAGGCTATGTGACGGGGCATATCGGCAAATGGGATATTGGGAGCAGGAATCAGGGGCCGCTTCAGACAGGATTTATGAAAGCGGCAAGAACCCCTCCCAAAAAGAAGTATACCAAAAAGGAGTTGCTAGGTCTCTCGTCGTCCTTACGCAGGAAATTGGAAGAAAAGAACGGGCAATCAAAATACCACTGTATTGATAAGGACGGTAATACGGTTTGGCTCACTGATCATGATGGGAATTCCATAGTGGATTTTGTTCAGAGACATAAAGACGAGCGCTTTTTTCTCTACTGGTCGCCCGAGGCGGTACACTCCTTCAATACGGAGGTTCCTGAAAGGCTGATCAGCCGCACTAAGGCGAAAGGGAGTCGGCGCTATCTTGCAGGAGCGATTGCCTCGGTTGATGAACAGGTCGGTAAGCTTCTCAGGGTTCTTGAGTCCAATGGTCTTCGCAAAAACACGCTGATTATCTTTTCCAGTGATAATGGGGCCAATGGAGGAGAGGGAGGCAGCTCAGCGCCTTACAGTGGCGGCAAAGGCAAGGGCACCCAGAAAGAGGGCTGGGTGCGGGTTCCTACGATCTTTTCGATGCCCGGGTCACTGCCACAGGGTAGGGTCCATAAGGGTCTTATCGCGAACTTTGATTTCTATGCAACGATCGCGGCACTGGTAGGCAAAGAGGCTCCTCCACATTGCGACGGAGTGAATTTACTTCCATTCCTGAATGGTCAAAATGCAGGGAACGCACATGACTATCTTTTCTGGCTTAACAACGAGCCGGGAGATGCGGTAAGGCGGCATCTTATTGCGGTGCGTTGGAAGGACTGGCGGCTTTACCGGAAATATAACAAGGATCCCTGGCAACTGTTTGATCTGGCCAATGACCCACTCGAAGAAAGCGATGTGTCAGGTGAACATCCGGAGGTGGTTGCTCAGCTTTCAGGGAAGCACGCGGCATGGGTCAAGACCCTTGCTCCGCTCCGGGAAGTGTCCAAGGAGAAGGGCTCTGGTCAGCGGGTTGCCACTGGCCATGGCTGGGAGACTGCTGCAAAAGAAAGTGATGCGAGTGGTGAGTGAGATGCAGACGGCTCAATGGAAGGTCTTCCCCGGGGTGGCTCTGGGATTGGGCAGCGGCCAAGGGTGGAGCCGTATGGAGCGGGCTTTTCGGTGGCGGTATGTCTTGAGCAGGGTAGAGGCAAGCTGAAGCCGATGAATTTTGCCAAACGACTTTTTTGGGTGTTCCTACTGTGCCTGATCATGCCGTGGGGAGCAGCCCTGAGTGGAGAGAAGCCTGCCTTCGTCGATTACTGCGCTCGGCTTGAGCAGGAAATCCAGGGCAGAAAACATGGATTCATGGCAGGGAATCTTTCCTACTATGTGGGCGGTTTTCATGCGAGCTGGGAGCTGGTGGAGGATGAGACAATCGGGTTGACCCACCCGTTTCATCATGACCTGAGAAGCAGGGGTGTCGGCTTGCTGGAGAGTCAACTGAAAGGATCCGAACACACGGGACTTGGTAATGACTATCAAGGGTGGGAGTTTTATAAGGATACCCGGGTTCTTTACGGCAGCGTCCTCATTAACGGTAAGCTTCATGTGAATCCGAAGCCGAGGAGCATGCGGTGGCGGCCGGACAGGCTGATTTGTGAGTATGAGGTGGGAGGAGTTCAAATCAGAGAAGTGAAGTTTATTGCCGGAAACGATGCGGCGGCTTCCGTGATCACTTCCTCAGAGCCAGTCAATCTTCGCTTCTTGGGGCACAGTTTCTATCATCGCAACAGCGTATCTTCTTCCGCCACGGCTCGTGTCGATAAGGCAAACAATTCCCTCATTATCCGGGAGGGTGGGATGGTGAGATCCCGTCCTGATCCTGGGGGTCCGGAAAGGACGGGTCCCATGGTCTACGAGGGCATGTCTACAGTCCTGAGTTCTTCGCGGGGACTGGGGAGCACGGTAGAACTGAATCAAGATAAGAGAGGGGTGCAGCACTACGAGTTCTCGGTGCCCTGTGACCGAATGGGAACTGTGGTGGCGTGGGCCATGCATGATAAGCCTGAAGAGGCTGTAAGAGCAGCGCGGACCATCATTGAGGAACACCCTTCTCTTCTTGCTGCCAAAACGGCGGAATGTAATCGCGAATTGAATGATGAAATCCCGTGGTTTCGCTGTCCAGATCGCCGATTTGTCGATGTCTACTACTACCTCTGGTCTCTTTTTCTGATGTATTATATCGAGGTCGGAAAAGGTTGGGAGGATGAGCCGCATACCCAGACCGCGGTAAACAATTTTCTTGGAATGCACCGCTACGACGCAGCGTTCCAGATCAAGGTAGGTAGCTGGACGCAGACAAAGAGTAGATACGCCTACGGGAACGTCCTGACATGGAAGCATCTTACGGAAAGTGGTCGATATCGTGAGACCCCGGATGGCCATCGATTGCTTTCAGATAACAAGGGGGTCTCCTGGCACAGTGGCGCATATGGAGGAGAAACATCAGAGCATGTCCTGGGCGCCTGGCAGATCTATCAGCACACCGGGGATGTTGAGTTTCTAAAGAGGTGCTACGACGGGCACTTTGCCAAGTTGTTCTGGAAGAGGCTTTCGAGCATGGCGATGAATCAGTTTGAAGTCGCCGATGTTCTTGAAAAGATGGCTCGGTTGACAGGGCATGGGGAGGATGTGGCCCATTGGAGAAAGATGGTCCGACGAGATCCTGAACACGTGCGGCGCATGTTTGAGGATCGCTGGGGGATGAACGGAGTTCCGTCCTTCTTTGCGGCTCCTCGTAATGGCATGCTGATGACTAATGGGTTCTGGGCCATGCGATCCCCTTATTTTCCACAGGCCTATGCGCAGCCCATGCTGACAGAATGGGCCCTCGATAAGGAAAAGGGATTTTTCGGGGAGTTCTTCCCTCTCGCGATGTCGCGGCAGTCGATGAGTAAGTTCGCTACCAAGGTAGATCACTCCTTTGGGTATACCCCGGACACTGCGTATTTTACCCTTGATGGAATGTTTCAACAGGATCTGGGGCAGGAAGCGGCCGCGTTGGCTCTGAATCATATCGAAAACTATAACTACCATTCCGCGTGGAATATTCCGATCGCTCCAGAAGCCTATCGTCGCGATCTCAGCCTCTTTGGGGATCAGTTCTCCAATTTCAACGCGGGGAAGATCCTGCTGTATCTGGAGGGACTGGCAGGACTAGATTATTGCATTCCTGACAACCGGATGACGATTACTCCTGTCCTACCCCGAGCCTGGGAGTGGATGGAGCTCTGTTTGCCCATCAAGAGTGAATGGACCCGGATCCGGTATGAGAGAGGGAGGGTAAAGGTAACGGGTTGCCCAGTTGATGTGGTTCTAAATCAGGAGTCGGATGGGTCCTGAGAATTTCCTCAGGTTTTGAGTCATCGAAATGGGGCTTCTGCCTCTTAATCAGGGGCTCTCGTCGTTAAGCAAGCTTGGTAGACATTGTCACCATTCGCCCCTATACAAAGGAAAGTCATGGCCAGATGTATCATACTGTTTTCCGGGATTCTGGGACTGCTGGTTTATGGTGAAGAGGGCAGTAAAACTCCAAGGATGGCCGGTCAGGAGTTTGTGGCCCCTCTTCTCCGGGCGCGTGCAGCAAGCCCGATACCTGAGAGTGAAAAAGAATGGGAAGTGCTGAAAGACAAATGGATGGGGCGAATCAAGGACGAATGTTTTTCTGGTTGGCCGGATCATGCCAGTCCTGACGACCCAAAGGAGGTTTTCAGTGTTGAGAAGGAAGGGGTGGCTCTCCGGTGTTTTGAATACTCGAGCATGGGGAGGCGCCTGCCTCTTTACTTGGCTCACCGTTCGGGTCTGGAGGAGCCTGATCTCGTTGTTCTCAATCTGCTCGATGTGGCAGCTTGGGAAGAATTCTTGGCGACGATGAGGCCTGGTTTTGAGAAGCAATTGAATAGGCAGGACCTACCCGAGGGAGACCCTAAGTCCTTCAAGCAGCATCAAGGGATGTTCAGTTCGTTCAAGTGGGTCATGGCTTATGCGCCGCCGACTGGAGTTGGCCCAACCCAGCTGGGGCCTGAAAAAACGGGAAAGCGAAATCTCAGATTACAGGCTGCCGGTCAGACGATTGATAGCGTCAGGGTCTGGGACGCCCGAAGGGCAATTCAGACTCTTCGATCTGTTGGAGGAATGAAAAACGTTTCGCTATGGCTTCAGGGAAGCAGGAGGATGGCAGGGGTTCTCACCTATGCCTCTCTCTTTGAGCCTGAGATCACCCGCCTCGATCTTCACAATCCGCCACTTTCCCATAAGAATGGGCCGTTTTTCTTCAACGTCCTACGAATCATGGATGTGCCGCAGGCGGTGGCGATCGCGCTTGAGCGATCAAAGGTGGTTATTTATCAAAAGGGAAAGAAGGGCTGGGAATATCCTGTGTCGGTGGCCCAGGAGCTGGGTTGGGAGACAAAGCTTCAGCTCAGGTCCGGGCAGGTCGATAACTAGAGGCTACGGATGAAATAGTATGAACGGGTTTGGGTTCTTTTCAGCTTGCTGTCGGCAGCCCTATTGACGGAGAGCGTGATGAAGTTCTGGAAGAGAGTAGTAATCTGTATCCTTCTTGTCGAAGTGGTTGGGAATGCCAGTGGCTTGGTGACCTTTGGTTCGATCAAGGACTGGTACGCCATGCTTGAGCGCCCTCCTGGTACGCCACCGAATGGGATCTTTGGTCCCGTGTGGACTCTTCTTTTTGGATTGATGGGATTTGCTCTCGCCTTAGTGATTTGCGAGGAGAGTGGAAGGGACCGAAGGATTGGGCTGAGATGGTTTTCGATACAGTTTCTGTTGAATCTTGCATGGACGCCGGCATTTTTTGGGTGGCACCGGATGGATATTGCCCTCGCCATTATTGCTCTTCTGATCGTTGCGGTCGCTTTCACCATCAGGCAGTTCGGGAAGGTTCATCGCTTCGCCGGGTGGCTGTTGGTTCCGTATATTCTCTGGGTGGGATATGCATCTTACCTGAATGCAGGATTCCTGTTGCTGAATACCTAAGAGGGTTCGAGAAGTCCCGGGATGGCGCCTTGTTTTCCCTGAATAACTTAAAGGGAGGCGATTATGAGGGATATTCACTAAGGAAGAGTAAGCCTTTCTGGCGCCGGATCAGGGGAGATCCAGTGAATTCGATCACTCAGATGCGTGATAATTCAGGGCTTGTCTAGGAGCTGCGGTGGGTCAGCCTTGAACGGTTACAAGTAGGTTAGGTTATGCGAAGTCCCTTGAATCGAAGAACATTCCTCCGTGGGAGTGGTGTAGCGATGGCCCTGCCCATGCTTGAGGCAATGATTCCAACCGCGCGAGCGGCGCGAGCGGCTAGCGGTCCGGTGAAGCGGTTCGTGTGTCTCTCCAACAATTACGGGGTCTACCAGAAGGGGTTTTTTCCAAACGAGACGCAGGTGGGTGTGAAGTATGACATGCCAGAGACCTTAAAATCACTGGAAAAGCACCGGAAGGATTTCACGGTTTTTTCCAATCTCGATCACGGATTTACCGGGGGTCATCAAGGAGTGCCGGTTCTCCTGAGCGGAGTGCGTCCGGTTTTGGCCCACAACTACGCTGAGGGCAACATCAGCCTTGATCAGAAGCTGGCAGAGCATCACGGCGCTGCGACTCGGTTTCCCTCCATGACTCTGGGAGTGCGGGAGCGCAACCTTCTCAGCTTCACCCGGACCGGAGTGCAGGTGCCCTCCATCGATATGAGGGCAGCATATCGCGCAATGTTCCTCGAAGACAACGCCGAGAAAAAGGCCTCGTCCGGAGAGCGCTTTAAGCGTCACTCCAGTATCCTGGATGTAGTTGGCGAGCAGGCAAAGAGTTTGAGTAGAACGCTTGGAAAACAAGACCAGACTAAGCTCGAGGAATATTTTGATTCGGTGCGCACGATGGAGAAGAAAATCGTGCAGCAGGAGCCCTGGCTCGAGAGGCCAAAGCCGAAAACAGATGTCAAGGAGCCCAATCCTGGAAACGGAACCGCGGAGCAGCTTAAGGTCATGATCGAAATGATCGCGCTGGCCCTACAGACAGATTCCACGAGGGCGATCACGATGGTCAGTGGCTTTGCCAATGGAGATTTTGGGCTTAATGGGGGCTATCATGGGTTTTCCCACCACGGGGAGAGGCCTGAGCCTGTGGCGGCTCTCAAGAAGATTGAGGGTTATCAGGTGTCGATGATGTCCTACCTGATTGACCTCCTTAAAGAGCAGGAAGACCCCATCAATGGAGGCACTCTTTTTGATCATACCGCGATTCTTTATGGATGTGGGATGGCGGCAGGTACGCATCAGACTAAGAACCTGCCGCTTGTTCTTGCGGGAGGTGGTTTCAAGCACGGAGAGCACAAAGTTTACCCCAAGGAAGACATTCAAAGGGTTCCTGCCGCGAATCTGCTTCTCTCCATTCTTCAGAATAGTGGCCTTGAAGTAGACCAGTTTGGCTCCAGCACGAGTACGCTCCGTGGACTTGAATGGAAGGCGTAGTAAGGTGTTAAGAGCTCCTGGTACCAGCCAACCCATCCGATGCTCCCCCGGTCGTTCGTTATCGCAATTTTGTCACTGAGCTGCCTCCCGGGGGTGGTGGCCGCGAACAGTCTTGGTGAAATCCGCCCTTTTTTAAAGGAATACTGCCTTGATTGTCATGGGGCGGAAAAGCAGAAGGGGGACTATCGTTTCGATACCTTGGGAACCGACCTGTCTGAGATCGAGACTCTGGAAACGTGGCAGAATATCCTCGATCAGCTGAATCTTGGCGAGATGCCACCCCGCAAGAGCCTGCAGCCGGAAAAAGAGGAGTGGTCGCCGATCGTGGAGCAGCTCACAGAAGAGCTTGCCTCCTTTTACTCCGAGCTGCGTAGCACTGGAGGCCGGACCGTGATCCGACGTTTGAATCGCCATGAACTACGTAATACCCTGCGAGACTTGCTCTATCTTGACGGCCCACAGTATCGGCCAGATGCGGCGGGATCCCGTCTCGTAGATAACAACGGAAACGGAAGTGTTGAGCGAACGGGTAATGATCCGCTGAGGTTTTTCCCGGAGGATGAACAGGAGGATGGGTTCTTTAACCTAGGTGATCATCTGGTAATGTCGGACTTTCTCCTGAAGCTGACTCTTGGCGCGGTGGAGGAAACTCTCGAACAGGCTACTGAGCTTGGACCAAGGCCGGAAGGTAAGTCTCACCACTTCACAGGCCATTTGGTCAAGGGTAAGGGGCGTAATCTGATTGAGACAGTTTCCCGTGAATTAGAGGAAGACTACGAAATGATGGCGGTGGGATATGAGCGTTACGGTCGAGTAGCGCCCACTGATCTGCGTGGAGGGGTAGGGCTCTCTGGTAGATACAAGGTGACGATAGAGGTATCCGGGCATAATCCCAGGCATCCATGGCAGGAGATGATCTCAGTCGATGAGAAAGATCCTTTCCAGCTTTGTCTCAATATTGCGGATACTAAAAACGGTGGAATTGCGGGGCCTACCTCCACGCCGGAGGCCTTATGGTCCGTCCCGGCCGATGGCAAAAGGAAGGTGTTTACCCATGAGGTCTGGATCGACAAGACTTGGACTCCTTGGCTGGGTTGGGAGAACGGGCCCACCGAAAAAATTGTTCGGCCTGAGAAAATCGTCGAGGAATTCATGCCCGCGCAGTTTTTTAAGCGGCCGGATAAAAATGCGGACAAGGAGGGCCATGAGAGCTGGGGGCTGAATATGGCGCGCCTCCTTTTCAAGGGGGGCTACCGTGGTCCTCATCTCAGGATTCACAGCCTTAAGGTGGAGCCCTTACTGGAGGCCTGGCCTCCACGAAGTCACACGGCTCTCTATGGGACGGCCTCTGGGGAGGAGGATGAAGTTCGAAGGCTTCTCCTGGCGTTTGCTGAGCGGTGTTTCCGGCGTCCGGTCGAGCCAGGTGAGATTGAGCCTTACGTGCAGTTGGTCTTGAGACAGCAGGCAGGTCCGGTAGTAAAAGTGGCTGGAGGCATCAAGAATCTGCGTTACAAGGTTTACGAAGGAAAGTGGGACAAGCTTCCCGATTTCAAGTCTCTCAAGGCAGTTTCCGAGGGGGTGTTGCCGAAGGGCTTCATTGATATAGGGGCTTCGGGAAGAAAGGAATACTTCGGGATGGTATTTGAGGGTGCGCTCGAGGCGCCCAAAGCGGGCGAGTATATCTTCGAAATGGCCTCGGATGATGGCGCGCGGATACTCATTGATGGGAAAGAGGTGATCCTGCATGACGGCTTGCACGGCCCTGAGCTGAAGAAGCGCAAGGTAGAGCTTGGCGAGGGGGAGCATGTGATTCGGATCGAATATTTCGCTTATGGGGGAAACAACAGTTTCCGGGCTGGATGGAGTGGAGCGAATTCAACTCACGTCAAGCTCTCGAAAGATTCCTTGCACAATGTGGCCCAGCCTAAAAAGCCGAAGGAAGCAGTGCCGCCCTATATCAGAGCCATGCAGGACGGCTACGCCGCGCTCATGTGCTCCCCTCAGTTTCTCTACCTCAAGGAAGATTCTGGGTCGCTTGATGATTACGCCCTTGCCTCACGTCTGAGCTATTTTCTCTGGTCCTCAATGCCGGATCAGATTCTCATGAACTTAGCGGAGAAGGGGAAACTCCGGAATCCGATGGAGCTTGATCGTCAGGTGGAGCGAATGCTTCGGGATGAGAGGTCGGCGGCATTCGTCAGGCATTTTCCGTCAACCTGGCTACGAATGGATAAGCTTGGTAAGATGCCTCCTTCAGGTGGGGATTATCAGTTTTACAAGAATCTCAGGGTGGAACCTTTGCTCATGAAGCAGGTGACTACCTACTTTGGAGATATTCTTGAGAGAAATGGGCGTATTGAGGAGTTCATCGACGGGGACTATACCTTCATGAATCAGACGCTGGCGAAATGGATCTACCGGCGGGAGGGGATTCGGGGGGAGCGCCTTCGTAAGGTCAAGCTTGAGGGGCCGGGACGTGGAGGGATTTTTACTCAGCCCGGAGTCATGACCGCGACAGCAAATGGAGTGGAGACCTCACCGGTTATCCGCGGGGTCTGGATTCTTGAAAATGTGCTCGGGACCCCTCCTTCTCCGCCCCCGCCGGATGTAGAGCCGCTTCCGACCGATACTCGCGAAGCCACCACGATTCGTGAGTTGCTGGACCTTCACCGGGCTAATGAGGCGTGTAGCAGCTGTCACCGTAAAATCGACCCGATGGGATTTGCCTTCGAAAACTTTGACGTGGTTGGACGTTGGCGCGATCGTTACAAGCGCGCCAACGGGCCGATTGATACTTCCACCACCTTGTCAAGTGGTAGGGAGATCAAAGACATCGTGGAGTTTAAAAGCATGCTGATGGAAAGGAAGGAGTTGATTGCGAGGAACCTCGCGAAGAAGATGCTTACCTATGCTACAGGAAGGAAGCTTGAGGCCGTAGACCGCGGTGAACTCGACCGGATCACTGCTGAATTGGAGAAGAGAGACAATCGCCTGCGTGAACTTGTTCGCCTTGTCGTGAAGAGCGAAATCTTTCTGAAAAACTGATCGTATAGATGAAGTCTCGCCGCCAAATGCTCAAGGGGCTCTCACTGGGAGCGGGATCCACCTTGCTCTCGCCGATGGCAGGGAGGGTGTTGGCTAATGCCGAGGGTGAGGAGCGTCCGCCACGTTTCGTGTTCGTGCTTCAAAGTAACGGCTTTGATGCGCTGCAGGCCTGTCCGGAGAGCATACCGTTTCAAAAATATGCGGACCGGGAGAAATTCGAGTCCATAGACCTGGGGAAGCATAAGTTGCCAAAGGGGTTGGCCCCGCTTGAACCCCTTAAGAGTAAGACCACGATCCTGCAGGGCCTCTCCGGGCGCTGTACGGGCGGGGGGCATTCAACCTGGGGCGGCTGCCTAGGTCAGTACCGGATATCTGGGGCTAATCTTTCGCCCCAGAATATTACGATCGACTACCAGCTTGGGCAGGTCGTGCCAGGGATCCTACCCTGGATCGGGGTGGGAATGGCCTCGGGTGCGCGTGATGCCCTGATGAATATCACGGCGCGCGCGGCGCATAAGACAATGCCGATCATCCTTAACCCAGAGAAAGCCTACAACTCGTTCTTCAGTGTCGCTGCCGGTGGCGAGCGGGAAAAGAATTTTCACCTGAAGCGTAACCTTCTCGATTACATGGTGGATGACGTGAAGAAAACCCGCAGGGCGCTGGGTTCGCTTGCAGGTGAAGAGTTGGATGCCTACCTGAGTGCTTACGACCAACTGGCGGCAAGGCAGTATCAGCTTCTGGACAATAAAGAGACACTCAAGAACTCGGCACCAAGCATGGATGAGCGATTTACCTCCACGGTAGCCACCAAGAGACTGGAAGCGCAGTTTGAGCTCGCAGGCTCGGCACTCATTGGTGGGCTAACTAACGTCGCGACCCTCACTTGTGCCGCAACCGAGATCAACGCCCAGCCCTATCTGGGTATCGGCGTGGATATCAGTAATCACGCTTTCGGCCACATGGGCGGGAATAAACCCGGGGCCAAGGGGATTCCTTATTACGAAAAGACCCGTGGATGGCTTTTCGGTCTCATTGCCAAGCTCGCCCAGCGTCTGGAAGGAACGCCCGAGGGTGATGGCAACATGCTGGACAATACCGTCATTGTCTACATGAGCGATGCGCCTGACACCCATCACTCAACAGGCTACGAGTGGCCGCTGGCCATTGTGGGAAATCTCAAGGGTAAAATGAAGCTCGGAGGGCGCTACATTAATTTTCCGGGATATGGAAAACCGGGGCACCATACCGTGGGCGCGTTATACACGACGTTCCTCAATTGTGTTGGTCAACGGCAGAAAACCTTCGGGCGCCTTGACGCGGACCTGGACGAGCAAAACATGCAGGTCGGACCGCTTGCAGAATTGATGGCCTGAGGCAGGCTCATTATGAAGCGCCTGCTGCCACTTGTTCTCTTTTGCCTCAGCTTCAGTTCCTGGCTTGAGGCGGCAGATTCCAAGTGGACCGAGCATCGGCGCGCGTTGCTCATCAATGCCAGTAACGACAAGGCGCATGAGCAGGCCATCAAGGCGCTCGGAAAAGCTCTGCAGTCCAAAGGATTTGTCGTCACCAATCTGGGAAATGAAGCCAAGATGGACGGGCTCGCATACGAGAAATGGGTGCGGAGCATTCCGACCATGGGTGTCAGCCTCTTTTATTATCTCGGGGATCTTGAGACCGAAAAAAGCCGGGACGGAAAGCGTGTCTGTCATTCCATGCAGTTGGGTGGCTACAAGGTTCTTCCGCCGGCCCGTGACCCGGAGGCGGGACGATCGAGGGCCGAGGATAAGCCATGGCTTAGCCTGGAGCGCCTGTCTCAGAAACTGAGCGATAATGTGGCCCGGGCCAACATGGTGGTGATCGATTGCCTCGGCATCAACGACAAGGCGAAGACAGGAAAGTCGAAAGTGGACCTGTTCGCCCAGGCCTCGGGGCAGTTCCGGGGCGAAATGTTCTCCAGCTTTTATCCGGGAAAGGGAGCCTTTCATCCCAGTCTGGAGGCGCCCTCGTATGGCCCATTCATGGCCAGGGCCTTGACCCAGTCGCTCCAGGAATCCGGCCCGCTGCCACCGCGGATAGATAAACTGGGATACACCGTGATACCCCGGGACAAGACCTTCGAGTTGAAGCGCGATCCGGCAGAGGTTTGTTCTCCTCCTGAAGTCTTGAGAGAGGGACGCTTTGCGGGAGACCAGTGGGTCGACCACAACGGATTCTGTTTTGTCTGGTGCCCAGCTGGAACCTTCACCATGGGGGACCCCGTCTTCGAGGATGCGCAACCGGTGAAGGTCACTCTCACGAAGGGTTACTGGATTGGTAAGTATGAAATGTTGGGCGACGAAGCGAAACTGTTCAACGCGGGCGGGCAGAAGCTGGGTAACCGCTACGCGAAGTTCCTTCCCCCGAGTATCGGGAGCGTGGACAAAGTGACTCCTGAGCTACGCAAGTGGCAAAAATACCTGGGCGAAAAGGGGATGGCCTACGAGGGTTGGACCTACGACTACCCCACCGAGGCGGAGTGGGAGTATGCCTGCCGGGCTGGGATGCGGGCTGGCTACCCAAGCGAGATAAAGGACCTGGGAAAGTATGCAAATTTTGCCGACCGCACCTTGTACAACGACCGTGAACTGGTGCATTACGTCTACGCCAATCGTGAGGCGGATGATGGCTACGGGCGTTTGTTTGCTCCCGTAGGTCAGTTCCTTCCAAATCGTTGGGGAATACATGACATGCTGGGCAACTTGGCCGAGTTGTGCTCTACCTACTATTCCGATCACTTAACCGGGGGGGCAGATCCTGATTTCCAGGAGCTCCCGGCCCCCCGAGGTTCGCGCCATCGTATTTCGCGGGGTGGTTCCTGGTGTAGTCCGCCGGAGTATTTGCACGTGGCCTTCCGCAATGCCTTTACCGGCACGCAGACTCCGCACATCGGGATGCGGTTAGTCCTCAGGCAAGGGCCGGCAGTCACCCGGACTCGAACTGAGATATCTGATGCTCTTCAAGATAAGCTGGATGCCGAGAAAAAGGCCAGGCAAGACCAAGCTAGGAAATGATTGCCCTTGTTCGCCACATCGTTCCTGCTCTCGCTTTCTCTGCGTTGACTTCGGCTGCAGCAGGGGATGAGTTCAGGGACCAGATTCAGCCATTCCTCAAGAGCTATTGCGTGGCTTGCCATGGGCCCAAGGTTCAGAAAGGCAAGATCCGCGTGGATCACCTGACCGCGAGCATGAGCGACCGCAGGGACGCTGCTCTGTGGTCCCGCATGCTGGAGGCCATCGAGTTTGGTGAGATGCCCTCTGACAAGGCGGAAAAATTCCCTACCAAGGGGGAGGCCCGTTTCGTCCAGAGCTGGATCGCCGGCGCCCTCCACCAGGCGGGCCTCGAAGTGGAGGAAAAGAAGGACAAGGAAGGTTTTGGAAACCTGGTTCCCCACGACCTCCTCTTCGCCCCTGCGGAGAGTAAACGGACCATCGACGTGGCGGCCCGTCTCTGGCGAATAAGCCCTAAGGCGCTCGCTAATACGGTGCGTGGCGCCCGAATGGTGTCCAACCCCTTTGCCCTCGACAAGCCGCATGGCAACTTTCGCGACTTCAAGGGAAAGTATCTCTTCAATTCGCTGATGGCGGAACAGGTTACCGAGCTCGCCTTGGCTCATTCCGAGAAGGAAGCGAAAAACGCTCGCAAGACGATCGTCGAGATGCGGGAGAAGGGGAAGGCGATCGACGAGGCCAACGAAGAGGCGATCAAGCGCCACTATCATCATGTGCTGCGGCGGAGTCCCTCGGAGAAGGAGATGGATTCCCTGATGGCCTTGCTCAAAAAAGTAGATGCCGACCTGGGTGTTCCCCGAGGCCTTCAAGCGGTCTTTGCCGCCATTGTCCTGCAACCGGAGACTCTGTTTCGCTTCGAGGGGACGGGGGAGGCTGGCGATAAGGGATTGCTCTCCCTGTCGCGCCGTGAACTGGCAACCTCACTTGCCTTTGCTCTGACCGATTTGCCTCCGGATTCGAATATGCTGGAGGCCTTTGAGAATGATGAATTGCCGGCACGGGAAATCCTGCGGTTGGAGGCCCGTCGTTTGCTCGACGACGTGGATCGCCCCACGGCCAGAAATAGACTGTTGCAGTTTTTCCAGGAGTATTTCGATTACCAGAAGGCGGAGGACGTGTTCAAGGACCAGGTCAAGGGTCACAAACACTGGGCCCCGGCCTTGGTCTACGACCTCAATGCCCTCGTGACGCACGTATTGAAGATGGAGAAAGAGGTTTTGAAGACCTTGCTTACCACCCGGGAATATCTGGTCTACGTCAACAGTCATCGGGACCACGGTAACCCCCTGGCCTACA
>Ga0115011_10000642_pt1 | contig 27576 bp, 43 predicted proteins | sample TroAtlMetagenome_2_FD_88705 | JGI IMG/M metagenome (GOLD analysis project Ga0115011, IMG submission 88705) | Marine eukaryotic phytoplankton communities from Atlantic Ocean - Tropical Atlantic ANT8 Metagenome | ecosystem: Environmental > Aquatic > Marine > Oceanic | place: Tropical Atlantic...
ATTTCGAAAAGCCATTCATGCCAGCACACAAGAGAAAATGAATACACAATACTTTGTCAATACGCATTGGAGGGTTAGTCTGGATTCTAGTAATGATGTCATCATGGAATGTAACCTTCGCGTTAACGACTATGGCAACGATGAGCAGGTCGCTATATTTGAACAGATTATTACTGACAACTATGATTTAGATGATCTTCGCGATTCCGTGTTACGGCCCCTAGTGATTCAGGCAATGAATTCAAGAATGCCCTCTGGAATGCAAAACTCTTTTAACGAGAATGCGAGAATTGTAAAAAGCTGGAAGAGTTTCCTAAAAGGATAAACTAGTTATTATGATCTCATATATGAACGGATGGAGAGAATTTTTGGGAGAGAGCGAAGATATGAAGGACTCAAAGAAGATTGCTAAGGCTGTGTTGTATAAAGACGACAAAGTCCTACTGCTCAAACGGTCAGATTATATGAAGAAACATGCCGGAGAATGGGACCTCCCCGGGGGTCATATCATAGAAGGCGAAACTTTAGAAGATGGGCTTGTGCGAGAGGTATGGGAAGAGACAGGCTTGAGAGTCAAAGATCCTGTAAAACTTCATTCTAAAGGAAACGATACATATTACATGGCAGATCTACCAGACACAGAAATAAAACTCAGTGACGAACATACAGAACACAAAATGTTTTCACTAGAAGACTTAGAAGATTTAAATTTACCAGATAAATATGCGAAAGCAGTTAAGGAGACATTATCATGAGAATGAGAAAAAATAAGAAGAGGATTGATCCGAGATACTTTTTGAATGAACAGGGAATAAGTCCCGAGAGGCAAGAACAGAACGAATTATATCATGCTATGGTGGAAGAATTAATTTCGCTAGTGAATGAAGAGGGGCAGATGACTCCCCAAGATGCACTAGTTAAACTAGCCCCAAGAGTAAAGAAAGCCCCAGAACAATTATCCGGGATATTTAAAGAAATTATGAACCAACTTTCTTATAGTCAAACACTTGGAGATCCTAGGATGGGCGGCGGTGTGCAGGTTTTTAAAGGTGGAGAATATATTGGACCAGTTGCCGATAGCGGCGAAGAACAGTTCGCTGATGATGGACGCCAAGTAAGGTGAATAAGCAATGAAAAAACTATTTGAAAATTGGCGAAAGCACTTAGAAGAGGCCGTACCACATTCAGCCCACCATGTCGTTAAAAAAATGAAGAAAACAGGAAAAAGTGCCAAGGAAACACTAAAGAGTTTAACTACTGACCTTTCTGATGAAGAAGCTGAACGTTGGCTTGAACGTCATAAAGATGAGATGGAAAGCGCTAGACAAGACTTAGATGAAGCAGCATATGAACCCGGGCGTGCTGTCTCTGATATTGAAGCCTCGATGGACGATCTTGAACAAGATCTCTACCCCGGCGCAGACGAGCGCGGCGATCCTGACAACTGGGATCATCATTATGATGAAGACGATATAGGTGGTCGATTCGATGACATGTTCGATAGAGGACAGCCCGGCAATGTTTTTGCTGAAGCTGTCGCTAAGGAATTAATGCTTGATGAACAAAGCGATTTTGAAGCGTTGCTGCAAGCTATCAAAGACGGTGTTGACGGTTGGTACGAATCGATGGAAAGAAACCGAGGAGTCAAGGATGAAATCTCATAAACGTTGGAAAAACTTCATTAAAGAAAAGAAGTTTGCAGACTTTTCAAAAGGCAAGGGTCAGTGGACTGATCTTAATAAATCGGACTTGGAAAATTCTGAGAATATTGACTTATCTTACGAATTGTATGATCTCATTGCGACAGCTTATGGTCCCATCGGAGGAAACTTTGATTACAAGTCTCCAGAAGATCTTCCCGGGAAAGCCGATGTTTGGACAGCAGTTGACGTCGACGGAGATGAAACCCCTGACGCTTTGAGGATCGGAAAGAAAAAACCTGCTGGTACAAAATTAACAGCTAGTGGACATGACGGGACAAAGCCCGGGCGGGACGCTTATGTTGCTAAAACTGCAGAAATGCTTCACATGAAAGGATATTATGCAGAAATGTCTAAAGGTATTGCTCATATTATGATAAAGTATTATCAGGTACCTCATGTAGAGGACGAAGAAAGAGCAAGAAGCGTGCTAGGAAAAGAAATAGAATGGTTAGGTCAACACCCCGAAGGCCGATATCCAAACTATAATGGATGGTACGTTAGAGAAATTAGCGGTCACCGCGAATTAAAAATTATGTTAGGGTCACCTAACTAAAAAATCACACAGGAGTGAAAAATGGCTAGAGGAAAAGTTACTACAACTAAAGAATTGCAAGCAAGTAATGATAAACTGACAGGTAAGCTAAAACATGCCACCAAGAGGCTTGATTCAACTCTTACAAGAATTGGTGGTTTGCGCGCACATCTTGTCGCGAACAACCCGTCTAATGAAGATGTTGTTCGTATCATTGATTCTATTATTGCAGAATCATAATACACAAATTAAAAAACAATATGTTTTAAGCGGGGCAAAAGCCCCGCTTTTTTGTTTTTTGTTTTAATATCATACTATTTATTGTCGCTATGAAACATTTAGAAGAAGTAGGGGAAACCTATTGGGAACACTTTTTAGCTGCTGCCGGCATCTCACATCGCCTAGCAGTCGCTTCATGGAGTCAGCTGTTACATGCATTTTGCCCGGAAGTTAAACCTCCCTTTAGGGGAGACATAAGAAGTCTTATGGGATTTCTTCAGACACAACTTCCGGAATACAGAAATAGTGATTTATCTGAAGAAGATGAATTATATACCATTTACGGGGGAGATTAGAATGACAAAATTTGGCAAAACTCTTATTGGAGTTTATGTTTTACTTTTCGGTATCTTTATTTGTATTTCATGCAAAAAGAAAGTACCTGAGTTAACTCCTAAAGTATATGTGTTACCCGATCTAGATGATGAAGAAATAGAAGATTTACCAGAAGATACTTCTGGTGATGAATAAAGGAGTAAATAAGAGACATGACAAACATGACCACCAACGTAAAACCTAAATGTTTTGGTACAGTGCGCGCAATTGACCACCTAGATGGCTTTGTAGCTACGACTTTTCCCCTTGAGGAAGAGAAAGCTCAAAGAGAGCAGGATCGCGGACTACTTGTGCCGGCTAGGCCACAGGATAAGAAAGATGAAGTTTCCAATTTTTATAGAAAATAGTAAAGTACCAGTATGGTTATCAAAAATTTCTCCAATTGAAATTGGAGCTATCAGCTTTGGTTTGTGGGTTTGGGATCGCGGTGAATCAAGCGAGCGCCGAAAGGTGCATGAGACAATTCACTTTAAACAACAGGTAGAATTACTTTTTGTATTTCAGTGGATCCTATATGGATTATTCTGGCTTATCGGGCTTGTTAAGTACCGAAATGGTGAGCTAGCCTATTACGAAAGTCCTTTTGAGCGAGAAGCTTATCAAAATGACGATAATCCAAACTATTTAAAAGAGAGGCCCTTTTGGGCTTGGAGAAATTACCTATGAAACTTATTATTAAATATCTTAGAAAGCTCGCAGACCTTACAATTGGCCGCTGTTGTTCTAATTGTGGTTGTTGGAACGCTGAAGAATGAAGATCCTACTTGAAAATTGGCGAGATTTCCAAAGAGGAGAAGGTCCAGTTGAGACTGAGCGACACCTGAGTGCTGCAGATAACGAGCATACAGAAGGTGAAGAATTTGAAGCCCAAGTTGCTAATCTTGCTGAAGAACTCGGTGTAGAGATTTCTATTGAAAGAGATGAGGACGGAGTATTACATATCAAAGCTTATGGCTATGATGGTAGTCACAGTCCTTGGAATGGCCCAGATGATGAGATGGTTGATGAATTATGAAACTCCTATTTGAAAATTGGCGCGCTTATTACAATGAAGATTTTGATCTTCTGTGCGAGCGCTATGACAAAGGACATCTTTCTGAAGAGAGACTTGTTCTTCTTTGGGAAGATAGTGTCAATAGAGAATACCAAGTACTTTTAAATGAAGGCGTCATGGATATTCTTGCTGTCGGATATGAAAAAGGTAAGCAGTTAGTTGGAAAAGCCAAAGCCGCTTATGATGCTGCAGCAGCAAAGGTCGGCGAGTGGTATATGAATCTTCTCAACCAAGCGTGGGCGTTGTCGCAAAAAGTTAAACAAGGGCTAGGCAAAGTTGCCGGCGTTCTTAAGGGGGCGTATCAGAAAGTCAGCGCCTTTTGTGAAATGCATCCGATTATTTGTAAGGTTACCAAATTCTTAATTATGATGATCGCTGTTGCTGCAGTGATGGCACTGTTCAGTTCAGAAGCACAGGCTGCAATTGATATTTCAGGAGTAGGAGGTCGGGAGGAGGGCGCCCAGTTGAGCGATCTAGGAGTGGATGTAATCAAGGGAGTGCTGCAGGTGGCTAGTGAAGATAAAGATCCAGAAGCTCAAAAAGTCTTTGTCGATGCATTTAACTGGCTTGAACAAGCGCATGCCTCAGAAACAATAGAACAACTTGCAACATCAACCGACGCTGGTGCACAAAAAGTACGACGGGCCATGGAGGTAATCTCCGAGATGCATAAAGAAGCACCCGATGATAATGTAATTAGCGCATTCGCTAACCTCGGAGAAAGAGTGGTGGTTAGTACGACCAGATACACTGAATCTATTCTAAACCATGGGGAGTATTCTTTCAAATCGATTGAATTCCAATCATTGAAGGTACGATAAAATAATATTATGAAACTCCTACTTGAAAATTGGCGAGAATATATAAGAGAAGTTGAAAGATTTCCAGATATCGCCACATCGCAAGACGAGATCCAGCAAAGTTTGGATTATTTTTATAAAGACCACGCACCAAGCAAAGGTCAACGAAGAGAGTTAGGTGAATGGGAAGATACCGGGTATCAAATGGTTGCTTTTGATTTACCCGGAGGTACTATACTTTTCTTTGCAGTTGACGAACAGGACAGAGCAAAAGCTTATGTTGGTGTAGACCGATTTCGCGATAGTTATTCCATAGGCAATGTTCGTAAAACCAAGGGTGGAGGCTTTTATACAACCGATTTGTATAAGTGGTTAGTTGAACAGCTTGGGACAATATACAGTGATAATAAACAAACCACCGCCGGTGAAGGTATTTGGCGAAGACTGCAACAAGACCCAGAAGTAAATGTTGAAGAACCAAGTGATGAAAACGACGGTCGATGGAAGTTAACCAAATGAAACTCCTACTTGAAAATTGGCGAAAGCACATCATCATCAAAGAAGAAAAGGGCAAGCACCAGATCTACTGTGATATGGATGGTGTTCTAGTTGACTTTGTCAAGGGAGCGGTTGAACAGATCAATAAAGATCTCAAGAACGAAGCATTAACAGGAGAGGATATTCAGGCCCTCCGAGATAAGCTTGAACAAATGGGCAAGAAGAAGATTGTAGAGAAGGATCTTCACATCAACTCCTCAATGGCCCTAGACGAGGCTAGAAGGTACATGTACCGGCGTCTAGCAGGAGATAGGAAGTGGTGGGCGGAATTGCCTTGGATGTCCGATGGAAAGCGTTTATGGAACTTTATTAAAAAGTACAATCCATATATTTTAACAACGCCTATGAAAGATAAAGCTTCCGAAGAAGGTAAACTTATTTGGGTTGAGTACAATCTTAGTATTCCCCGAGGACGAGTTCACTTTTCTCACAACAAATACGAATATGCTAAAGACGGCGATAACCCCAATATTTTAATTGATGACTTTTTGAAAAAGAATGTCGTACCTTATCAAGAAGCTGGTGGGATTGGAATACACCATACTAGTGCTGATAGTAGCATTGAAGAGCTAAAGAAACTCGGCTTTTAATAAAAAGCGGTTTTGTCAAGTTTTTAACTATTTACTGAAGTAGATCAGGAGCCTTATTTATGAATACCCAAGATTTTAATTTATTAACCAAAGAAGAGATTGATAGCGTCATTGCTGAAGTGTTAGCCGAACAAGGACTTCAAACCGAAGTCGCTCCTAAGCCAGCATCAAACAAAAGAGAGCGAGAAATGGCAGCTGCTGCTGCTAAAGAAGTCGATGCTCTTGGCGATGAAGATGGCGATGGAAAAGACGACACTTCAGCGAATCTTTCTACAGATGAAGTGCCCGGTGCACCACCAGCACAAACCGGTGCACAACAAGGCGGTACCGGTGGATCTAAAGACGATAAGTATTTAGAAAAAGATGGACCGAAATCAAAGCAACAAGGTAGTACCGGTGGTGTAGCGCCAAAGGCAGGCACCGGTGTTCAAACAGGAACTGGTCGAGGTCAAGGATTCTCTGGTAATGCAACGATGCCAGATGACGATGTGGTGCGTTCTGATGGCGGAGGCACGTTTGGTGACAAGGACGCTGAGCGAGTAGCAGGAGGGGGTACCAGAGGCCCTACAATGCCCGGAAACTCCGGTGTGTCTGCTGACGGTGTAAGACAAGGCGCTAGTAACAGAACACAATCTCAAGAAAAGGGAGCCGCCGGCGATCAAAGGCTTGGGGCGCCCAAGTCAATGGATCCAGATGATGCGGCCGCTGCAGGTCAAGGTGATGACGCCACTGGTAGAGCCAGCACTAGTAGAGAAGCTGGTGCGCAAGTTAATATGACTGGAAACTGGTTTGAGCCGGGAACGTCAAACATGCCTTCTAAGATTACTAGTAGGGTTAGCGCTGCTTATGGCGATGAAATGTTCTCGGTCGATATGGCACTAGGAGAATACCTTAAAGCCATGGGATTCACCGATGAAAGACAATTTGAAACTTCAAGACGTCATTACTTGGGTTATTTCCGTGGTCTGATGAAACAAATTGATAAGCACGATGGTCCGGATGGAAACCCTGAATTAGTAGCTGCTGCTGAAATGGAAGTTAAGCGCGCTATGGACAATCTGCTTAACACTGCTGCGAAACGCGGTGGGAACAGCAATACTGTAGAGACACCGCCGGGAACAGAAACGCCACCGGGAACAGAAACGCCACCGGGAACAGAAACGCCACCAAACACAGGAAACCCTCCGGGTCCAGAAACGCCGCCCGGGCCAGAGGATGACAAAGGCAAAGATATTCCAATCCCAGTTAACAAGAAGCTTAGTGGAGATCAACGAGATCAGGCTGGAATGTCTAAGGGATCCGCAGGAAGTTTAGCTAGCCAACTAGCTAAGTTGTTCCCCGATGTTGACAAAAGTATTATTACACAGATTCTCAAGGATGTTTCAGGTCAGCTAAAAGCAAGTGGAATCCCAGTTCAAGAGGGTAAAAAACTAGCACTTCGCCTCCTACTGGAGCAACAAGTTAAAAAACTGGTTCTTTCTGAGAAACGTTACGACGACGGCGGTGAAAAACATCGAGCAATAATTCAAAAGTATATTGATGAGTTAGGACTAAAGCCGGGCGATATCAAAAAAGTTAAAAAAGTAAAAGGATTGGCTTCACGGCCTTCTCTTATCGCTCTTAATAAAAATGGTGAAGGCCGAGTATACTCTGTAGACAAAGCTAGAGGTGGAAATGATGATACCACAAGCTCGGGGGCCGGCCAAGCTAAAGAATGGGCTGAATCAGGAGAGAGTACCGAAACAGAAACCGAGACAGGAACGCCAGACTCTGATTTGTTTGCTAAGTTTAAGGAAACGCTTAAACGTCTTGATCTTCACACTTCCGAAGGGCGCGCTGCAGCCAAAAACGATGAGCAAGCATTTCTGGGAGCATTTCGTTATTTTCGCGCGATGGAAGCTGCTTTTAAAGCAATTAAAGGCGATAGTCTAGAAAAATCAACTGATAAATTATTAAAAATGGTAGAACCATTAAATGAAAAATCATTTGAACACGAAGGCGCTGCAGGGAAAGACTTTAGAACATGGCTAGCAAATATGATTAATATCTTTAAAGAAGAGGGGTTTGATGACCGTTCGCGTGGCATGGCTGCAATGAAGGCCGCAAGAAAGGGGCGCATGCCCGGTTCGGACTCGGATGCACCAGAAACGAAAGCTGACAAAGCTGCCGCGGCATCAAAAGATAAAGCTGCCGGCGCCGAAACTTCTAGACGGGTTGGTAAAGCTGGTACTATTAATACGAAATCAGTTGTTGGGCCACGCCTCAAACAAGGCGGCATTGATTTAAAATCTCCCCAAGGTCAAGCATTACAAAAGAAAATGCAAAAGGTAATTCGTCGGTTTGTTAAGAAAAACCTTGCAAGAGTGGGCAAAGGCGATATTAAAGTCATTGCGGAAAGCAAAGAATTAAAACAAGAACTGACAAAAGTTATTATGGAGCATTTGAAGCAGCATGAGCTTTTATAGCATAAAAAATAATTCCGGTCTTGAGCTTGACGAAATGGAAAAGTTACTGGGTAATTTTATGCCTTTTTCTCAAAAGCGCATGGGTTATGATCAGCCTGTTAGTATTACATTCGAGTCAGACGAGAATAATGGTGGAAACATATTAGGTAAAACTGCATACTATAATCCTGAGTCTATGAGTGTTACAATATTTTCTGATTACCGCCATCCAAAAGATATGATGCGCTCACTTTCACATGAACTAGTGCATCATACACAGAATTGCAGGGGCGAGTTCAATGGACCTATGGAAGTAGGTGAAGGATACGCTCAGAAAGACGAACATTTACGAAAAATGGAAGAAGAAGCCTATTTAGTAGGCAATATGACTTTCCGTGACTGGGAAGACACATATAAACACGATTTGGCGACTAATTATACTGATGTCAGTTCTTTAGTAACCGAGAAAAGAGAACGCATGTTTAGTGCATTAAAAAATCAAATTATTAAGGAGAACAAATAAAATGATTCATGGAAAGAAAAGAAACAAAGACTTATTTCGGCGCCTAACTGAAAACTGGGGCTATACTAAGTCTGAAGAAACACCTCTCGATGAGCAGATGGCTCAAGACGGAGAAGAAGAAGAAGAAGTACAGGCGGAAGGTGTCTTTGACGCTAACCATTACTGTATTCACCACGGTGGAGTCCAACACAACGGGGAAATTGCAATGGCAGAAGCTGTTCAGCACGTTAAACCCGATGAAAACGGACGCATCAGTCATTATGATATGAAGCTTGAAGATGGTACTATTCTTGAGAACGTTGCAGCTGAAGATATTCAGGTAACCAACGCTTCTCTAGCCAAGGAGCATCAGATGAAGCGTGATCACGATGCTATGAAGGATGAGGAAGAAGAGCTTGATGAAGGCGGCGCTGCTGCTAGAGCCGGTAACGAGGACAAAGATCAGGGTCGCGATAGAATGCACGCTGATAGAGTTCACGAAGAAAAAGATGAAGAAGAACTTGAAGAAATGGCTACTCAAGCTGGTGGTGCCGTTGGTGGTGCTGCTGCTGCTCCCGCTGAAGACGAAGAAGAGGAAGCTCCCCAGCCTGTTGCTGAAGCAGAGGAAGAGGATGAAGATGCTGAGTCTCTTGAAGAAGCGATTCGCAGAGTTGTCACGAAAGTATTGAGTGATATCGTAACAAAATAAGGAATATCCACGGTGAAAATTGATTTTAATAAAATAACCCGTGAATTTCTTATGGGCAAAACTTTAGATGAAAGTCGACAAGCTGATGCTTGGGATTATCTGCACAGTATTGCTGAAACTCTACAATCTATCAAGCCTAGAACTAAGGCCGGCGAACGGAAAGTTCAGTTGGCTCTGGAACACATTCGTTCTTTAAGGCGGCATACTCGCAAGCTAGAAGAGAGAGTAAAAGTATTAGAAGAGCAGGTACAAGTATTAGAAGAGGGAAGTTAAATGCGGAGATTACTGTTAGAAGGTGGCGTAGCTGGTCACCTTTCACATCTTTATGATAATAGACAAATTACTGCCAACAAAATGGGCAAGATTTTGTCATTAGCCTCTCAGGGCGATCTAGAAGGCACCGAAAAAACCGATGGATTCAATATTTATCTTGGTTTTCGCGACGGTGTTGCGCGCTATGCACGCAATAAAGGTGATATGCGCAACGGTGGCCGTGTAATGGAAGACTTGTTAAATCGTGTTTTCGCCGGCGGTGATCAGATTAAAGATGTGTATGTTCGCGCTTTTAAATCTTTTGGTGAGTTTGTTAATAAATTACCTCCCAATGTTCAAGCTAATATCTTTGGTGAGAATGGTGAGGTTTTTTATAATACAGAAATTCAAGGGCCCGGTGCGAACAACGTTGTAACATATGATGCAAATATTGTTTCCATTCACCATGGCAATCATAAAAGATACGATGCTGAAACAGATACTGTTGAAATTGTAGATGCTGAAGCTAATTCTAAAATGCTTGACAGAGTTCTAAACAGTATTGAACAACAGGCATCTGGAGATACTTTTAAAGTTGCACGAACTGCTTTTATGCGTCTACGTCGGTTAGATGACGATACCGACCTTCGTATTGCGCTAGCTAAAATTGAAAAGACTGGCTTTGTTGGTGACATGACCATGGAAGAATATCTTATTATGAAGATTCAACCAGAAGTTGATGCAAAGTTGCCGCATATCGATCCTGCAGTCCGTGAAATGGTTACAAACTATATCTTAGAGATCCCTGATTCTGACGGCAAGAAGGTGAGACTTAACGACATTTATAAAGGTTTCCCCATCGATCAAAGAAAACTGATTCGCTCTATTGCTCACAAAGATACCGGGATTCCGGGCCAGTTTATTAAAAAAGCTATTTGGCCGATTGAGACCGCTATTCATGATTTTGCTGTTGAATTGTTGAGAGGCATGGAAAGTGCTTACATTCTTGACAACCCTGCGCAGGTTAGTCGCTTACAAGCAGAAGTCGGAAGTGCAATCCGAGGAATTCAAAGTTATCAAGGCGAAGGCGCAGATATTGCAAGAAGTGTCTTGGCACAGCAGCTTGAAAAAATCAAACACCTAGACAATATTAATTCTACAGTAGAAGGTTTCGTATTTAATTATGAAGGCCAAATGTATAAGTTTACTGGTAATTTTGCTCCTGTTAATCAAATTTTAGGTCTGTTTAAGTATGGACGGGGCGGTGTTCCTCCGATTAGAAAGCAAGATAACGAACAACCAGAAGAGCTAGATGAGATGGAGGCCGTTTCTCATGATGCTCCCGATGTAACCGTTGCAGTGTTACCGGGTGCTTTCAAGCCTCCCCATCGTGGCCACTTTGCTATGGCTTTACATTATGCTGGTATTGCAGACTCAGTAAAAATTTACATTAGCAGAATTCCGAGAGAAGGTGTTGACTTTAACGTTGCAAAAGCGATTTGGAATATGTATGTTCAGGCTAGCCAAGATCCCAACGCATCAAAAATTGAAGTAATCCCAGAACCCTCCGACAATAGTTCTCCTGTTGGCGCGGCTCTAGAATATGTTGGTAATGAAAATGGTAAACCGCATTTAGCTCAACCGGGCGAAGCCGTTATTCTTGGCGCCAGTAGCAAACTCGATAAAAACGAAGTCCCAGATTATATGCGATTCAAGAATGCCGGGAAATACTTCGCTGCGGGTGTCAGAGGCGGCGATGCTGCCACGGAAGGAGGTGTTCCCGACCTTACCCTGCAGAACGTTTTCAAAGTCAGTGACGAGCCTCTCAGCGCGTCTGATTTAAGAAAAGCAATTCGCAATTCTGACACTCAAGTTATTATGAGATATTTCCCAGAGGACATTGCAAAAAGTCAAGAAGCTACACAAGCTATTTTTGATATTCTTGATATTGGTGCGGCGCCTAGAATTGATACTCCTTCCATCTCTGAGCGTTTAATCACAATGGTAGAAGAGATGTTGATTGAAAGATCTATTAAAGAAGCTAATACTATGGCCAGTGGTAACATAGAAGGTTCCGGAGCCACCGACTCAGATGACGGCGATACTCCTTGGGTTGGTTTAGACGCTAATGCCGAGAATAAAAAACAAGAAAAAGCACAAAGACTCAAAGGTACAAAACTTACTAAAGAGCAGCTAATTCAAAAAGTAATGGACTACTTACTAGCACAGGAATAATATTATGGACAAAATGGATTTACAAAGATTAGAATTTCTAAAAGAACTTAAAGAACGTAAGGTTTTAAGAGAAGCAGTTAGAAAAGCTATTCATGTGGTGCTAGAAAAAAGAAGCCTTCAGCGCTTTCAGGAAAACTTTAATAAAGTTGAAGAGGCTGCAAACGAAGAAATCTTGAGAGACAGCCTTAGAAAGTATTTACAAGAGAGTGCAGCTACACAAGATAATGATCCTGCACCTCACAGGTCTACTGGTATTAATGTTCTCTCCGATCTACTGAAGAAAATCATTCCTGTTTTAGAGGATGATTACAAGATCCTAACAACCGATACCGAACAGCGTTCGTCATTTAGAGCGCATGTTATTCACGGTGTTAAGAATTCTTTGGCGCCCTTACAGGCTACAGATGACGTAGGACCCGATTCCGAACAGGCATTGGAAGAAGATCTTGGAGTAACAGTTGGTGATGATTCACCATCCGAAGACCAGTTTATTGATATTGATGACGGCGCAGGAGAAGATGAACAAATTTCACCAGAAGAAGAATTTGCTACTGGCCTAGATAATCAAGATTTAACCGGCCGGAACATGGCATATGCTTCATTTAAGAAAATTGAGCGCAATATTCTTGATGCATATGAGCTTTTAAGCAACGATGAAGATCGAGAGCTGTTTTATGATTATCTTATTACCAACCTCAAGCTTTACTTCGATAAATTTGAAGATGAGCTAGCCACCAATCTAGATGAACCAACAACTCCTGAATATGAAGATGCTGCAGCAGAAGCTGGTGATATGGATGGCGGAGAAGAAGACTTTGCGCCGGCCGACGCTCCCCCTGAGCCCGGCTTAGGAGATGATGAACTTGAAGATGGTGTCTTCGGATTCAGTATTACTAACGGCTTTGGTCAAAAACAGAAAGGCAAAGGAAGACATAGAAAAGCGTAAATTGGAGGTCAATGTTAAGGTGGCTAAAAACAAATCTAACCATCTCGACTCAGTTAAAGTTAACTGTGTTCATGACCTTCTTCGACCTAATGATGACTTTGGCTTGGATATACTCTGGAAATGCAACCGAAGCTAATCCAATTTTACGATATACATTAGAGCAAAGTACTTCTAAATTTATTTTTGTTAAGCTGGCAATGTCGCTAGGAGCTATCTGGATATTTTATAAGAATCAAACTCACAGACTTGTGAGAGCTACAGTGCCGTTTATTTCTACTTCGTATGGTTTGCTGACAATATTTCATTTGTATGGTTTAGTATTTTACTTAAGTTATTTTGATTTAGTTAGTTTAGTTAATTTAAATTATTTATAATTTATTATATAATATATTATATTACTACTCCAAGTTTGAAACTTGTCAGGAAGGAAGGAAAAGTGAGTAAAAGAAAGCAAGGTAAGTATAGTAACTATTCTATCTCAAGATCGCTAAAGTTTGCAGGAAAATCTTCAGAAGAATTTGAGGTCATGCTGGGCCAGTTGAGTCTGGAAGAAATAATTGCATTAAAACTGGAAATTTCAGCGAAAATGATCAATAATAAGTTATATGGGTTTGAGTTATGGAAGGCAATGCCCAGAATCACTAGGGATGCACTGTTGAAATTTGCAGTTTCAGTATCTCAAACGAAACAAGATGCATGTAGAGTATTGGGAATAAAGCCCACAGATCTTAGAAATTTAAGTAAGACATATGATTTTGAAAATTACTTTGAAAACAATGTAGACAAAACCTCAGAAGTATGATATATTGTTTATAGTTGATTTGACGGAGTCAGAAAAATGAAAGAAAGTACCCCAGAAGAAAGTTTTTTTTGAGGTGTTTAAGTTTGGTTTGGTCGATAAGCGTATTATTTTTTGTGGTTCTAGGTCCGTATGAACCCAGCCGAGTGCAACAAATTGGAGGATAAATCCCATTTCGAAGGGCGGCAAATTAAAATCGGGCTGGCATGATGATGAGCGAGGAGATTCATCCGACCAATCCAATCTTTTGCTTCATACGCAAAGGATATACAGAAGCAGTATCCAATTGGTGGTAAACGACGGTTAAAAAAATAAACTAGGCACAACCCTTCCTAGTGTTAATGTTGAGAAGAAAATTATGTGGCAGCTTTGGGAATGGAACGGTAAGTACATTCAGGGAAATTTAGTAAGTAAGCACAAAACCAAAGCTGCCACTATCTCAAAAGCAAAAAAAGTATTAGGCGTCGACATAAAATTAACAGAAGAAGAAAGAAAAGAAGAAACAATAATTTGGATTGATAATACCGATGGAGTACCCATCGGACTAATTAGAAAACCAAAATCTAAGGGGGCGCCCCGGTTTCGACAGGGTAAGAAAGAAAAAGAGTGCAAGTAGTCTAACGTACCAGCAGACTTTAAAGGCAGATACAAAATATAATTGCTAATAACAATAACTATTTCGAACAGCGCTTAGCCGCTTAGTAGGGAGGCTGACTAGGGCCTTCTATCCAATCTAGTCAAACCAACAGATAAGTTGTAAAAATTAAAACAACTCGATGCAACAGGATGGTAAGCATCGTTTCAAAGCCATCTAGCCTTTCAGTGGGTGATTTAAACTGAATAAACTTGTGAACGACTTCTATTGGACTTATTTTGGACGCGGGTTCGACTCCCGCCGCCTCCACCATTATGAGATAAGATATGTATAAACCACTTCCAAAGTGCTTGACAATCAAAGAGTCTGAAATAGAAGGCTTGGGTCTTTTTGCAAAAGAAAAGCTACCAGCAGGTCTAGATTTGGGAATTACTCATGTTGAGAACACTGAATTTGAAAATGGGTATATCAGAACCCCACTAGGTGGTTTTTACAATCATTCTGAAGAACCAAATTGTATTATTATTAAGACAGGTATGGTTCTTCGCTTAAAAACTCAAAAAGAAATTGATGTTGGAGAAGAACTTACTGCACATTATACTTTGTATAATGTTCGGGAAGAAATAAATTAAAAAAAACTTGACAATAATGTTAAGATGAGTTATCTTAAATAAAGACTTAAAAGGAGATCTAAAAAGATATGAAGTACATTGTACCAATCCTCGCTTGTGCCCTAGCCTGTGCATGTGGTGATAAGGATTCAGAAGATACAGGCGAAGACACCGCTGCAGCGGATACTGCAGAGTAACTTAGGAAAGTAAAAATGAAGACAGTAACAGATAACAGCACGGTAACAGTGCATTATAAGGGTACTCTTAACGATGGGAGCGTTTTTGACGATTCTAAGGCGCGAGGCTCTGCAATTGAAGTAACAATGGGCACAGGCCGGGTTATCCCGGGCTTTGAGACTGCTCTGATGGGAATGACCGAAGGTCAAGAGAAGACGGTTACAATCGCTGCTCAAGACGCTTACGGAGTATCAAACCCAGAGGCTTTTCAAACTGTTCCCCGAAATGCATTTCCCAACGATTTTACACCCACCCCGGGAGAAACTGTTCAGGGAACCAATGCAGAAGGTCAGCCTTTAATGGCTCGGGTTGTTTCAGGAGGCGATGATGGAATCACTCTTGATTTCAACCATCCTCTCGCTGGTGAAGACTTGACGTTTGATCTAGAAGTATTGGGAATTGCAGAAACGACCACAACTGAAGAAGAAACGACCACAACTGAAGAAGAGTAATGGAGCGAGAAAATTCTGATAAAGAATTAATCCGTGCCACCGGGGCCGCAGTGACGAAAGGCATTCTATATGTTTGCTTAGTAGTTACTGCGGCTTTCTGGTTTTCTTCATGTGAACTTAGTGAAGAAATAATTAAACAGTGTGAGGACTCTTGCACTAGCAATACCACACATATGGAGTCTGTTACTGCTAGAGAGTGTGTGTGTACCTCAAAGAAAGATGATTTAATGGTGTTGCCACGATGAAAAAAAGAATTCATGTTAATCAGCACAAAATTCGTTCCAATCACAAAACAGGTGAAAGAGAACCAGTGATTACAGTTAAAACTTATAAATCAAACACTTATTGCAATGAAGTAAAAATCGAAGGCTCATGTCGTGTTATTTATTCACCAGACAAACCACTTCCATGCGGCGCAAAAGTGTGGATTGAAACTGACGAAGACGTAGTTTGTTTAACAGGTGACTAGTTACTGTGTCTATAATAGTATAGACAGGAGGAAAATAATATGTTAGGTAAACTTAAAGCTGGCGCACTTTGCGCATGGGCAGATCTTATGGGCGGCGACCACCGTTGGTGTGTACGCGGAGCCCTCGTTGTAGGTGCTGTTGCTGGATGGTGCCTTGGCGCACTTGTCTGCTAAAAAATCAAAAAATGGTGTCCCTAGACAAGCACTAGGTGGGTTGAGTAGGGGCGCGGCATCCCTCTCCTTCTTATATTAAAAAAATACTTATTTTATGTTAATATAATATTATGAATACAACTTGGAAGTATGCAATGATTAAGGTTGCGGAAGAGTGCGACCTAGAAACCAACGAAAAAATTGAAGATATATGCGAGTTGGTTGAATTATATCAAAACAGTTTAGGAGATTGGACTAGTTTTTGTCGACCTTCCTTAACATCCCCGTCCTGCTTAAATGTGGCAACAGTAGAAGTAATGAAAGACGGCGTAAACACATGGTTTTGGGAAAATGGAAAATTTAGTTGGTCAATGGAAGAAAAGTTCTGGAGCTGGAAAGCTTACGAAGATTACATCTAGTAAAACTTTCTTAACCGTAGTAGTTGTCCAGATCGGACTAATTTTATTTTTTGTTTCTTGTGTTCATAGACTGACCAACTGGTATAAAAAAACACAAAAAGAATTTAATAATAGATGGAATTCAAACAAAAACATTGATATAATTGATGTAGAGTACGAGGTAAAAAATGAAAACGAATAAAGAAGATAAAATTGTAAAAGAGGATGTTGAAGATTCACCGCAGTTTTATATTGTCGGATTTCACAAAGAAGAAGACTCTGATGAAATCAGAATCGACTATCAAGTCACAGATGAATTTAAAGCTTGGTATAAAGGCAAGAACAACCTTAAACGTTGGTCTAGAAAACACTTTGAAAAAAAGTTAGTTGAACTTGTCGGAAATGATATTAGAAAACAACTAGAAGAAAACAAAGTAATCAAATAAACAGTTGACAATACTGGTCAGATATAGTATATTAATAAAGTAAGAAAGCTTACGGGTTGCTAGCTCAATTGGTTAGAGCATCGGACTCTTAATCCGCAGGTTCCCGGTTCGATTCCGGGGCGACTCACCACTTTTATACACTTATTGGCCGGTAGCTCAGGGGTTAGAGCGGTCGTCTTATATGCGATATGTCGTGGGTTCAATTCCCACCCGGCCCACCAAACTAGATGAGAAATACATGAAGAACATTATACTTTTTGATATGGATGGCACTTTAACAGAGCCTAGAAAAGTTATTCAAGAACCAATGGTTAATCAACTGATGAGGATCTTACACCTAAACATAGATATAGGTATTGTAACCGGCTCTCCTGAGAATTATTTAAATCAGCAGTTAGGACCCTTTATCGACACATACCATGGCCTGCGTAAAGATTATGCACCTGCTTCAGTCGGAAAACTACATTTGATGCCGTGTAATGGTACTAAGTATATATTTTACGACGGCACTGGCAAGAATGAGATTGTTCCTGAGACAATGACTTCCCAGATAGGAGAAGACAACTTTTATGAGTTAACGGCTGCTTTGGTATCATTACAAGCAGAAGTGTTGGGAATGATGAAATATAACAAGCTAGCCCTCACCGGGAACTTTATTCAGTACAGGGACTCTATGATCAATTGGAGTCCAATTGGTAGAAATGCAAATAATTCTCAAAGAGCAGACTTTGTAAAGTTTGATAATAAATTTGGATTTCGGAAAGAATACAAAAAGATTCTTGAAGGTTGGCTAAAGCATAAAAAACTGCAGGATGAAATTACAGTTGCGCTAGGCGGTTCTACCTCTTTTGACATTTACCCAACAGGCTGGGACAAGACTTATGCCACAACATGGCTTGGAGAGCACACCTGTTGGTTTGTTGGCGACAAATGTCAAGAAGGCGGTAACGATTATCATCTGTATGAGTTACTAAACTCACATGGAAGATCATTTGAAACAACCGATCCTGCTAAAACTATTGAAATTATTAAAGAAATCTTAAACACTTTAAGCCCCGATAGCTCAGCAGGATAGAGCAACGGCCTTCTAAGCCGTGGGCCGCAGGTTCGAATCCTGCTCGGGGTACCATTAAGGAAAATATGACTTACAGAGACACATCAAATCAAAGCGGAGATATTAGCGAATGGGCTGTATCGTTAGAATTGATGAGGCGAGGTTGGATCACTAGCACTCCACATAGTAGAGATGCAGTGTATGATTTGGTTGTCGATGTTGACGGATCGTTTGAAACGATTCAAGTAAAAACAATGAGCGGTAATAGAATTACCAAAATTGTTGATCGTTCAGGAGAGGTGGTAAGCGAAAATGGCAAGCCTAGAAATTCCATGGATTATGCAAAGCATGGAATTGACTGGCTAGTTGGATACCGAAAAAAGGATAATCAGTGCTTTTTCTATAAGCTTGAAAACTATTCTAAGATCGGTTCCAAATCATTTAGTGTAAATAAGCACCCTCCTGACGATTTTCCTATTAGGGAGGTGCCAAATAGACATGCTAAAAAGAAAGGAAAATAAAATTGGGATATCATTATGGAGATTTTTTAGGTTATGGGAGGAATAATAGAAACATGAGAAGAACACCAACAGATACAGTAATGGTCAGCGGCGGATTTGATCCTATGCATGTAGGCCACGTTAGAATGATCCAAGAGGCTGCAAGAGAATTTGGTAATGTTATTGTCGCCGTAAATTCTGATGATTGGCTTCTTCGAAAAAAGGGGTATGTATTCATGCCATTCGAAGAACGCGCCGAAATCGCCCGGGCAATTCAAGGAGTGATTAAAGTCATAGCATTTGATGATTCCGACAACACAGCCTGCGATGCTATCCGCACACAAGAGCCTACATTTTTTGCAAATGGAGGCGACCGGACCACCGAAAACACACCAGAACAACAAGTGTGCGAAGAATTAGGAGTTCGAATGGTGTGGGGTGTCGGCGGCGGAAAGATTCAAAGCAGCAGTGATCTTGTGCACGGCTCTTCTGAACATCTGCTGAATGAAAAGCATAATTGGCCGGGCGGAGTCTAATTGAATACTATATATTAGCATGAAAGAAGAGTACATGCAAATATATCAATATATTATAGAGACCGAATCGGAAAGGTATCATTATTATTTTTCTTATGAAATATTGCCAAAAAAGATGATGTCGTTGGCGATGCAAACGTTCCAAGAAGAGGTAACCCTAGTAGATATATTTCCAGAACCGAATGTTAAAAAAGGCCACTTGACTAAACCCTTACAGATTATAACTAAAATGGGTAAAGAAATGTACTTGCCAGAAGGATTAAATGTTGAGATTATAAGTAAGTACCGTGGCCTTTTTCAATATAGCGATTCGCCGCTTTAGCTCAGTTGGTAGAGCAACGGTTTTGTAAACCGTAGGTCAACAGTTCAAGTCTGTTAAGCGGCTCCACACTTTAAAAAAGTAATTTTACACCTAAGTATAAATAAGACTGTTTGTCTTATAAGGGGTGTGAAATGAAAAAAATAATTAGTACATTAATATTTCTGCTAGCAGCATGCGGGCCCGCAGATCTAGAGACTTCTGAAGAGGTCACGGAAGACGAGGAAGAGGAGATTAATACTACAGTAGGATTTATAGAAACCAGTGATTGTGGTTGGACTCTAGGAAGTAAAGCTTGCGACTTTCAACTACCGGATCAGGATGAGGAACTATGGAGACTGGATTCTGAAGAGGGAGATTTAATATTGCTTGATTTTTCTGCGATGTGGTGCGGTCCATGCAATATGGCAGCACAAACTCAACAAGAAATACAAGATCGCTATGAAGATCAAAATTTTCAATATGTAACAATCTTAATGGCAGACTCTCAAAATGATGTCGTTGATGAAAGCGATCTCGATGCGTGGACATCGATGCATTCAATTGACACTGCTCCTGTATTGCGCGGTGATCGTTCTATGATATATAGTTCTGCTGTGCCGCACGGTTTTCCTGTTTCTAGTTGGCCTACATTTGTTTTAATTGATCGCGAGGGAAATGTTGCATATGGTCTTCACGGATACAGTGAATCATATATTGTTGAACAAATTGAAACAAATTTATAAATTTATATGTTAAGCTAAAATATGTACATAAACTATAAAATTCACTATGTATATATGTACAGTTTTGGAGTGATTCTGTAACTGATGAAAAAGAAAAATTATATTCTCGATACAAGCGTTTATTTAACAAACGCTAGAGCAATTTACGACTTTGGAAGAAATGACATCATTATACCCCTAAAGGTATTAGAAGAAGTCGATAAACATAAAAAACGACAAGATGGTGTCGGCGCGCAAGCTAGGCAGTTTATTAGAATTCTTGATGCCTTAAGGGAAAAAGGTTCCCTCAAAAAGGGTATTAGGATTGAAACTGGTAAAGGCATAGTCAAGGTATGTGATACAAGCGCCATAGATATGTCTCTACTGCCTTCTGACCTTGATCCTAGTGTACCTGACCATATCATCATTGCTACGGCTTTAACGGCCGCTGAAGAGCATTCTGACCGCAAGAACATCATGGTGTCCCGCGATATCAACATGCGTGTTATTTGCGATGCGATTGGAGTAGTTGCAGAAGATTATAATGCAACCAAAGCAGTCGACGATTTAGAGAAGCTGTATTCTGGATTTGAAACTTATCTTGTAGACGATCAAACTATTGATCGATTCTACGCCGGCGAAGATGTATTCGCAGATCAGGATGAAGTAAAGTTTCACCCAAATCAATATTTACTGTTAGTATCAAACGCTAGCGATAAGAAAACTGCTTTAGCCAAGTTTGTCAATTATAATACTGCTCTCAAAAAAGTGATCCACGATAACTTGCCATCTTGGGGCATTCAGTCTAGAAACAAAGAACAAGCCTTTGCTATTGATCTTTTAATGGATCCCTCAGTAGAAATTGTTTCACTTATTGGCAAAGCAGGCTCAGGAAAAACACTATGTGCTATTGCCGCAGGAATGGAACAAACGCTCGGTGCTAACATGGGTTCCATGAAGCGGGCTTCTAAAGATACCCTATATTCCAGAATGATTGTATCTAGACCAATCATGCCGATGGGTAAAGACATTGGGTTTTTGCCCGGTACAATGGAAGAGAAAATGCACCCATGGCTGATGCCGATTCAGGATAACTTACAATTCCTTATGGGCAATGATAAAACAATGCTAGAGCAGTATACGGAAAAAGGCTTAATTGAAATTGAAGCATTAACTTATATTAGAGGTCGTTCAATTTCTAATGCGTACATAATTATTGATGAAGCGCAGAACTTAACTGCGCATGAGATCAAAACAATCATTACACGCGCCGGTGAAGGCACCAAGATCGTTTTAACAGGGGATATTGAACAGATTGACAACGCTTATACTGACGAAACGTCAAACGGTTTAGCCTATGCTATCGAAAAGTTTAAGTACTATGAACTATCAGGCCATATTACACTGCAAAAGGGAGAACGCTCAAAAGTTGCCACACTAGCTGCTAAAATATTATAAGGCAGGTAGAAAATTGGAAATTAAAGTAGCTTTTTATAAAGGTAAAGGCAGTTGGAAAAATAAAGTAATTCGCTGGTGGACGAAAAGTCCGTATAGCCATGTAGAGTTAATACTGCCAGATGAAGCTACTTGGATCTCCATCTCCCCAATGTTGACATCAACAGTCGCCAAGAGAGATGTAAACACAGTTAACGATTTAAACGATTGGGACTTTTTAAGTTTTGAATTAAGTTGGAGAGAACCAGTTAGAAAATATCAACTTAGACAGCTTTGTAGCTTTATTGATGAAACTGAGGGTGCAAAGTACGACTGGCTAGGAATGATAATTTCACAAATGTGTCCTTATCTGATCAAGCACAGAGATAAATGGTACTGTTCGGAATGGATCGCCCACGCGCTTGTGAAAGCTCGGGTTGTAAAATGGGAAAAGCTTCAAATCTATAGAACGCCAAATCTCTCACCCGGCAAATTACACAACCTCTTAAAAGACTACAAACCAGTCTATAAATAAAAAAATAACAAATTTTATTTGACAATCTTACATAATGTGTTATAATTTATAAAGGAGTAAAAAATGAATAATACTTACACTGATGCAAACAAAATCACCGAAACACTGAGTGAAGAGCAGTGGCCGGAAGGTCCACTTAAAAATGTTTTGGTTGACTATGTTGGCACTACCAATGACTCTGAAGAAGTTACAGTCGAAATGATCGTAGAGACCATGGCTGAAGAATTTCCGGAGTTTTTAATGGTAATCGCGGAAGAGAACTTTATTCGTGGTTATCAGCAAGCTATTCATGATGTTGATGAAGGTCAGAAAATCATCGAGGAACACAACGAGGCTGAGCTTGAATCAAGCGAAGAAAATGTCTAGTACAAGTAGTGAAGACTTGAGAGAATATATTAAGAAGTCTGTAAACCAGTCTGAAAAGTCTAGAAGAGAATATACCCTATATGGAAATGTATATGTATATGTTCATGATTTTTTACCGGAAAATGTAAACCTTGTATCTGTTTTAGAAACCATTGAAAACACAATGCCTCCGCATCTAGTTAATGAAATTGACACAATTTTTATTGGCGAATTTGAGGCACTTAAATCAAAATCATTTACAGCTATGTATGAATCTGGCGCTATCTATGTTTCTAACGAGCAAGACAATGAGGCAGATATGGTTGATGACATCGTACACGAAATTGCACATTCATTAGAATACCCATATGGATGGCACATCTATTCAGATAACTTAATTGAACAAGAATTCTTAAGAAAACGACTGCAAATGTTTGATATTTTGCTTGGTTACGAATATATTGAAGAAAAACATAAAAATATGTTTGCAAATGTGGAATACTCTAGTGAGTTTGATGCTTTCTTATATAAGAGTGTTGGATACGATAAATTGCTTCATCTTATGATGGATGTTTTTACGACACCATATGCTGCAACTTCACTAAGAGAGTATTTCGCGACAGGCTTAGAAGACTATTATATTAGAGATAGAACATATCTTAAAAAAATTAGCCCTAGATTATATAAAAAACTTGACAAACTTCACAAAGGAGATTATGATGAATAATAAGAATGTAAAAATTACGGTAACTAGAGAGAAAGACTTTATTTCGGTAAGTGCTGAGATTCCAGAAATGAACCCGAGAAAAGGTATCGACCATATTAGATATGATGTGGTCAATGCTAGACAATCAGCAGTTGAAAAATATGGAGATTCTGTCGGAAACCTAACTGACACTAGCCCAAATCCAGTGCTAGAAAATAAGCTACGTAGCTCTCCCCCTAAATTGGTGGGCACTTGGATATTTGCTACCAAGGGTGTACTAGAGGGCAAGCGGTTTGCAAGTATGAAGACCGTCCCGACAAAAACCAGAACTAGAAAAACATCTCGTCGACGAACAAAGACCACCTCAGAATAGAGTATCCAATGAAACCTCATATCTCCTTCAGTGAACTTAAAGACTGGAATACCTGCCCTTTTTATCACAAGCTTAAGCATATCGACGGTCTTAAGGGTTTCAGAGGAAATGAATACACAGCCTTTGGTACAGCTATTCACACAGTGTGTGAAAAGAAATTGTTAAACGAAGCAGCAGACGAAGCACTTTTTCTAGCTGAATTTGAAAGCCAGATTAAGCTTTTAGAAAACGACTGTGTAGAACTACGGCCTGATCTAGTAAATCAGTTACGAACTCAGGCCGGCCCAATCATCCCACTTATCGAGCCTGCGCTTAGCGAATACTTTAGCGAAGGATATGAAGTACTAGAAACAGAAGAACAATTGATGGTTCAGATACCGGACCAACCAAAGAAATTTAAAGGATTTATTGATGCAGTATTTAAAACTTCAGATGGTAAGGTTCACATCGTTGATTGGAAGTCCTGTTCTTGGGGATGGGATGCTCGTAAGCGTGCTGATCCTATGGTTGTATACCAACTTGTCTTATATAAGCATTTCTATGCCTTAAAGCACAACCTAGACCCGTCTATGATTGAAACACATTTTGCACTGCTCAAGAGAACTGCTAAAAAAGATAACGTAGAGTTCTTCCGAGTTACATCTGGACCAAAAAGAGTACAAAATGCACTAAAACTTTTGAATAATGCGTTGTATAATATTATTAACAGCAAAATCATAAAAAATAAATTGTCATGTTCACGGTGTGATTTTCACAGAACTTCTCATTGTCCATGACTCGGAGTAAAAATTGAAATTAAAAACTGATAAAAAAACAATTGTAACGTTATCGGACCATCCACTAAGTCCATCTGGCGTCGGCACACAAACAAAATATGTACTAGAAAGTCTGCTACAAACAGGAAAATACAGAGTTATTTCGTTTGGCGGTGCAATTAAGCACGCGGATTATAATCCCATTAAGATCGAGCCGTACGGGGATGATTGGGTGGTACATCCAGTAGATGGATATGGTTCACCAGACATGATCCGCTCAGTTTTAAGAACTGAACGAGTTGATATGATCTGGTTCATGACAGATCCTCGATTCTTTGGATGGCTTTGGGAAATGGAAGATGAAATCCGCCCGGTATGCCCAATGGTATATTATCATGTGTGGGATAACTATCCATACCCAGACTTCAATGCCAAATGGTACAACTCTACAGATGTCATTGCGTGTATTTCAAAGTTAACCCATGACATTGTACAAAAGGTTGCACCAAACGTTGAATCACATTACATGCCGCATGCAGTTGACTCTGGTGTGTATTATCCTCATGATCGAAGTAACGTTAAGGAGTTTTCGCTAGCTCTCCTTAATAACGGTGATGCCCTAGATGACAAAGTAACCTTCTTCTGGAATAATCGAAATGCCCGCAGGAAGCAAAGCGGTTCTTTATTATTCTGGTTTAACGAGTTTTTAAATCGAGTTGGCCGCGACAAGGCGCGCCTTATTATGCACACTGAACCAAAAGATCCAAACGGTCAAGATCTGGAAGCGATTCTTCATAGTTTAGAACTGACAAGTGGACAGGTATACCTATCAACCAATAAATTGCCATCTGAGTCGCTAGCCTTAATGTACAATATGGCTGACTGTACCATTAATATTTCCGATGCAGAAGGATTTGGACTAGCAACTCTTGAATCCTTATCATGCGGTACTCCGATTATTGCAACCATGACTGGAGGTCTGCAAGAACAAGTCACTGATGGTGAAAATTGGTTCGGCATCGGACTTGAACCTGTTTCAAAATCAATTATTGGTTCTCAACAAGTGCCATATATCTACGAGGATCGTCTTTCGCAAGAAGTCGTTGTAAATGCATTAGAAGAAATGTATAATAAAACTGCCGAAGAACGAGCTATTCTGGGCCTCGCCGGCCGCAATCATGTACAGACAAACTATTCTTTTGAATTGTTTCGTAAAAACTGGATTGAGTTGATTGACAAGGTAGTTGAAGAAAGAGGTTCGTGGGAAAATAGAAAGATGTATCAAAGTTGGCATTTTCAGGAGATTTCATAAATGAGTGCACAAAAGAAAAAAATTGTAATCCGAGGTCCAATCCTTACAAGGTCTGGCTATGGCGAGCAGGCAAGGTTCGCGTACCGATCTTTAAGCTCTAGGCCCGATTTATTCGAAGTATATTTACTGCCTACCAACTGGGGAAACACTAGCTGGATCACTGAGGATACTGAGGAACGCAACAACCTTGATACTATAATCGCAAATACTACATCATACATTCGTAATTGTCAACAGAATGGAATCAATCCCTTTGATGCTTCTATTCAAGTAACAATTCCCCAAGAATGGGAAAGGATTTGTCCTAAAAATATTGGTTACACGGCTGGTACAGAAACAACTGCTATCTCATTCAAATGGGTAGAATCGTGTCAGAACGTGGATAAAATTATTGCAGTATCAGAACACACTAAAGAGGGTTTTATTAATACAGTGTACGAGGGTACTGACAATACCGGCACTGTAGTAAAAAAATCATGTCAAACCCCAGTCGATGTAGTGGGTTTCCCAACAAAAAACATCGAACAAGAGCAACTAGATTTTGATCCAGAGACAGGGTTCAACTTTCTAGTTGTAGCTCAGTGGTCAGATAGAAAAAATATGGCTACAACACTACAGGGGTTTTTAAGAGAGTTCAATGATAATCCAGATGTTGGCTTAATTATTAAAACAAGTCTTGCAAAAAACTGTCTTTTGGATCGAGAAGCTTGCGCGTCACGACTCAAGTCTCATCTCCGTGCGTATGACAAAGCACCAATAAACAACCGTCCACGACAGTGCAAGGTATATCTATTACATGGTGCGATCACCGATGAACAGGTACACGGCCTTTACCATCACCCAAAAATTAAAGCACTAGTTAACATAGCTCACGGCGAAGGATTTGGGTTGCCTATGTTTGAGGCTGCACAATCCGGTCTTCCTATTGTCGCACCAAACTGGGGCGGTCAAAAAGACTATATGAACGCCCGAGTAGAAACAAAACGCAAAACGGGTAGAAAGAAGACTAAGAGAACTCACTCAACAGTAAGGTTCTTGGGAACTTCGGTTGACTATGAGATTAAACCAATTCAAAAAGAAGCTGTGTGGGAGAATATCTTAATCCCAGAATCTTCTTGGTGCTTTCCTATTGAAAAGCGATACCAAGCTGCACTCAAAAAAGTACACACAGATTATGATAAAGTTTTAGACTCTGCGCAAAAGCTCAAAGAACACGTTGAAATAAATTTTGCAGAAGAAAAGCAGCAAAATGAATTTGTGCAATCTGTACTTGATACTCTAGAAAGCAACTCTGCACAATCAACCTCGGTAATGTCCCTATGACAACAAAGATCTTATATCAAGGACAAATAACTGATCCTAGTGGCTATGCTGTCGCAGGCCGCGGCTATATTAGATCCATACATGATTATATTAAAGAAAATAATCTTGATATAGATTTTAAGGTTGTTTCTATGAGTGCTGACGCACAAAGTGCACTTACAAAAGAGGAAAGTGAGTTTTTAGATTCATTATCGTTTAAATCTAATGATGAAATTGACGAATGGATTGAAGATGAAGACTATCACTATATGTTTCACCACCCTCCTGTGTATGCATGGAAGCTAGATGCTACTAAATTCTTTGCATCTCGGTCAGCCACAACAACGTGTGTTACCGTATGGGAGACAGATGCCATGCCTCCTGTATGGAACGACATCCTAACGGCCTTAGAAGTAGATAAGATCGTAGTACCTTGCAAATGGAATAAAGTATCTTTTGATAAAAGCTTAGAGAAGCTAGGAAGACCTATTCCTGTGAAGATGGTACCTCATCTAATCAACGATGATTTTGTTGGCTCAAAAGATATGGTGATGTCATTGTCAGTAGAAGTTGTAGGTGATGATGAATTTAATATATTGAC
>Ga0115011_10000643_pt1 | contig 27558 bp, 19 predicted proteins | sample TroAtlMetagenome_2_FD_88705 | JGI IMG/M metagenome (GOLD analysis project Ga0115011, IMG submission 88705) | Marine eukaryotic phytoplankton communities from Atlantic Ocean - Tropical Atlantic ANT8 Metagenome | ecosystem: Environmental > Aquatic > Marine > Oceanic | place: Tropical Atlantic...
AGGAATGGAAAATTCCCCGCTTGGCTCGATCATTACGATGATGCCAAAGTAGCTGAAGACCCTGAATGATTCTTTCGTGCCGTATTCTTTTGATTGGGAGTGCTATCGCTCTTGCTTCTTTTGCGCTGGGTGAACCCCGCTGGAGGCAAAGCTACGACGCGGGTTATGTCGACCGGTCGGGCGCCTATGCTGGCGGGTCCGAAATCATGCACCTCGTGGCGCACAAGGGGAAGATGTATGCCGCCAATGGTTACTGGGTGGATGCGCGCTGGGTCATTCCTCCGGAGGGGCGAAAGCAGAGTGCCCAGGTCCTTCGCCTCGATCAAGCAGCGGGAGAATGGCAGGTCGACCTCGATACGGGAAAGACCAATGGAATGGGACTGGAGTATATGAAGGGAAACGTCCTGAAGTCAGTGACGTTTACCCGAGACAGGAGCGGTGGTTTGCTTGCCCAGCCACACAAGCTTCTTGTCATGGCTGCGGGAGCTAATTTTGAGAAGGGAGGAGCGGTCTCGGTCTGGGTTCGAGATGATGAAAAAGGAGCCTGGATCCATACTCTTGTGCGACACGGGTCCAGTGCAGGGGGAATCCGCTGGGTGCCCAGGGACATGGAAGTGCACCGGGACAAGGTGACCGGCGAGGAGCGACTCTTTCTCTCCCTTGGAAATCCTGGGATTATTTCGGGTATCTATGATGAAAGCCTCCCGGGAAAAATTAGATGGGAGCGTCACCTTGAGCATCCCTTTCTTTCCGAAGGGTCTTTTCGAACAAGACCCCTCGGAATAGCCAGGGCAAATAAGTCACTGTTTTTTTCCGAGGGTGGTGCCATCTACCAACGAATTGACGGTGAACCCGCTCACTATCGTGTGATTCTTGATCTCCATGAGGATACCGATACCGATGTCGGAGGTATCCGGGGGTTAAGTGCAGTCAAGAATCCAAGAGGAGATGGGGAATCCCTATTGTTTCTCTGGGCTCCCGGAGCCCGCTCTGCAAGCCAGGTCAAACGTCTGGATCCCGACGGGAAGGGTGGGTTCACGATGCATGACGAGGCTAAGATTATGAAGCTGATGAGCGAAAAGCTTGGGGTCGAGGTCACCTACACTTTGGGCGCCCACAATATGATGTATCCCGTGGTAGACCCGGAAACCGGAGAGATCGTGCACATCATTGGGTTTCAGGGAAACATTCGAGGGAAGAACGAACTCCGCTGGAAGGGAAGCGCTCTCTACGGTGGAGCGATGTATGCGGTTCGCAGAGGTAACTTGAGTTATGCGCTGCACGAGATCAATAATGGCTACAAACCCGGGAAGCCGATCCTTGTCTCTCCGAGAGCTTTCTGCCTTTCTCCTTTCTCCGATAATGGCATCTATGTCGGAGGTCATGATGCAAGTCGTAAGATATCCGATGATATGGCCTGGATTTTTGAAGCACCCCTCGAGGTGGTGCTTGGGCAGGCGAAAGGGAGGGACGCGGAGCTGATCGAAAAGGAGTCCCTGCGCTCTCCGCGCCTTATGGAAGGTCCACTTCATGAGTTGCGGATCTATTCCGCGGCCGAGGGCAGGCATGGGGATCTGATCAAGCGCTTCAAGGATCACACCGACCAGATTTTTCGCAGGCATAAGTTGGAGGCTCTGGGCTACTGGATCCCTGCCGGGGGGCCTGCCAAGAAACGGCGAAGGTTGGTTTACCTTCTTAGACACGAATCTCGCTACGATGCCTATCGGAACTGGGTAAATTTCTCCAACGACCGGGAATGGGAGCGAGTACTGGATAAGCCCGAGTTTCAGGGACTGCTGGCGAAGAAACCGGAAAGTATCTTCCTGAATGAGAAGCCGTATTCCCGACTCCGGGAGGTTGCGATCAAGCAACCGGGAGGTATCTATGAATTGCGCATTTACGCGGAAGCTCGAGGAGAGACCACAGCGCTGGAAAACTGGTTCGAAGGGCAACTGAGGCCCCTGTTTTCCAAGCATGGAATGAGGGAGATTGGATCGTGGGCCCCGTTTGATAAACCCTCCTCAGGGACATCTTTTTTCAGCCTGCTCTACCACAAGGATCGTGAACAGGCAGAGGCTGCTTGGAAGGGACTTCACCGGGATCTTTCTTCAAAGCAGGATGCGGTCAACGGGGATGTCCTGTCGACACAGTCGGATGTGATCTTTCTCCGCGCCCTCGGCTTTTCGCCTCTTAAGTAGACCCACCCTGATGTGATGAATCTTTGATCGGTCGCGAGGAGTAAATCTCTTATTTTGGTTCACGAGGTAAGGATCCGCCCTGATTTTTGCCCTAAACTCCCTGTTTTGCGGGAAATTGATCTATTTGAAAAAAATTTCCGAATTTGAATGATTCGTGAGGAAATTAATTGAGGAGCGTTATGGAGCCTGCCGCTGAATTTGTCCGTTTGTGGACCCGCCATCAGGCGGACGTTGAGCGGTATCTGTTTGCGATCATGCCGCGCGCCAACGATGTGAGTGAGGTGCTTCAGGATGTCAGTGTCGCACTCTGGGAAAAATGGGACAAGTATGAGCAGCAAAGGCCCTTCATTCCGTGGGCTCTAAAGTTTGCCTGGATCGAGGTTCAGAAGTGGCGGCAGCGCCAAGCCCGCGAAAAGTTGGTGTTTTCCAATGAACTGCTCGAGCAGCTGAATGCGGTCTATGAAGACGGTATGAGCCTCACAGATCCGCGGCGTCAGGCGTTGGAGGAGTGTATGGAGAAGCTGAACAGTCAGGAGCGAAAATGGCTTCACTTGCGGTATTCCAAGCATGGTGCGCTTAAAAAAGAGGCAGAAAAGAAGGGGATCAAGATGTCTAAGCTCTACTATGCTCTTGAAAAAATTCGGGCCGGACTGCTTCAGTGCATCGGACAAACAATGAAGAAAGAGGGGTGGAGTGATGCCTGAGTCGGAACATGCGCATCTGGATCAGTTGCTTTCCCGATTGGTTGAGGAGACGATCAGCCAGGACGATCTGGTCGTTCTCGAGACCTTGCTTGATGGTGATGTTGATGCCCAGGAACGTTATTTGCATTATCTCGAACTTCACAAGGATCTGAAAGATGCCGTAGGGAACCAGAAAGGGTTGCTCAACCGGGAGGCTAATATGATTGCCCTAAAAGACCGGATACGCTTGTCGGTCCCGGGATGGATCGGAGCAGTCGCCGCCGTGGTACTGCTTGGATTGGCACTATTCCATCTCTGGACCGCTTCCGGCGAACCCGAAAAGATGATTCTTACCATCGCCGATTGCAATGGAGTATTGGAATGGACCGGACAGGGGGGAAAGACCGATCGTAGCCTCAGTGCTGGGGATGCGCTCTCAGGAGGAACGCTGGAGGTTACAGCCGCCAATTCATGGGCGGAACTGGTCTTTTCTGATGGAACCAAGGTCTGGACCTCGGGGCCGTCGATCGTCACGTTCTCGGAAGGTGCCGAAGGGAAACGCATTCATTTGAGGCAGGGTGAGCTCTCTTTTGATGTTACTCCTCAGTTGTCCGGATACCCTTTGCTCCTGCAGACTCCTTCTGCAGAGGCAAAAGTTCTCGGAACGCAGTTCAACGTGACTGCCAATAATGTGGCCACTCGACTGGCAGTTCACGAGGGCCTGGTGCAGGTGACGCGGTTGGTCGATCAAAAGACACAGGATGTTCCTGCCAACCACCACATCGTGGCTGCGCTGGAGAGGAGGACGAGCTTTGTAGCTCTCCCACGAGGAGAGCCGGTCACGAGTTGGGAATGTGACCTGCGGTATGACGTCCGCCAAGGCTACTGGCGACCGGGTGCGGAATGGCGCCTTGGCTCTTTGGACGCGGAGACTCATTTGTTTCGCGGAGACTTTGGTAAGCGCCGTAATCCGATCCTCCTTCACAGTGTGGTGGTGAGCCCGTCTGCCCCTAATAGAACGCCGGTGCTGTTGACAGAGGGGGCACGGCTGAGAGTCAGGGGGCGGCTGGACAGGAGCTGTAAGGTTGCGCTTGGCTTTGGGACCCGCCGGGCGCGGGGAGTCCTTTCTGGAAAGTATAATCTTTCACGATATATCGAAGTAGGAGAGGGCGTTGAGGGCAGATTTGAGGTCGAACTTGATCTGGGAGATATCCCAAGGATGAAAACGCGTTTTCCGGCGTCTACGATCGGACAGGAACTCGGATGGATCTGGATTCAAACGGTGCGCGAAGATGCTGGTCTGGAGGTGACATCCGTGGAATTAATCGATAGACATGGGGATTAAAACTATGAGGTTACACCTTATCTGGGGCATCGCAGCGACGGCGGCCTTCGGCGTCGGTTACTTTGTCCTGCCCTCGTCATCAGAAAAAGGGCGCGTCTCCATTCCCCGGACCGGAGAGCGAGCGGGTTCCAAATCGGGGTTGGAAGATGAGAGAGATGGTTCCCGGGTTAAGAGAGGTGAGATGGCTGGCGCGGGTCTTGGGGCAGGAGCGAAGGAGGGTATTTCGAGCATTCTGTCGCAAAAAGTAGTTCTCAGTGAGGGTGAGATCACAAATCTGGGTGAAACCTTCCGGGGCTCCTCTGATCCGGTAGCGAAGCGTCTGGCATTCTCCAAATTACTACAGGGTTTGACCGCTGAAAATGCTCTGCTGATCAGGGGGGAGATCGAGGGACAGGATCACCGGAGTGCTGAGTTTCAGGAATTTCACTACGCGTGGGGAGCGGTGGCCGGAGTGGACGCGATCATGTTCGGGATCGACACGGAAGAGGATGACATGAAGCCAGCTCTCGCAGGGTGGGCGGGGGTCAATCCAGGAGACGCGATGGCGTGGATCGAGGGGCTAGATATGGAAAATGATTCCCGTTTTGACCCCCTTCTCAAGGACCGGAAACTTGAGGTCAACGGGTTGCGCCATCACCTCGTCTCGGGGATTGTCGAAGGACTGGCTGATACGGATCCAAGGCAGGCAGCTGAATTCGTTGAGAGAATGGTTTCCAGTGGCCAGGCCCACCCGGGGCACATGCATATCGTCACGGGAGAGGTGCTCCGAGCTGCGGAGAATCCACTGGAAGCCTCCACATGGGCAGACGGACTTCCGGAAGGAAGAATGCGTAATGAGGCCCTCGGTCGGGTGGCAGATCACTTTGCGGGGCGAGATCCTGCCGGCACTGCCCAGTGGGCTGAGGGATTTGTGAGTGAGCCTGGAATGGAGAGAGTCTTTTGGGAAGTGGGAGCGAACTGGGCCGGACGAGATCCCGAGGCTGCCTTGAATTGGGCCAGTAATCTCCCGGAAGGTGAAAATCGTCAGGTTGGGATGAGGGGGAGTTTGAATTCATGGGCGCGCAGGGATCCAACTGCTGCAGGAGAATACCTTCAGGACATGCCGGCTTCACCGATGCGGGATGCCGCAGTGGCGGGATATAGCACTCATGTTGTCTGGGAAGATCCCACGGCCGCGATGAGCTGGGCAGAGTCTATTGCTGCTCCAGAACAGCGTCAGGAAGTCATGGTTGAGGTAGCTCGCTCGTGGAGGCGAAAAGGTGGTCAAGGTTTGACGGAGTGGCTCAATGGATCGGGCCTGTCGGCTGACGTGCAGGAATCGATCATGAGTTCAAGGGACAGGAGGCGTCGATGAAGTTTCCACGGCCTCCCAGGAAAGCTGTGATTGCCCATCTGCTATGGGCTTTCGTTACGACGGGAGCCCTCATGATGGGCGCGCAGTTGGCGGGGAACCGGCAGGAGAAAGATTCTTCCTTGGTACGGATTCCCAGTTCCGGGTCCCCGAGTAAGGGTTCTGAAGAGTTAGAGAGTAGCGAGGCACATGTGTATGTTCCTCTTCCTGGTGTGAAACCTACAAAGCCCACGGATTTGGTGCCATTGGCTGGTCAGGCGAAAAGCATGAACGGGCTGATGCGGTCCAGGAATCGGCAGGCTGCTCAGCGCCTTATTGCGCGGCAGGCCTCAGCGGCGATGAACCAGAGGGGGCCGCTGGGCAAAAAGGAAATCACATCCCTAATAGCGCAGGCTGTTAAGGGTTCAAAAGCGATTGATCGCCGAAGAGCATTTGACCGGATTCTGGAGGAGATGCAGTCCTCGACCTTCAATCGGGAGCAGGCTTTCATGATGAGAGGGGCAATGGCCCAGGCTGGGGTGGACGGTAAGTTATGGCAGCTCTTTGACTATTCCTGGGGAGCGAATGATCCTGCCACTGCCATTGCCCATCTTGATGAAATCCCAGACCATTACTTTGAGGGTTTTCTGGGCAATATGATCCCGGGCTTGGCGAGCGTTGATCCACAGGCGGCCATCGAGGTATTCTCAGGGCTCGAGCCCGAGGTGGCGTCCCGGGTGGAGAGGCGCCTTCTTGAAGGGCTGGTCGATAACGATGTGATGGTTGCAACGGATTTTATCTTTGAGACTACAGATCTGAATAATTTTGACTGGCGGCCCATGGATACCCTTACCCGTGAAATCGCACGTGACGGTGGGATGGCGGAGACTCTGGAATGGGCTACGGAGCTTCCGGACGGACCCCTGCGTTCGAGTGCCTGGAGTGCGGCGTATGCGGCTTGGGCTTCCCAGAACCCTGAGGGAGCGATCGAGTCGATCATGGCGATGGATAGTTCGAATGATAGAAATATGGCCTTGAATGGCTTTACTGCTGCCTTTGCACATTCAGATGGCTCTCTTGCGGTTGAATGGGCCAATGAGATTTCCGAGGCTCGACTGCGGAAGGCGCCTTGACGCGGGCGTTCCGACAATTCCATCGCCAAGATCCACAAGCAGCGTCTCAATCCTTCGCTTCGATTGATCTACCGCCGAACGTCTGGCAGGAGGCGACTGGTCAGGCGTGGTCGGGCGTCAATGCAGGTGATCAGGGAGGGGCTGGTGGCGCAGCTGCAGGGGGCACATCTCCTGAATCGAACTAGAGCCAGCTGCTTGCGCTCGGGAAGGAACAACGGCGTCTGCACCCGAACATGAAAATCGCGGCCACTCATTTTCACGAATTCTCGAATATATCGTTGGTAGCGGAAACTACCCACGAAGTGAACATAGCGAGAGGGGTGACCTCGTCAGGACAGTGATACGAAGTGCGGCTCCGATACTGGTTCCGATGGAATGAATGGCGGATCGGGAGGGATTCGAACCCTCGATACCCTTTTGAGGTATACTCCCTTAGCAGGGGAGCGCTTTCGACCACTCAGCCACCGATCCGTTCTTTCACTTACTAGGGTGAGTGCGGAGAGAGGGAAACCATAGCGAGGGAGATTCGTCAATGGTGAGAAAGGTGATATTGCTGAATTTTCGTGTCATATCCATTGTCCACACTATGAAGAGGTGTGCGGTTTTATTCCCAGTTATCCTCATTGCTTTTCGTGATAATGATCCTCATGGGATCAATCACCAGTTGTGGTCTATCTGGAAAAAGTAAACATTTAGGTGGGGCAGGGTCGCAGTCAGATGATGAGACGAAGGATCCTGAGGAGGTAAGAGCTCCTCCGATGAGGACGATTGGTGAAATCGTCTCTGTGCATCCGGACGAAAAATTCGTCCTGGTCAAAAGATTCCTGCAGGTCGGTGCTTTCGGTCAGAGTAACTTGATTGCATCGGTAAGTCCGGAGGGAACAACAAGCTCTCTCATCTTGACCGGCGAGAAGCTAGGGCGCTTATATGCTGCAGATATCCAAGAGGGGAAGCCTTCGAGGGGCGACTTAGTTGTCATACGGAGAACTGACGGAAAGCGGGCCCCGAATGAGAGCTTGGGGCCTGGCTCCAAGATGGAGAACGCCTCGGAGTAGCGGATTTCAAAAAAAACCGCAAATTCAGGCCTTTAAGAGAGCTTAATTGCCCTAGCGAGCTCGAATACCTACTTTTTTTTAATTAGAACCTTGAAAAGTTTATAAAAATTGGAATACACTTCTCCCGAAGCTGCTGGGCACCCAAACCTACCCAATACCATCATAGTCGAATAGTCATGAAATCAAGCACAGCCAACCAATCAAGAGGTGCAGTCCAAGCGGACGCTGATCGTCTTGCGGACTTTGTCCTCTTCACACAGCGCTCCTGCATCCTCAACCTATCGAACGAGCTTAACCGCGGGAACATCTCTTTTCCTCAGTTTTTCCTGCTCGCCTACCTTTCGAGTGAGGACTACCTGACGATGTCCGACATCGCCAAGAAAATGGGACATTCCACGGCTGCGGCTACTGGGCTTGTCGACCGACTTGAAAAGCTCGGTTATGTGGAGCGGGTTCATGCCGCTGAAGACCGCCGCAAGATCATGGTCCGTATCACTCACAAGGGCACCGAGCTTGTCGCTCACATGCGCAAGGAAATCGCTGCAAATCTCGCCGATATCATGTCCGAAATGGACGAAGAAGAGGCCGAGACCCTTGATCACGCTCGTCGTGTAGTGACCCGCTAGGGAAACTAAATTTTTATCATCCATGCCGGGGAAACTTGGCATGATGAAGAAGCCCCCGTTATGGTTCTAGCCATGACGGGGGTTCTTTCTTTTCTGGACAGGGTATGCGCTCGAAGCCGCGTCAAGGCCTGCTTTGTACCTAGAATCCCGGAGATCACGGTGTCGAGAGACAAGTGGGATACTCTTGAGCGGCTCCAGCCAGCGCACGAGATGGCAGTAAAGGGTCTGGGTTTCGACTGGAAAGACCTCTGGAGAGCAGAGCAGATCCATGGAGATGTGGTCGCGCAGATTCCGGCAAAAGGTGGGGAGGGGAAGATTATAGAAGGAGCGGATGGCTTGGTGACATCTGGAAGTGATGGAGTTCTTCTTGGTATTTATGTGGCGGACTGTGCAGCGGTCTATATCTGTGATTGCCACACCGGAGCTCTTGGTCTGGTTCACTCTGGCAGAAAAGGCACGGAACAGGCTGTCGTTGTGAGGGCTATCGAGAAAATGCGCGCGGCATATGGATCCGACCCCCGTAATCTGGAGGTGGCGATCTCTCCCTGTATAAGGCCCCCGCGGTATGAGATAGACCTCCCTTCTCTGCTGAAGGAGCAATTGCTGGGAGCGGGAATTCCGTCCGGGCAGATAGTCTCTAGTGGAGAATGCACGGGCGCTCACGTCGACAGGTATTATTCCTACCGGGTAGAGAGGGGAAACACAGGACGAATGCTGGCGCTTCTCGGCCGCAGGGTGAACAATGCGCTGCCGGTATGACCGTTTTTGCCCCAGCGAAGCTCAACTTTTCTCTGCAGATTCTAGGCAAAAGAGAAGATGGATTTCACGAGCTCGAGACCCTGATGGTTCCTGTGGCAGGACTGTGTGATCGTCTTGAGATCAATCGTTCAGAGTCTTTTGAGCTTGAGACAGGTAGCGCGGAGGTTGGACCAGTTGAAGATAATCTCGTTACGAGAGCTCTGCGCCTGTTTGAAAAGAGCACGGGGCGTAGATGCCCTTATCATATCAAGCTCGAGAAGCGTATTCCTTCGGGAGCGGGTCTCGGTGGTGGTAGCAGTGATGCGGCAGCAGTTCTTCGTGCTCTGAACGATGTCGAGAAGGTAGACTGCAGTAATACTGAGCTGGAGGAGATGGCTGCGCTCCTTGGATCGGATGTGCCTTTTTTCCTCCGAGATTCGCCATGTTGGTGCCGGGGTAGGGGTGAGGTTTTGGAGGAGACCACCCTGCTCGCGCAGGAGGTTGTCCTTCTCAAGCCAGCCTTCTCCGTCAATACCGTAGACGCTTACCGGAGGTGGTCAGAATCTACCAACCTCTCCGGTGTCTTCTACGACCCCCAGCGAGTAGATGACTTGCGGATGGTTAATGACTTGGAGCGTCCAGCATTTGCGAGATTCCCCTTCCTCGCTGAATTGAAGATGTGGCTACTTGACCGCCATGGGGTGAAGGGTGCCATGATGAGTGGTTCGGGTGCGACCGTATTTGGAATTCTGGAAGAAGGAGTGGGAGCCACGGAGTTGGTGGCAGACGCTCAGAAAGAACTGGACCCTAAGCTCTGGTGGTGGGCTGGCTCCACGTCCGCTCCGGTCAGGACGGGCTGACCATTGCGTAGATGGTTGTTCCAGGGGGGACGTCCTCAAGACCAGCTTCCGCGGGGCGAAGGCCGCGATCGTCATCATGCAGGAACATGATGACTGCATCGTCGCCATGGTTCTCAAAAAAATTCTGGAGGCTGAATATCTCTGTAAGCAGCGTCTTCACGATGCGGCCACCGCTTGAGGAGAGGTTTTCAAGTTTCTGGAATGTAGGCTCTCCACTGAAGCAGATTCTACCCCGGCGGTGAGTAGCAACGGAGGTAGTGTGATGATTGTCCTTATCAGAAGTAGGGATTTGCCAAACGTTGGACTTGCCGAAGATATGAGCATACTCATGGGTGGCCAGAGAGTTCACCTCATCGTTAGAGGTTCCCGCGACGAGATGGTTTATACCCGGGAACTCCAGATTTTCTTCCACGTGCTCGGACAGAATGTTCGCACGAGTTGCGTGAAGGCCAGTCATTCTGGCGGCGGCTATATTGCCGTAGCGTGTGTCGAGAAGCATGACAGGGTGCCCATCTTCGTGAAGAGAGGATGCGATTTCGCGAATCCATGGGTCAGCCCCGGCGAAGAGGACGCCATCAGCTGCTGGAGGGGCTACGCCTAGTGAAAGAGCGAGACGCCTCGCGCTGAGACCGTAGAAGAATACGGTCCCAATGATGATCATGAAAACGGTTGGGACCATCTGGTTTGCCTGCTCTGCGATTTCCGGAGCGAGAGCTCCATCGTGGGCGGCATGGCCGAATTCAATCGCAAAGACAGAGGTGACCGCCGCAGCAACGATTCCCCTTGGAGCTAGCGCCGCGAGAAAGGAACGCTCACGGAAATCCAGTTTCCCAGAAGCGAGGCACGAGAGATAAACGGAAGCTGGCCGAACGACGATTATCAGGATTGCGAGAAATATCAGACTGGGGACGGCGACCGAGGAAAGGTCGGCGGGATCAATGCGGCCAGCGAGGACGATGAACAAAACCGAGATGATAAGGACTCGAAGGTTTTCATTAAACTCCAGAATTTTACGGACAGAGACGGATTTCTGGTTGGCGAGAGCAATTCCCAAAACAGTGACAGTGAGAAGGCCGGACTCTTCTTGGAAAGAATTAGAAGCGGCAAAGGCTGCAGCGACTACCGCGAGCAGGAATACACTTTCGAGAAATTCCGGGATATAGTGCCGCTTCAGAAGGAACTCGATGATCTTGGCGATAATCAGGGCAAGAACGATACCAACCAGCACTGTTTTTATCAGTGCGATGAACACCGCACTCCCGGCAGATTGAAGTCCGCCCGCAACGGCAGCCTGGAAAACAAGGACGGCAAGGATTGCTCCGATGGGATCAACTACGATCCCTTCCCATTTCACGATGGAGGAAATCTTTCGGGAAGGTTTGATGACCCGCAGGAGCGGCCCAACTACAGTAGGTCCGGTAACAACCAGAATCGCTCCGAGCAGAGCTGCGACCCGCCAGTTCCACTGGAAGATTATAGCTGCTCCGATGCTGCTGAGAATAAAGGCAATGGCGACTCCCAGCGTGCAGAGGCGGAGGATGGGGACCCCGGCTTGCTTGAGTTCGGAGAATTTCAGGGTAAGTCCTCCTTCAAAAAGGATGACGGCAACAAAAAGGCTTACGACGGCGAGGAGCGTATCTGTTTCTCCTCCGAGGTAGGCGTCTATTTGCGCCCCGGTGGAGATCGAAAGTCCAAAGCCGAAAGCGAGTAGAATAAGAATGGAGGGTATTTTCAGGCGCCACGCGAGCCATTGAGCGAGAATACCCAAGGCCAGGACAAGGGCGAGATAGACAACTGGAGTCACAGCTAAAGTGTGGGAAATTCAAGGCTCATAGAGAACCTCTAATTCTTTCAACCGGGGATTTCCGTGCTGAAATCAGGTAGTTGTCAGAGAGCGACAGATGCTAGGTGGGAAGGATTTGAAAAGTTCGTGGTTCCCATGGGCGTCTGGAGAGGGCACGTATTGGTCGTGCGTAACCGCTTCTATCAGGAATTCGATTTCGAGAGATTGTCGGGTGCTCTCCCTGCGGAGGGCGATTTCCGGAGCCCGTTCCAAGTCGACCGTGACCGAGTGCTCCATACCACTGCTTTTCGGCGTCTGCAGAATAAGACTCAGGTTTTCTGGAGCGGAGAATATGATTTCTATCGAACAAGGCTGACTCACTCACTCGAGGTCGCCCAGATAGGACGCTCTATTTGTGGATGGCTGCTCGCTTCTACCGACGGCTTTTCGCCAGAAAACACGATTGATGCGGATTTGGTTGAGGCTGTATGCCTCTCCCATGATCTTGGTCATCCGCCGTTCGGGCATGCGGGGGAGAGGTCTCTCAACCACTTCATGGCACCTTACGGAGGGTTTGAGGGAAATGCTCAGACCCTGAGGCTTCTCACGGAACGTATTTTTTCGCAGCGGCGGACAGGGATGGACCCCTCCCGAGCCTTTGTGGATGGAATCCTCAAATATAAGTCAGGATGGGGAGAGCTGAAGGAGGTAGAAGGCAAAGAGCCTGCGAATCACTTTATTTACGATGAACAGTCGAAATACACGGACTGGACGCTGGGAGGGCGGGCATTTCCGGGAGAGCTGGAGGTCGGAAAGGTACGAGATAGCTTTAAGTCGGTGGAATGCCAGGTCATGGATTGGGCTGATGACACTGCCTACTCGCTGAATGATCTGGCGGATAGCGTTCGCGCAGGCTTCCTTACGGAGGAATCAATCCGGGAATGGGCGGACAAAAAGGGATTGCAGTCAGGGCAGGATAGCCCTCTGGGAGATTTGATCCGGGCGATTAGCCGGGGTCGAATAGACTCTTTCGTGGGCCATCGGATTGGTCTCTATGTTAAAGCGGCCAAGGTCGAGGAAACTAAGAATTTCCTGAGCGGGGAAAGTAATCGTTATCGCTATCGGGTTGTAGTTGATGAGGCAACTCAGGCGGAAAGTGAGATCTTCAAGCGGTTAGCCTTTGAAGTCGTATTTCTCTCGACTCAGCTCAAGCAGCTCGAGCACAAGGGCAGTATGATGTTAAGGCGACTATGGGAACTCTTTCACCTTCGTTACGTAGATCAGCAGCCCGTTGACGGGCAGTTTTTTCAATTGCTACCGCCTGAGCAGGTCGAGGAAATTGAGAGTGTGGAAACCGCTGGGGAACGGGCAAGGCTGGTTTGTGACTTCCTGGCAGGGATGACGGATGGCTATGCAGTGCGGATGTATCAGCGGCTGTTTTCTCCAGGATTCGGATCCATTGGTGATATCGTTGGATAGAGGGCCCAACGGAAAACGCCCCGGCTCGTCAGAGCGCGGGGCGTTCAATAAAGCTTTTGGTTGAAGCTTTCTGGTTAGGAGCCCTTGGCTTCTTTCCAGTCCTTACAGACGAATTTCTTAGCCGTCTTTCCGAGGGCCTTGACTACGTCTTCCTTGCTGATGCCACCCTTCTCAGCCATCACGACGATGGTCTGGGTCTTGGGTGCCTTACCGGCTTTGATCTCGACAGTCTTAACGCCTGCGAGTTTTTGGAGCGACGAACTGACGCTCCGCTTACATCCGGCTCAAGTGACACCCGTGAAGGTGGCCTCGTATTTGACGTCCGCACCATAGGCGACGCCCAACAGCATAACCGCCAGAAAGGCGATGAGGTGATGTACTTTCATTGTTCTAGAACAGATGGGGTTGTCCATCCGTGGTTATGATACGTGTGAAATAATAAATCTCAATCGCATGTTGAGGTTCTGCACAAACTAAGCAATAAAGTCACAAAGCTTTAAATGTGAGAGTTTTATGAGATAGAAAGAGGTTAATAGATCCAAAAATTCTTCGCTGAAAGGCGCGTATTTGGGATGAAGGGCAGCAAAATAAGGGCGAGGGGCCTCGTTTATGAGGAAAATTCGGGCGGGTCGAAGCGCGGCCTAGCGATAGGTTCGAAGCCAGGCCGCGAGGTCGGCGATATCCTGATTCGTCAGGCCCAGAGTTCCTGGGTCATACATAAGGGAGCGTTTGAATCCCTGTCGCTTTTCGATCTGCTCTCGTGGGATCAGCTGAGTCTGGCCGCCCGTAGACTGGATGACAACCGGGGGAGAATCATCGCGTCCGAGTTCGCTATTGTTAAAGGCGATGCCGTGGACGCGTTCTCCATTCTTCAGGACTACTTCTGTGCCTCCGTAGCCGAGTGCGATCTCGGCTGATGGGTTCGCGATCGCGCGAATGATTACCTCTTTTTCCTGATTCCGCGCCCAACCTTGAAGGTTTGGCCCATAGTCCACTCCGTTATCATCGATCTTGTGACACAAGATACATTTGGCGGCAGCCAGTTTTCCGCGTGCCGGATCTCCGGGGAGTTTGAGAATCTCGTCAATGTCGGGCGCGGGGGTGGCTGGAAGCGGGACGGTGGAAGCGGAGATCACGAGGGATTCGGGGTCATAAATTTTCTTTTCTCTGAGTGCTTCACGAAGGTTGTATTTTGACCACTCCCCCGCGACGTTGCGCATTAGCCATGCGGTGGCCTCTCCCTCCACGGAGGATTCGGGGGAAGCCAGTTCTAGCATGATCCTGGCCGCTTTCTCATCATCAACAAAGGCGATGGACTCGATTGCGAATTTTCTCTGTTCGAGGCTCAGGGTGCGGTCAAGAACCCGGGTCCTGAGATCGTCTAGAGAGGCGGATCCCCACAGGCGCCATGTCAGACGAGCAAAGGATTGAGGCCACGCAGAGGGTGGGCCAGGTTGTAGTCGTTGCTTCAGGGTTTTCCAGATCGCACTCTCCTTATTCGCTGCGCCAAGGCCGATCGCTTCCAGTGAATTCTTATCCTCGGTGTCACACCGTCGGGCAAGCTCAACGAAAATTTCTGCGGTCTCAGCAGCAGGCAGGTCTCTCAGAGAAAGCGCGATTTCCCGGCGGACCTGTGGAGAGGGGTCGGTGGCAAGGCTCCTGGCATGGGGAATCATGGGATGGCCCGCCCGGCGCAATGCGCGATAGGCGAGCACGCGCTGCTGTGAATTCTCATTCTTCAGGAGGGACTGGCACTTCTGCACCCCCTCCTTGCCCAGATAAGGTAGAAGCCAGACTGCACGAGCTGCAATCCATGGGTTCTGATCCTTAAGTAACTTGGCTACGGCAGGGAGAGCCTTTGGCCCCGCGGCACGGAGCCCGCGGAAACCAAGATAACGGACATTGACTGCTGGGCTTCGAAGGGCAGTGATCTGGCCGGAGAGGGTCGTGACCTCTACCGGAGGAATCACGGATTTGAATCCGCGCGGAGCAACTCGATAGACCGTGCCTGAAAAAGAGCTGTCCATGTGCCCGGATCCTCCAACACGCGGATCAAACCAGTCACAAAAATATATCGCGCCATCCGGGCCCACAGTCACATCACTAGGTCGGAAAAAGCTGGGGGCGACCTTCTCAAGATTATTGTTTTTCGGTCCTCCTCCTACGAAGTCAGCCCCATCGTATTGTTTTCGGGGGTTGGCTGTGAGAAAGTCGAAACGTTTCATTTCAAAGGTGCCGGCAGTGGGTTTTGGCCGGTATCCTAGAATGGTGTTGAGAGCGGTATCACAGCTCAGGAGAGAGCCATTCCACTGCTTTCCCAATGCTCCATTTTCATAAAAGGTGATCCCCGTAGGGGCCCCTCCTCCGTAGACATCTCCAGCATCCATTGTCCCTGGGTCATCCTGCCTCCAGTGCACTCGGGCGTAGGACTGCCCGGGTCGGCGGACCGCCTTGTTCCGTTGCTTTCCGCTCCGTGTAAAATATCCTGCGCAGCCGTATTCTAGTGCGAATGAAGTGCGGCATCCCCGAGGGTCGTCGTTGTCATTCTGGAACATGTCTCCGAACGAGGTCAGGATCTGTTCGTAGGAGTTGCGTAGTCCGTGGCTGACGATTTCGGCCCCGGACCCATCAGGATTCATCCGAACGGCAAATCCAGAAATCCATACATGGCCATCGTCCGAGGTTTTTCCGGTAGTAGAAAGATGATCCGCGGGCCAGTTCGGCCCCCGGCTGCCATAGGTTCCTCCCAGGTAGAAAGTCTTGTCAGATTTATCGGTGAAGACAGCTCCGCAGTTTCCATTGTTGAAGTAAAACTTTCCGCCTGGACCAGCCACCAGAGAATGGAGCCCGTGATCGTGGTTAATCGCGTTGAAGCCGGTGAGAATTACTTCTCTCTTGTCTACGGCCGGATCAAACTTCAAGTCGCGATTGACGTCGGTATAGGCGAGGATGTCGGGGGGTTGAGAAACGTAGATCACGTTATCGAAGACCGCTATTCCGAGAGGTGCGATAAAGCCTGTTTCCTGAACAAAAGTGTGAGACTGATCACACTTTCCATCTCCGTTTGTATCCTGCAATACGACGACCCGGTCTCCGGCCGGTCGCTGTCCCTTGTTTCCCCGATAGTTGACTCCTTCGGTAACCCAGATTCGACCCTCGTGGTCTATATCCATATTGGTTGGGTTGTAGAGCTGGGGAGAAGTAGCCCAGACCGTTACTTCAAGAGCTGGGTCGAGCTTGAACATTCCGAGGGGAATAGACCGAGGTGAGTTGTCGGGTTTCCACGCGTCCTCTGCGACAAGGGTGGCAACTGGGCCGAGAAGAAGGATGAGTAGCTGGATTGGCTTCACGCTCGGGAGGGTTTTCGGTTGAGTCGGGGAAAGGCCCAAGAAGAATTCAGTCGCTCAGGGGTCTTCCTACTTATCTTGTGGTAGCTTCCAGGTGAGCTCCTTCTGGTTCCATGGGCGGGTGCGGTTTTGAAACTTTTCCCGGGTCGCAGCGACATGTGATGGGAGGACCGCGCTGCCAGAATTTCCCCACTCGCGGCGCACGAAAGTCAGGATAGAAGCCACCCATTCATCGTCGTTAGTTGCGCCAAAAGGAGCCATCAAGCCCTCGTAGGTCTTGCCGTCGAGTTCGCCGGTTAATCCATGCAGCATGATCTGGATAGCGGCCTCACGGTTTTCCTCCAAGCGAGGAGACTCGGGTAGGGGTGGAGCCATTAGGCTTTTGCTGTCAGGGCTTATCAGGCCCTGCCCGTCGGGACCATGGCAGGTGGCGCAGAGTTCGCGGTAGATGGCCTGTCCCCGGTCAAATAGAAGTTGGTATTCCTTGCTGAGAGGCGGGGATTGATGTGCAAATTCCCGCCCATAAGTTGTCAGGCCCGGCCAGGAGAACATGAAGGAAATTGACTGAATTTGCTTCCGGATTTCTGGTTCGCTCCGTTGTTCCAGCAAGGCGAGGCCTGCAGGTTTGGCTGTGAATTTAATCATCTTGGCTCGCGCTGGTTTCCGTCCGGGGGAGACAATAGTGCCGGCGATTGCCTGTAGCATGGACAGCGCCCTGGGCGCTTCCTGCCGGGCGATCAGATCTAAAAGCTTTTCGAAGCTGCGGGGTTCCCCCCCAGAGGCTGTTCCGGTAACGCAGTAGCGCTGCCATTTTTCCAGTTGAGCTGCGGCCTTTTCCTCGACGGGGTCACCTTGGAAGACAGGGTGGGTGAGAAGAGAGGAGAGGAAGTCTACGAGAAATCGGCGGGGGGAGGCAGTCGCCACAGCGTTAAGAATTCTTTCATTCATCGGGTCTCTGGTGATGCACCTATAGATCAGCTCTTTCCCTTTTTCGTGATCCGCCTTGCCAGCAGTGAGGATAACTTGCGCAAGGACTGAGTAATCCGGATCATCTGGTAAGGTCTGCATTCTTAGGTAAGAAGCAGATGGATCGTCTTCCCTGAGCAGCCGTTCCATGGCGCGAATTGCTGCGGCGCGAACTCGTGGGTCGCGATCAGCCAGAGCGATAAAGTTAGTTTCCTTGTCGAGTTGCTCGAGGCCATCCAGGGCCCAGAGGGCATGGAGCCGCCCAAGGGCATCCTGGTGGTCGGTTACCATCTTCCGCAGCGCGGAGGCAGCTGAGATCTCTCGTCTGGTCACAAGCAGGCTCTGAGCGGTGTCGCGCCACCAGCCGTTGGGATGAGCCAGACTTTCCACGAGTTTGGCAGGATTGGCTGTCAGTAGTTCAGGCCTGGGGCCCGGGGCAATTCCTTCTCGAACCACTCGGTATATGCGTCCCCGGCCAATATTCTTTTCGTATCCTGCCTTCAGGATTTCCGCGCGCAGGTAGTCCGTGATGTAGACTCTCTCCTGAATGATTCCGTGATACATGTCCACGATGTAGAGGCAGCCGTCTGGTCCCGTCGAAAGGTTGACAGGGCGGAAATTTCCATCCGTGGAGGAGATGAACTCTCCTGAACTTTTTTCGTAGCTGTTGGTTAGCTCGATATGACCAGAGTTAGCGTAGCGCACGCCTGAGCGACGGATGAGGCGGCCAACCGGCTCACAGACCAGATAGTCCCCGTTGATTCCATTGCCAAGACGATCCCCACGGAATATGACCTGTCCGCAGGCGGAGGTAAACTTTTTCAGGGTGCCATCCTCCGAGCGGGCCATGCCAGGTCCGCTTTGCAAATCAGGGGTAATCATTGAAGGCCAGACACTTTGATAATCTCCCATTCCGTGGATAGCCGCTGCCATTGGTCCGCGCCGTATTTGCCTTTGGGGGTCTGGTTGGTGATAATGGGGAGGCGCGAAAAGCGCGATTGCAGGAGTCCCGTTGGTCGAGAAGAGGAGTCGACCTTCGTCATTACGAGTCAGGCCCCATTGTCCGACCACAACAACTCCTTCGCTTTGGAGTTCACGGTTGGTCAATCGATATCGTCGGCCGTGCTGGGAAGCATGAATCCAGTTGTCGATCCCCCACAGCAAGCCATTGGCCTTGTGCTCGACGTTGCTGGAGCGCATGGAGAATCTGCCGAAGACCTTTTTTCTGGAGTCGGCAATCCCGTCTCCGTCGAGGTCCCTGCAATACCAGAGATCCGGGGGCTCCCCAATAAGCAGTCCATCATCAACGGGCAGGATGGTTCGCGGCTCAATCAGGCCGTCAAGATAGACCGTATGCTTGTCCATCCTGCCATCGCCATCGGTGTCTTCGTGCAGGGAAATTCTGCCGACGGGGTCTTGGGCTCCGGTTCCATCAATATCCTGCATGTATCCGCGCATTTCGGCCACGAACATCCGTCCGTTCCCGTCCCACGCTACAGCGACCGGCTCACGGATCTGTGGTTCGGAGAGGACAAGCTGGAGTCGGAAACCTGCCGGAAGCTTGATGTGCTTCATTGCCTCTTCTGGCGGAAGAGGGATTAGGGCCGGATTCTGCTCCACCAGCCTGTTGGGTGGTGCCGCTTGCCCCATCAGACCAGCAAGGAAAATGGGTAAGAAGATAAGGCAAGAAGCTCGCATGGGTTGTCCAAATGCTGCACGCTGAGAGTTGAAGATCAAGTGAACCTTCAAATGCTCTGTGGTCCTCTAACTAAAGGAAACGCGATGATATTAGGGATGGGAAACACTCCGTCAGCTGAGACTAAGATCTTTTCCTTGTGATTGAGGATTCCAAGAAATTGAGGCACTAGAAGAGCCTGATTTTGAGTTGGCATGGGGAAGATCCGCACATTTCGCTATTTCCGTCCTCTGGAGAGGGGCCGGATGGATTTTCATCCGGGGGAATCTCTGCGTTGCGATAATATCGAGATCAGGGCGATCGACCGTTTCAAGGAGGACCTCGAAGTCCTGGTCGTTCCGATAAGGAGTCTCGGCAGGATGGAGGAAGTTCTAGCCGGCTTAGGCCTCCACGGGTCCCAGGAATTTTTCGAGCAGCAATGCAGGGAGGTGATTTCAGTCCCGGAAAAGCACTTCAATGAGCAGACGGGGAAAGGGCTTCTGACCTTCAGGGTGTATTTTAGAAATCTTCCCTCTTCACTCGCCTCAATCAATGGACGGGCCGTGGTCGTTCTTTGTCTCCACCCCTTACAGGAAACAGATGAGGCGGGAAGGCGAAATTACAGGTTGGCCGGATACGCCCATGTAAATAGTTTCGATTACAGGGACCATTCTTCCGGCAGGATGCAGCCTTCCTATTACTACAATCTTCTACGGGTCAGTGCCTACGCCGAAGGGGGGAAGGCGCTTTACCGCCAATGCGGAATGTTCGCCACAATCTTCTCTGTATTCGATGAGCTGAGCAAGATCAACGGAGTGAACGTCGGATACGCCAACTTTGGAAGGGATAACCGAGGGATGCAGCGATCAATGGAGACGCTTTCCCGCTTGTTCAATAAGGGCTACGATCAGTTTCCAGTAGATTCCTACATCAAGATTAATCGTCTTTTCAGAAGTAGGAGATGGGGTGCGCAGCTCGTGGATATATCCGATGACGACGATCTAGTCAGGGACTTTCATAAGAAGAGTCTTGAGGGCCGGGAGAGGGCTCTCCTTCATCAGTATCCCACTTACGATTCTTTCAGGGAGATGTTTGAGAGGGTGCGATCCTACAGCAATACGAGTCGGATCTACATGTTGCCGGGTGAGGACGGCAGAATTCTCGCGGCCGCCCTGGCCATCAACTGGGGAGATTATTTTGATCTGACTCTTGAGCGGCCGAGGGGACTTTTCAAGTTGGTGGCCTCGATGAAGATCACAGACAAAATTCTTTGGCCGATTCATTCCATGGGAGAGGCTGGGGACGTTGCGAAGCTCTGGAAGGGGCTCGCCTACCTGTATGAGAAAAAGCACAAGGTTCATCTCTCGCTCATGATGTCCCAGCCTGGAGACCCGTATGCACGCCACAAACGAAGCGTGCTTCGGGACCCATTTGTCTATTTCACGATGTATAGCAGTGCGGATGAGTATCGTGAGCTGGAGTCGTCCTGCAGGATGGAGGATGGTCGAGTTTCCATCTTTACAGAGACCCCTCTAACCTGAGTCCGGTAATTTTTATTCTTTGTAGTATTCCGTCTCGTTCCCCGGTTCAGAATGGATTAGACCCAGCGTGGACTGTGGTGATGAGGTCGTCACTGCGGTCTCTGAGCTCAGATGGAATGAAGAGAATACTTCCGATAGGATCCTTGTGGAGATTTGCGCAAGGGGCTGGATTGCTGCTGTTGGGCGGCTGTTTTCCGGTGCAAGCCGGGGGAGAAGTCGTCCAATCCGTAGACGCTGATCGGATGAAAGTGTTAAGGAGTTACGCTTACACTTGGTCCAACGGGAAAGGTGGAGAGTGAGAGGATTTTGCAAACTGGGAGGGGGGAAGGCGCCCCAACGAGAAGGAGGCCGAGTGGGTTCAGTATGAATTCGAGGAACCGCGTAAGATCTCTGGGGTGCAGGTATACTGGCATGCCAACGGGGGTGATCGCAGGGTTCCAGAGAGTTGGCGCATCCTGTATCGCCATCAGGGGGAGTGGAAACCCGCGGAGGCTCTGGGTTCTTATCCGGTCGAGCTCGACCAGTTCAACGAGGTGAAATTCAAGGTATTCGAAGCCGATCGCATCAGGCTGGAGGCTCACTTGCAACCAGGCGTCTCCGCCGGCATCCATGAATGGAGGATCCTCCCCCAAGGGGTTCGCTAGAAGTGTAAAGGATGAGGAAGCCCTTCTTTTTCTACGTGAATCAGGTTTCTTTGCGGAGAGAGATTCCGGAGGGAGAAGGCGCTGATCCGCTGTGAGCGAGCTGCCCGGCAGGGGCTCTTATTGCTCAGTCTTCTGCTGCGGCTGCCCTTTTTTCTGTGTGAGGAGCCACTCGTAAAGCGTGGGGTCGCTGTATGTCCGGGTCCACGAGTCATGCCCGACACCAGGATAGATGGTGAATTTGATGTCGGCACCGCCCTCCTTGAGGAGGTTGACCGTCTTCTGCTGATCTGCAAGACGGACTACGTTGTCCCTGTCTCCATGGAAGGCCCATACCGGAATTTTAGCGAAGGCTTTCTGCAGAGCCTCCTTATCCTCAATCCGGTTTCCGTGTCCGCATATTGGAGCGGCGGCGGCAAAGTAGTCCGGGTAACGGCTCACAATCTGGTAGGTTCCAAATCCACCCATGCTCAGACCCGTGATATAAATCCGGTTGGGGTCGATGTTCCCCAGCCTCTCGGCCTCAAAGTCGATAATGTTCTTCACCTTGTCTATAGGCCCCTTGGGGTGCCACCAGAAAGACTTGGCATTACGCCTGCCCTTACTGCTGTCATTCGGGCATTGCGGGGCGATCATGATAAAAGGAAAGTGCTTTCCCTTTGCGATCAGTTTTGGAGGTCCGTGAGCCAGAACCTGATCGAGATTACTGCCTCTCTGCCCCATCCCGTGCAGGAAGACGATAACGGGAAGCTTCTTGTCCTTTTTGGCTGCACTCTCGGGGAGGTAGAGCCAGTAGGGGATACGGTCATCCTGATCGGGAGCGACCTTGATCATTTTTCCAGCCGCAGGTTGAGCCGCGAAGGATCCCAGGGAGGATAAGAAGAGGCCGGCCAGAGTTAGGGCAGCAGGACACATTTTTTTCATGGGTTGTCAGGGTCCGGGTCCGAGTTGACTCCGTCAAGTCCCAGCTACGCTGAGTCCGAAGCGGGAGGAGAGCTAGTCAGGAAAAAACGGGCAGAACCGACCCGTCGCATATGGGGAGAGGGCGGTCCTCGAGATCATGAATTCGTTGCTCAGGGGGAATTCCTAGAGCGTGGAAGATGCTGGCGTGGAGGTCAGCGGGGGTTGCGGCTGCACTGTCAGGGAAGGCGCCGCTTTTATCGGAGGTTCCGTAAAGCAGTCCTTCGCTGACCCCAGCCCCAGCCAGCCCCACAGTGTAGACCTTGGGATAATGATCTCGCCCGCCTGCACCGTTGACCTTGGGGGTGCGGCCAAATTCGGTGAGCAGGACGACGAGGGTGTCATCAATGCGGCCACTTTCGTGCAGATCGTCGAGAAGAGCCGAGAGACCCTGATCCAATGGTGGAAGCATCTGCTTTTTAAGGCGGTTGTATCCATCCGCATGAGTGTCGAAGTGAGCTCCCGCACTGCCATTCAAGTCCCCCGCTGCGGCATACACCGTCACCAGAGGCACCCCGGCCCCGGTGAGCCGACGGGCAGTGAGAAGACTTTGCCCTAGAACGTGAGACCCATAGCGGTGATGTTGGCGCTCGGGCTCATCATCAACTTTGAAGGCTCGTCTGGTTTCTTCGTCCAGAAGCATGTCGAAGACCCGCTGCTGATAGTGTTCGAGAGGTTCGGTGGGCTGAGCGCTACCGGAAAGCTGAGTCAGGAGGTTCCTGCGATCTGCGAGGCGTTGTTCATTCACGCCCTCGATGAAGTCAAAGGAGAGATGCCCGGAGACCGGAGATTTCCCGTCGTAAGGTTTCCCTTCGTCGGGCTTCATGATGACCGGGTCATACTTCATCCCGAGGAATCCTGCATGCTGGCCGTTGGCCCATCCACCATCATAGATGGGATAAGGAAGGGCTACGTTGCCAGGGAGTTTGCTCTCGGGATCGTGTCGGGCATGGGCGACCATTGATCCGATACTAGGCCAATCCTTGCGAGTTCGTGGCCAGTTCTTGTCCGGTTTGGCAGGGGCATGACCGGTGAGGTTCCAGTAGGCTGCGGAGCGATGCGAGGGAGCATCGTGGTGCATGCTCCGGATCAGGGTCATGCGATGAACCTGTTTGGAGAGCAGGGGCAGGTGCTCGCAGACATGGTAGCCCGGGATGGTCGTGGGAATAGATCCGAAGGCACTCTTGATGTTGCTGCCCGCATCTGGCTTGAGATCAAAGCTGTCAATATGACTCAGGCCACCCCAGGCAAAGACGACGATACAGCTCTTAGCCTTGCCGAATCCGCTAGCCTCATGGGGCCCGATGGCATTGGCAGTCTTTGATAGCGAAAGGTAGCCCGGCAGGCCCATGCCTAAGGCTCCAGCGCGAAGAAGGTCCCTGCGAGTTAGGTAGGTTGGCTTTTTGAACCGGCGCTTACTCATTGGTGCTGATGCTTCTGAGTGCTTGCATTTTTGTCGGCTCTTTGGATCAGAAGGGGAATGAAACTACTTTCGACTCTTAAGTATCGCATACTCCTGGCCCTCAGATAAGCGGGAAATCCGCTTTCGGACGGGAGCTATGTAGTCCGACGATACGACCGAAGGCCTTCTTTCCTCTCGTCAGTTTCCTGGGATCTCGCCACGCTTGGGAAATGGATCTCGGCAGGCAGCTTGTTTTCGCTCTTTTTGTGGCAGGGATACTGGGAATTCCTGTGCAGGCCGAGGAGGAGAAACCTTTTTATGAGATCTGGGAGGAAAAGGTGCCAGTGATGGGGCACGTCGCGGTGGCGATGGATGGGACGGTGCTGGTGTTCAAGGAGGAGCGGGAGAGGAAACGGGTAGAGGTGAAGCGTAGTGAGGATGGAGGCCGTAGCTGGAGCGACCCGGTCGTGGTAGGAAAGAGAGTGGCGATCGGAGCCGACATGTCAGACGATGGGCGTTACAAGGGCGAGCACGTGGGATGGAGCGAGCTCGGGAATGTCACGGTGGACGAAAGCACCGGCGATATCATGGTTTTTGCGATGGGGCTGGCTCCGAGCAACACTCTCTACCGGAGCGTGGATCACGGAAAGACATGGCGGCCCGAGAAGACGGTCATAAAACCTGACCGTAATGGATGGCTGGCAACTACCTATTGCTGTGATCCTGGGATTACCCTTCGCCATGAGAAGAAAAAAGGGCGTCTTCTGATGCCCTCTCAGGTTTTTGTAGGGGCGGTCAATGAGGATGGAAGCCGCGTCTACCTGAACAAGGGTCAGGGCCGGAAGTATTTTGCCAAACGATACAGCAATGCCCTTTACAGTGACGATGGAGGTAGGACTTGGACCCCGAGTGATCCCTTCCCGCTTTTGGGAAGCTCCGAGCCGGGCCTTCTTGAATTGCGGGATGGCCGAATCTATTACAATGCCCGAACTCATGTACGGCCGGGAAATAAACTTGTGGGAGGGAGTCTCGACGGGGGAGAAAGCTGGGTAGAGGCTCGTGAGGATGATGAGCTGTTTGACGGTCCCCCTGATGTCTATGGATGCAAGGGAGCCCTCGCCATGGTTCAATACAATGGGCGGGAGGTTCTTCTGTTCAGTGCTCCGGGACGTCGGGATAAACGGGACGACATTACGATCCGGGCGAGCCTCGACGGGGGAGAGACTTGGCCTGTTAGTCGGCTCCTGAAGGAGGGGCCGGGTAATTACACCTGGCTGGCGGTGGGCCGGAAAGGGACGCCCAGTGAGGGCTTGATCTATCTGCTTTCCAACAAAGATTGGATGGTGCGCTTCAATGTCGCGTGGGTATTTTCAGAGGGTTAAAAGATTGGAGTTCATAATATTTGTGGAGCAGCAATAGGAGCTGGGAGGTCAGGCATTCAAGAGTTTGCTGTCCCGCTCGGGGGTCTGCGCGGTTCTGCGTATTGTGCTCATTGTTGGGTTTGTGGGGATAAACGAAGGGGGGTTACCGGGTTTCTGGAAATCGCGCGGATAGGATGCGGTTGGAGGGGCAGATTCAGAAATCTCTATCATGAAAGCAAAGTTCCCATTCAGCCTGCCCCTAGCGATTTTCACCAGTAGCGCTCTCCTCGCGGTAGCGCAGGACGACCCCAGTCTCGTCTTGGTCACGCCCGATGATATCTCTGCGGGTATTGTGGTTCCTGGCATTCCTGATCTTCCGCCAGTCACGCAAAACCTTGATTACGGGGACGCTCCGGAAGATAATCCCCAGTATCCGACTCTCCAATCCAGTAATGGAGCACGCCATCTGGTGGTCCCCTCACCGGATGGCTTCTTGCTCACGCTGGGAACAAAGGTTGATACCGAATTGGATGGCCAGCCGTCCGTGGGGGCCTTGGGAGATGATGCCCAAGGCCCTCTCGATGATGAGGACGGGGTAGTCTTCCTCAATTCCCTTGCGCCTGGTGCGATGGCCAAGATCGAAGTATGGTCCTCCGGAGAGGGTCAGCTCGATGCGTGGGTAGACTTTAACCGGGATGGGATCTGGAGTCCGGGAGAGAAAATCTTCGATGGTGAAGGGCTGGTGACAAACCTTAATGTGCTTGGATTTACCGTGCCGCCCTCGGCTATGGTTGGTGATACCTATGCCCGTTTCCGCATCAGCTCCGGTGGGGTTGCCGAACCTACCGGGCTCGCTCCTGATGGCGAGGTAGAGGATTACCTTGTCGCCATCGGGGATAATGGAGGAGGGAATCCGGATCCATTAAAAGACTGGGGGGACGCTCCGGAGGGCATCGCCCTGCAGAACGGCACCGCGAGCTATCCTGTAACTGATGGGAATGGCGGGGCATATCATCTCCTCACTAATAGCCTCTATCTTGGCACTTCGGTAGATCCGGAGAGTAATGGAAGCCCGAGCAGTCTTGCTCTGAGAGATGACGTTAATGCTCCTGTTGATGACGAGGATGGGATCACTTTTACCTCGGCTATTTTTCAAGGCGGACTTGCCACTCTTGAGGCCGTCGCAAGCGCTTCTGGGCGCATTGACGCATGGGTTGACTTCAACCAGGATGGGGACTGGCTCGACATCGGAGAGCAGATCTTCGCCAGTCATTCGGTTGTGGCGGGCGTGAATAGTCTGAGCTTTCTAGTTCCCGCCACGGCGGCGACCGGCGGGACCTATGCCCGCTTCCGGATCAGTTCGAGTGGAGGGCTTGATCCAGGCGATGGAGCTCCGGACGGAGAAGTAGAGGACTACCATTTTGGTCTCGAAGGCGGGGGCCAGCCCAGTGGTGAGTTTGACTGGGGTGATGCCCCAAACTCTCCCGCGCTCCAGATTGAATATCCCACTCTCGATAACGATTCGGGCGCCTACCACCTTATCGCCAACGGGATCTACCTGGGAGCGATGTGCGATCCGGAACCAGATGGCCAGCCTCATTCTCTTGCATGGGGAGATGATAACGACGGATTTGATGACGAGGACGGAGTGTTCTTTTCGAGCGCCAATCCCTCGGGGATCCCGGTGATGGAGCAGGGTTCTTCTGAGCAGATAGCGGTGGTCGCCTCCGCGCCGGGATATATCAACGCGTTTCTCGACTTTAACCGGGATGGAGATTGGGCTGATCAAGGAGAGCACATTGTGGTGGATGGGGTAGCAGTTGCTGGTGCTAATGTTTACAGCTTCCCTGTCCCATCTTCTGCGCAGGAGGCATGGACCTACCTCCGGGTTCGTATCAATTCGGCAGGGGGCTTGGGATCCATGGGAGGTGCTTCCGATGGTGAGGTCGAAGACTATGTTGTTGAAATTCAGAAGAATAGCAATCCGGTGCAGATAGACTGGGGTGATGCTCCAGACCAAATCGCTGACGCCGCGGATTATCCCACAATGGATCTCAGCAGTGGGGCCTCCCACCAGATTGATGATCTCTTTCTCGGGGAATGGATCGACCCGGAGCCAGATGGCCAGTCCAGCGCGATGGCACTAGGTGATGACCTCGACGGGAATGATGACGATGACGGAGTCCGTTTCCTGACCCCCATGGTTTCAGGGTCTTATGCTTTGCTCAAAGTGTATCCTACCATGACTGGGATTCTTGATGCTTGGATTGACTGGAACGGAGACAAGGACTGGGCGGACGTGGGAGAACAGGTCTTCAACAGTGTGACCGTGAACCCCGGGCAGGTGCTTGTTTTCAAGGTTCCCAAAATCAAGAAGCCTCTGAAGACCTTCGCCCGGTTTCGTCTGAGCCATGGGGGCTCAAGTTACGACGGGC
>Ga0115011_10000644_pt1 | contig 27519 bp, 32 predicted proteins | sample TroAtlMetagenome_2_FD_88705 | JGI IMG/M metagenome (GOLD analysis project Ga0115011, IMG submission 88705) | Marine eukaryotic phytoplankton communities from Atlantic Ocean - Tropical Atlantic ANT8 Metagenome | ecosystem: Environmental > Aquatic > Marine > Oceanic | place: Tropical Atlantic...
GCAGATGCGGATGCTGTGTTAAAACTGGGTTTAAAAATGGCAAACAACAATTCGCATAATACTTTAATCTTAAATGAATTAAAACCATATTATGTAGTATTAATATAAACACATAATATGAATAATCAACCCCGCGTACAACAGTACACTACTGTACAAAAAGAAGCACTTGAGTTATTTACAAAAAAAAATCAAGATTACGGAGACTCGTTTGCCACATATGGACCTGTTGGAGTGATTGTACGTATGGGTGATAAAATTAGTCGTCTTAGTAGTATAACAAAAAGTGGTATCACCTTAGTCAACAATGAATCTATTCGTGATACTTTAATCGATTTGCATAATTATGCGGCAATGGGCATTATGTTGCTGGATGAAAAGGCGGTAAATCCCAGAATAAAAGAGCTAAAAAGAAAAAATACATCCCCAACTGCAAACGGAGCATGGCAGGACCATACAAAATCACTTAAAATGGATACATCTGACGATTAAACTAATTTCCTAATTGAAAATATAAATCCGGAAGTTTTAGATATACAAATACAAGGATTCTCTTCTGATAATCTTCTGGAAATAGTTGAGTAGTCTACACTTATGTCATCCGCAATTTTTCTTAACGATTTGTAGAATTTTGTTGTTTTATCAGGAAATACTACAAGGTATTTTAATGATTTAACATATCTATCCATTTGATTTATTGAAGTAATATCCATTATAGTTAATTTATTTTTATTTTCTTAAGTAAATTAACTTTAAAACGATCACAAACCGAATTAAGTAATAAAATCCGATGCATCAATTTATTTAAAAACGCCACACATGGTATAACCCTCTATGGAATTAGGTTATGCATATGCTATCTTCATCCCAATTGCTTTTCTAATTGCTTTCTGGTGTTTTTATGATACTACTCTACGTGGAAAATGTTCAGAAAGGCCATCTAGAAGCAGTGATAGCGAGGTAGAAATTCCCTAGTTATTTTGCCCGGGCCCTCATTTTTCTTCTTTTTCTTTGTAGACGACGTGTTCTTTTCTTTTTCCATTTCCATCTCATTGAAGCGGTTGATTTTTTGAATCTACATCCATGGGCCATTATTTATACGTATTAAAGATAAAAACTCTTTATATAGTAATGGAATGTTTAACCTGTGTATTTACAGAAAATAGAAAATTAGGCCCAAATAATCCTCCCAAACCAGTAGTATATTCGCGTCCCAATCTAGAATGTTGTTATGATGGATGTATGTTGAAATTTACAGATTTACGACCAATATTAAAAAAGGCAAAGGTAGGTAATCGGGGCTATGATTTTTGTTGCGAATACTGCTACCTGGAGTGGCTAAAAATGGGTATTTTTAGATATTAACAAAATATTTAAATAGAACGGTAAAAAATCTATTATAATGAGTAACTTTATTAAGGTTGTAAGAAATTACGAACAAGTTTACAAACTAGGAAAAGATATTATCGCGCACAAAGATTTTGTTAGAAAGGTTAAACCCGATAAACTAGAACAAGAATGGGCAAGACAAGAGGCTCGAATACAAGAGTTTGTAAAAGCTACAAATGATGCAAATGAAGAGTGGAAGAAAAACCCCTGTTCTGTGAATGAATTTTGGACAGGATGGTCATAAATTATACTTTGTTAGTATATAATGATTTCAACCGCATTATATATTACTATATATGCAATTTTATTTTCTCTTTTAGAGATTGAGGCTGAAGGTAAACATGGATGGGCAAAAAAATTACCAACGCCCCCCGCCCTCTTTACGCTAACTACTTATCATGTAATTATGAATATAATGGTTATATTTACACTGGTTTACAGTCTTTATCCAAATAATATTTACACAATGATATTTTACATAGTAGCCTGGTTTTTAATTGAAGATACAATGTGGTTTATGCTGAATCCTCATTATACTATACATGAATACAAAAGGGAAAATATTTGGTGGTTGAATAGTCAAAACTGGTATATGGGTATGCCATTACAAAATTATATCGGATTAGGTATAATGGCGATTACTGCTTATTTAAATAAATCGAAAAAACTAATCTATGGAGGATTAACTATGGCGATCACAATAGGTATAATTCTATATTTGGCACCTTATTACCATCAATATTATATTCATACTCACGGCGACTTTTTTGAAGGAAGAGTAAAATCAAGTTAAATTGAATTTAAACCTATTTTATTATTACTTGTAATAATACAATGGAAATCAATGTTTATACAGATGGAGCATGTTCTAATAATGGACAAAGAGGTGCAAAAGCTGGTTTAGGGGTCTACTTTGGAGAAAATGATCCTAGGAATTGTAGTGAAAGAATTGAGGGCAAACAAACAAACAATACAGCTGAGTTAAAAGCTATAATTAAAGCTGCTGAAATTTTGCACAGAGAAATACTAGCAGGATTTACCGTTAATATTTATTCTGATTCTTCCTATGCAATACGATGTTGTACCACTTATGGAGAGAAGATGGAAAAGAAAAATTGGATAAAGAAAAAACCTATCCCTAATCAACAATTAGTTAAACAAGCTTATTATACTTTTAAAGATAAAAAAAATGTACATTTTCATTACATCGCCGCACACACTGGCAAAGAAGATGAACATAGTTTAGGAAACGAAGGTGCCGATAAATTAGCTAATTTGGCAATAGGACAAACTGAATGCCAATATGCTAATAGAGTCAAAAAAATATATATTAAGTTGCCTTATGAAGAAAAAGAAAACGGTAAGAAATTAGGCACCAAATGGGATCCAAAGAAGAAGAAATGGTATATTATGTCAAACATGGATGAAACAAAGAAAGAAACGATATTAAATCTATGGGGTTAAGTTATATATATGCTTGATGACTTATTGATAGGTGGTGTGGCAGGTGCTGTATCAAGAACGGTAACCGCTCCTTTAGAACTATATAAGATACAACGTCAGAACCAATATATTAAAGATGCTTCCATTCGTAGTGTTCTTAAAAAAGAGGGCATGCGATATTTATGGAAAGGTAATATGACCAATTGTATAAGAATATTCCCTCAAATTGCTACTAATTTTTCAGCATTTGAGAGTTCTAAAAAATATCTTTTCAAAGATGTAAAAGATGATAAATTAAAAAATTTTTATTCTGGTGGTGTAGCGGGAGTAGTTTCTATGACTACAGTATATCCTCTAGAAACTATACGAACTAGACTATCTCTACAAATGAATAAATCGCATTATACAAATCCCCTTCAAGCAGCTCGTAGTTTGAAATTTAATCAGATGTATAAGGGGTTGGGAATAAGTATTCTAGGATTTGGTCCATTCAGTGCACTTAACTTCATGTTTTACTACTACTTCAAAGATTTATTTGAAACAAATAATTTTTCACCTACTAGTACGAAACTATTAAGTGGAGGGTTTGCTGGAATGAGTGCACTAACTTTTACATATCCAACTGATATGATGAGAAAACATTTTCAAATGGCGGGATTTAGTAAAGATGTGCCAAACTATAATGGGATTTATGATGGTTTTAGAACGGTAGTTAAAAATGATGGATTTTTAGGATTATATAGAGGTTTATTACCAGCATATGTCAGATGTTTTCCATGCTTAGCTATACAATTTTGGTGCTTAGAAAAAGGCAAACAATTATTTGGAAAGAATAAAGATTAATATATAAATATTTTAAATTTAGAATATATATATGTCAGGAATTTTTAATTTAGATATTGACTCTTACAATGTAAATGAGCTTAAAAATATACTTAATTTGAAAAACCCATTTACATTGGAAGATATTGTTAATAATGAAAATTTGCTTCGAGAAAAATTACTAATGGATAAAAGTATATCTCAGGATAAAAGAAAAGATATTATTAAATTTTTAGACCAGGTAAAAAAGAAGCTGGTTGAGGTTACCAAAAAACGAGACTTTCGATTTAAACCAAACAATCAATATCTATTAAATGAAGAACATGCTGTAGTCGCGAGGCCTGGTATTAGTGTATCAAGTAATATTAATCCTGTGCCACGCGATGAAACCACGGTTGAAGGTACTTCAAAACATACCATTCATAGACTACTTTGCTTAGATTCTCGGTTTAGAAATAATTATTATACTACATTAAGTACCGATTATCAAGTAACCTTACCTACTACAATTAAAAACGTAATTTCAATGGAACTTTCTGCTTTAGAATTTCCCAGTACTTATTTCCAAATAAGTAAATCACTAGGAAACAACTATTTTTGGATTGGATGGGCTAATCCACGGATACATCCAGGTGCGAGTGGTGGTGGTGCTGTTGGGGGATCCCCTCCAGATTTACTTTGGTATTATATAAGTATTCCAGATGGAAATTACAAAAGATTAGAGATTCAAGATGCAGTTAATGAACAAATTCAAATAGCTATACAAAATAATATTAATGCTACCAATAGTGACGCCAGACCTATTTGCATTATTGATGAACATACTACAAAAACCGTGTTTACTATTGCACAAGGTACAGGTTCTGGTGCCAAAATTAATACGGACGGAACCGGGGTCAATTGGACACCATTATTATATGTTTATTTTAATCGATCATCTGGAGCAAATAACGGAGCTGCAACTCCTTCTTCCTCCCCTCCACCTCCAGTAGGTTATACAAACGTAGGTAATGGTATAGCAGAACCCCCTTCTGTTGATTTAGCTGGGAATAATGGTATAGTTCAAAATTTAGGATGGATTTTAGGATTTCGTTTAGGTGAATATAATGGATCGCACTCTTATGTATCAGAGGGCTGTTACGATGCATGGGGTACCAAATACATTTATATTGTTGTAAATGATTTCAACAAAAACGTTAATAACTTTGTGGTTACAGCTTATAATGAATCTATTGGAAAATCAAATGTTCTAGCTAGAATTTCTACTGATTCAGCAACATCTTCTGATTTCAACAATGGTTTGTCTTTAACAAATGACACTGTTACACAAAATAATGCAATCAAGAAAAGATTTTATTTTGGACCCGTGGATATTTCAAGACTAAAGTTACAAATTTTAGATGAATTTGGGCGTATTTTAGACTTAAATAATATGGATTATTCTATGGCATTGAATCTCGTTTGTTTATATGATTAATTAAATATAATTATAAATTATATGAACTGTTTTAATAATAATGGACCCAAATTATCTTCTAGTGAAAGAACACAAAATAAAAAAGCACGGGAAATTTTTAAAGCAAATATAACCGATTACCAAAAAAGATCAAAATCTTTGAAAGGAGGGCCATGCAATTTACAAAACTGTAATAATTTTAATGGTAAAGTTGGTTTTTACAGAGATGGTAACTTGAGAAATGTAAGGAGCTATGATAAGTTTTTAAGTTTGAATAGAGGTAGTGCATTATGTGTAGATGGTGCTTATAAAGGTTGCGGTCCTTTGATAGATGCAAGTGAAAATTTTGTAATTCAAAGAGGATTAGATTCATGTAATCGAAAAGGTGTTACAAATACTAAAGTTAAGATAGTTACTGGAATGGATAGTGTTTACAATAGATTATCTGGATTATCGTTTATATCATCCTTATCAAATGGTTTTAGAGGTTTTATAACAAGCAAAATATGGTGTGCTCCTTTTGTGGACCCAACAAATGTAGGCATTAATCAATCAAAGCATTCAACATTTGATTCGTCAAATTGCGTCATTGTAACAGATCCATCAAATAACTTATTCGGATCAAATTTTTGTCCTACTGATATGGATAATATAAGTCAGGGACCAAATAAGTATTTAGCTTATACTTCTGCTACTAAATATGTAAAAATAGAGGGGCCATTATGGGATGCTTCTCAAAATGCAGGTGACCAAATTACTTGTGATATCAATAATGTTAGTGTGGGAGATCTTGTAATTTCAGGGCTATTTTCAGCTGCCAATATAGATGGTTCATACGCTGGGACTTTACCAAACCCAAACCCCCTAAAACTAACGAAAAATGATTTGCTAGTTGCTTCACCTAGTTTTCAATATTTTAATGGAGTTGGAATTGTAATTAGCAAATGTTGCGGAACAGGACCAAATGGTGAGCCAAATTGGTGGACATTTTTTGTTAAAATTTTATATGGTATAATCCCTCCTCCACAACTTTTGCCAGTTTTAACTACCTACGCTAATACTACCAACAATGCTATCAAAAGATTATCTTTTGCAAACAATACTCAAGGTGTCGGTGGATTACAAGTTAAACTAGGAGGACAGTTTAAGACAGGAGCTTTACCTTCTAGTGGAAGTAGTACTAATCTATGGGCACCATGGCAAAAATCATATGGAAATCATCCATATGGCGGTGGCATAGGGTTTTTTAAACAAACAGAAGCAGGAAACATTTTTAAACCTACAAATATTGGTATATATGCTACAATGGGTTGGCAGAATACAAGTGGCATGGCGTGGGCTAGTGGTAATTTTCCATCCACTGGCAGTGAAATTTCTGGTAAATTTACTAAGAAACCACTGCTAATCACAGAAGGAGCTGGTCTACCATGTAAACGTAACTTGATGTTTGGAAATAACACGCAGCAAAATTATTTAGTTAGTTATGATCCAGCAAATAAGAATGTTCGGTTTAATGTTAATCCAAAACTATATACAGAGTTTAATCTTTAATTTATATAATGGGAGGTGGAATTTTACCCGTAGCTTTTATTAACAATCACCCGTATTTTTTATTTTCAAGAGAAGCTTTAATTGCAAAAGAAGATCCAGGTAAATGGAGTGATTTTGGTGGATCAAAAGAAGGAAGAGAATCATATAGAGAAACAGCTATAAGAGAAGGCTGGGAGGAAAGCAATGGATTTTTAGGAACAAAAACAAATGTTAAAAATTTAGTCAAAAATAGCTTGATTGCAAGCATACAAGGTAGAGGTTACGTTACTTTCATTGTAAATGTTAAGTACAATAAAAATATTGAACAGGCTTTTAAAGATGATTTCAAAGAAATGTATAAAAATAATCCTAAACTAGTGAAAGCGCACAATGGTTTGTATGAAAAAGATCGCGTTAAGTGGATTCCATTGCGCGACCTAAAAAGAAAACGTTCCACATTTAGACGTTGGTATAGATATATGGTTGATCAAATTATTCAAGAGTTTAGTTAATTCATTAGAATTATATATAAATTCAAGCTAAACGCAACACATAACCATAGCATATAAGGTATTAACAAATAACCCGCTGTTTTACTTATAGGTAAAAATTGCTTATAGGTATAAAATGTAATTCCCATGATTATTAATAAGTCTAGGAAGGCTATTTTTGGCATCTGCCATTTGAAAAATATTGTAGTCCATATTAAGTTAAAAAGGAGTTGTACTAGGAAAAACGTAATGGGTGAACAATAAGGATAACATTTTTTATTTGACCATACCAGAGCGACTGAAATAGCCATTAACGTATACAAAATGGGCCATACTATACCAAAAACATAATTAGGTGGAGACCACGGGGCTTTTTTGAGTGTTTTATACCACTGATTCATTTAATCTATTATTACAAAATATTTAAACAAAAGTAGTTAATTTTATAAAATGAGAAAAACATCCTTTTGCGTTTGGATTATGCTTTTGCTCCCTGTCCTTGTATTTGGTGGAAGAGGAAATTCTAGACCTGTTCAAAAACAGTGGTCGCAAGCTGATATTGACAAAGCATGGATAATGGTTCCATGGACTCACGGCGGACATTACTATCACAACACATTAACCAGGGATGATCAAGATCATCCTCCTGCTTGTCCTACGGGTCAATGCAAATGGTCAAGACGTCTTTAATTTACCATATTTAATTCTTATGAATGTATATATGGTAAGTGTTCCAGCAAGATATGTTCCAAAAGCATTAAGTAAGAAAGATAGAAAAACGCAAAAACGTGAGCTTAAACGCTCTCGTGCATTATATAAATCTAAAAAATACCACACTAGAAAGAAGGTAAAAAGCTTTAAATCAAAGGTTTCTCCTCACATTTTAAAAGCTAGAAAAATGTATAAAATAGAAAAGATAAGACCATCGAAAGAATTAGCAAAGGCGTCGAAATGTTCTTTAAAAGGATTGAAACAAATCTTTAGAAAAGGACAGGGAGCTTATTTTTCAAGCGGTAGTAGACCTAATCAAACAGCACATTCATGGGGATATGCCAGGATGGCTAGTTCAATTACTGGAGGTAAAGCATCCGCGGTTGATTTTAAAATTGTAGAAAAAGAGTGTAAGAAAACTAGCAAGGCATATAAATTAGCTAAAAAGGCTAGAAAGACCTATAAAAAAGGTAGAAAAAGAGTGAAACAAGTTAAAATAGGGGGAGGTAAATCAAAAATGAAGGAACGAATTATTAAATTTAAGAGAGGACCCTTTCCAAAAAAATACACTGCGATTGTTCAAAATAAAAAAACTAAGAAAACCCGTGTTATTCATTTCGGTGATAGAAGATATCAGCAATATAAAGATAGAACTCCATTACAATTATACGCTTCCAAAAACCATGGGGAAAGGAAAAGAATGCAAAACTATTTTAATAGACATTCTGGTACTAAAAATCGTGGTCGAGCTATAAAAAAGGAACTAAAAAAAGGTCACGGATATTATAATGCGAAGATACTTAGCCATATTTATCTTTGGTAATATATAAAATGGATTGTGTTATATGTTTAAACCCAATAAAAAATAAGTATACGTTGGACTGTTCTCATTCATTTTGTTTTAAATGTATTACCAAATGGTTAAAAACTCCTAGGATTAGATATGGTCAAGTTGTTGGATACCATAATTGTCCTATATGTCGAACATCTAGTCAAATAGATCCAACAAAAATTAGATTAACTAGATCATTGACTGTAGATAAACGTAGAACTAATATATCTAATGAATTATTTAAATTATGTGAAAAAGCGCTTGCTCAAGGTGTAGATGGTGCTATTGATTCCATTACAAAAATTCTAACAATCATAGAAGCAAATCCATGGTATTTAAAACACGATGAAAAACTTAATGAGGAATGTAACTGTGGATTGGCTATTCAAATTAAAAAAAAATTAGATGATTTTGAAAATGAAGGTTGGAAGGAAGCTGCTATTTGGAAATATAAACTAAGAAACATTCTGTAATCGTTATATTCTATAATTTTGATTGTAATTATAGACTATATGTCAATAAATTCTATAAATTTATCTACATTTAAACAAACATTTATAGTAGACGAACAAAATAAGAAAATGTATGGAGAAGTCAGTACTGATTTTCATTTAGTAAATCGTATACTAGATTTATTGCCTTCTCGTCTTTTTAAAAATCCCAATTTAAAATGGTTAGATCCATGTGCAGGAAGAGGGTATTTCTCAATGGTCTTATATAAAAGACTTTTCAAATCTCTCCAAAATAAAATAAAAAGCGATGAACTCAGACATAAACATATTATTCAAAACATGATTTGGATGATAGAACTCAACCCTGAACATATTCCTTCATTACACGCTATATTTGGCAAAGAAGCAAATATATGTAAAAGGGATTTTTTAACTTATTCTGATCAATGTTATGATGTAATTATAGGGAATCCTCCCTATAACGCAAATGGAAGTATAAAGGTACCAACAAATAAAAATTCAAAGAAAAAGAAGGATGGGGTTTCTATTTGGAGAGATTTTGTAAAAACTGCCATATTTAATTTAAAGGATAATGGGCATTTGGCTATGATAACTCCATCTATATGGATGAAAAATGATCAAGAGCTTTTTAGATTTTTACAGCAGTGGAATATAGAAAAAATACATTGCATGACTAATACTGAAACTAACCTGGCTTTCCATATGCAAGCTCAAACACCTACCTGCTTTTTTAATTTACATAAAATACCCCGTAAAAATGCTATTCAAATATATGATAATAGGCAAAAACAATACATTGAATTTGATAATAGTGTTTATATTAATAAACTTTTTTCTCTGCCTTTGTTTGCGCCTTCTATTATTAAAAAACTAATTCCTTTTGTTAGAAAAGTTGGATATTTAAACGTAATTAAAACTAGTATGAGGCCAGACTATAAAAATTTGACAGTGACAAAAATACCGGATGATGTTCATGAACATCCTAATATAAAGACTTGTATTTTAAATAAGTTACAACCAGAAATGATAGTTAATTTTTCAAATCGTAAATGTGTTTATAGTGGTGTACCAAAACTTATTTTGGCACATAAAATGTATGGATTTCCGTTCATAGATACTTCTGGTATATATGGAATTTCAAATAGAGACAATTATGTTATTACTGGTAAAAATGACAGAGAGTACGCCAGACTGAAACAGTTTTTATCAACTAAACTAGCGTTTGTAGTATATAAATCTACTAGATATAGAATGCGCTATCTTGAAAAGTATGCATTTGAATTTATTCCGGACATAACAAAATTACCTGATTTTCCTGAAAATATAACAAATGAAACTGTCTCTGACTACTTTAAATTAAATGAAATGGAGAGAAAGTGTCTTGAAACGGTTACAAAAAAGGAGTATTTAACGTTTTAATTTATGTGGGAATAAAATTGAAATCGACATAAATAAATGAATAGAAGATAGTTAATCTAAATGATAGATGAAGATGAAAAGTTTTACATTGGGACAACGCGGTTCACGACAAGTACATATGCTGAAAACAAGACATGGCGTGATAAGCATAATTGGCGAGGTTGTATTTATGGTTTAAATAAAAAAATGCCAAAAACAGTGCCGTATATGGCGTTAGTTTATGTGATAGAAATGAATAATGATACAAATCAAATAGAGGGAATAGGACTTATCAGGAACTTTATTAATCAAGATTATAAAACATGTATTTATACTTCAGATAGAAACTATAATAGATGTATCTACAATAGTGCCTATCGAAAAGATATAACTGAAATTAAACAAAAAAAGGTTATTGAATTATTGGAACATATATTATTTTATGGATCTGGACATTATAAAAGGGGACAAGGAATTACCACGGTAAGTTGGCTGAGATTAACCGATGAAATGAAGGTAGTTTTAAAGACCTTCTTTCAAAATTTATTTACCGATTAAATCTGGGTTTTCTTGATAAAATTGTAAATCTTTTTTCTTAACTTTCATTTTTGTCGTATAATTAAATGTATCGGCTATGACACCAACGGTTTGGTTATATAGAGCACTGATTTTAACCAGCTCTTTATTTGCATATATTCTAATCTTTTCTAGTCTGTGGGTCTTATCACGAATAAGTACATATTTTTGAACAAAGTCGAGCGAAGGATTCGCATTTTCCTCACACATTGTTTCAAATATATCTCTTAATGTTTCTGTAGCTACCACATTTACTAGTTCATATACTTCTAGAATAGCTCTAGATTTTGCATGCTTTTTATCACGTTGGATTAGTGTTGACTTGAAATTAGCCTCAGTAATTTCATTGCAAATAAATTTTATTCTCAGTTGCTGATTATTTGCAATATTGTTACAGGTGCGTCTGTATCTATCAAGTTCATAATGTGTGAAATGATTTAGCCCTCTATGAATTCTCATTAATGTTGTATCGCAAAATTCTCTTTCTTCCTGAGATACAACATATTGACCAATGCGATTAGTATGAGGAATATTAAAGAATCTCCTCGCTGTATTTCTCCAATGGTAATAAGCAGGAATACCACCGCATAATACTGCCCCTGGCACCTGAACTGCCGGAGCCGCTCCGCCTTGATTTTGCCATTGGTAAAAGTGAGGATTATGTATTACACCAGTTACTTTAAGACCTGTTCTCCAACTAAATCCGGTATGACACTGGGTACACCACATTTGATCACATCCTTCAATCTTAAAGATATTAGTACCACAAGAAGGGCACGATCTTGTTTCTTTTTTAATTGCCTCAGCGGATTTAAGATCATCTTCATTACAAACATGTTCAACTCCATCTTCCTTAATAGCGAAACACTTAGAACATACTTTTGTATTGCATAATCCACATTTCCACTGAGTAGATAGGAACCCCCTACAGCCTTCCTTTGGACAACCGCGTTTAAACTCTTTTTTCTCTGTGATTTCACCATTTTTATATCGCTTAATTTTATGGTTTAAATTGTTATTCTTTTCTTTTAGCTCAAAATATTGTCTTTCAATCTCTGCTAACTGTGCTCTTACAGCGTCTCTCTCCTCATTTAACTCTCCAATTTTCTTATAATTTTCCACAGCGCCCATTGTTTCTGGAAATCGACTTTGTTCTTGTTCGAATAGCATTTTAGTTCGATGAGTTTTATAATCGCCATTTACAAAACACTTTAGTGTAGCATGAACTAGAGTATCAAGCTCCCATCTAGTTTTGCAATTTAGGCAATGGGCCATATCATTAGTACCAATTAAATAGGTTCTTGTACAAGTCCTACAAACGGGATAGTCACACCGCGGACAATTAACCTTTGCTCTGGTACTTTTGTTAAAGTCTTCGCAACAAATTCCGCAAGCATTCGAGGATGTTAAATAGTTGGCCATGATTGTTTTAATTTCAATAGAAATTAATATATTCATTTCAATTTAATCTTTGCATATTTTATAAGAATATGGCAACGATGGCAGCAGCACAACCAGGAATAGGAATATATTGCGATCCATCCATAGCGGGACTATTGCGAGGAGGACCGAAAGGACCGTGGACAATAACGGGAAAGATGGTTCAAAATGCGGGCTTTACCGAGCGTACCGATCAAACACCAAACGTAAGAATGAAGGGGGATTTCGCAACCGGGCAAAATAAATTAAGATTACCAACAGGTTCACTAACCGCTATTTGTCAATGGGGACTTCCCGAAGGTTATATAAGTGATGATTTATTTGGACAAATATACGATGAAACAGATGAAACATGGAAAAGACCACATAGTGATCCGAAGGCAATGAAAGAGTTTCTTGATGATGATGAGATTGAAGAACCTGAGGCTAATCTGATTTTAATTTTATATGACAATCTTCAAACTGAAAAGGGAGTACGCGGGATTGCTCTATGCCACGTAGATGAAAAATACTCAAAACTGCTTGTTTTAGGCGCGAATAGACCAGGTGTAGAAATTAGAAATAGAGCATTTGCAACAGGAGGAATGTTGTTAAGATTAGTACAATATCTGTTTTCTGATTTAGGTTATATCGAATTATTTGCACTGGAAACTGTTATCACTTTGTACTATCATTTTGGATGGCGGTTTATTGTTGCTGCAAATTGCGAAGGTAAGGGTGGAGAGGCAGAGCGGGCAAGTACTGGTGCTGCCGTTGAGGATTTAAAAGAGCTTCTTAAAACAAATCCCACAGAAGAAAATTTAACAAAAGCTCTATCTGCATTTAGAGGATTCGCAGCAAAAAGGGCAGAAAAAATTAGAACAGGAGAAGCTTTTGATGATGACGGCAATAAAATAGCAACAGAAGAAGCAAGAGAAAATGGATATCGAATGATATTATGCAAAATTGATAATCCTTATTATCAAGAACAAGGCGGTGGGAAAAGGTTTGCTAGAAGACAAAAGGCAGGGGCCTCAATAAATACAAATATTGGCAATGAGGAGGAGGAGGAGGATGTAGAGAGCATATTTGAAATTATAACACAATCACCAAAGCATAGTGCAAAGAGAAGAAGACAATCACCAACGCATAGTGCAAAGAGAAGAAGAATAAGAGGAGGAGGTAAAAAACGAACAAAGAAAAGGGCACTGAGAAAAAAGCACCGCGGGAGAAAGACAAAGGGTAAAAAGAAAAAGAATAAAAAATGGTGTAAATCTACCAAAGCATGGTGCAAATATACTAAGAAAAATAACTGTAAAAAGGGTCTTTGGAAAAAGAAAACGAAATTGGGACGAGCGTCTCGCAGATGGTGCCGATCAACAAAAAGATGGTGTAAAGTACGCAAAACTGCTTGTAAAAAAAAACGACGTTAATTAATTAGTTTGTATTTTTAATTAGATAAAAAATACAAATAGTATATAATGAGCAAAGATCCTGATTTTAATATAGATGAATATGAGATTGGTGAACTATTAGACATTTTTAATATAACTAAGCCCGTCCAAAAAGAAGCTATCATGAAGATAGCTGATGAATTTATAGGGAAATACAGACAATTAGAACAATCAGAGTATGTAGAGTTTTTCTCAAAAGCTATGAATAAACTTATTTCAAATTATCATCAAGTAGAAGGTATTCTAGGCAAAGTAGATGCAATACTAGATGATGCAATTGAAACAAAGCAAAATATTAAGCAAACAGTGGAAGATTTACAAGAGAGAGCCGAAGATATGTATGAAGATGCACAAGAAATAGCAGAGGATTTATATGAAGAAGTTCAAGATAGAGCGTCTGGTTTAATTGATAAAGCAGAAGATATACTGGACAATGTACAAGATACAGCAGAAAATATTATTGAAGAAGGAGTTAATGCGTATAGTGATGCTAAAAAAATAACAAGCGAGTTTTTAAATCCAAAGGTAGAAGATGCCGGTCCAAATGTTTTAAGAAATAGGTATTATAATGCACAAACTGGTCCCGAACGAGCCGGTAATCTAGTAATGCCACCTAGAGGAGAATACATAAGCGTCCCTAATGATCCAGGTGTAGGCACGCATGCACCCCAACTTCAACAACGATTGATGATGCCAAATGCATTTGCACAGATACCTTTTATGCAAGGATATAGAAATCCTACATTACAAAATGCATACATTAGTTGGATAAATGTAGATAGCCAATACAGAGAGATAAAGCCATCTGGTACGGAATCTGCTAGTTGTGCAAAATATGCCGATCCTTCTAATAATTTTTTTCAAAATGATTCTTCAACTGATTTTCTATTTACCTTACAATCGCCAATTACAGATGTTTTGGCAATGACAGTAGGAAGTATGGAGATCCCATTATCTGGATATTATCCTTTTTCAGATAGATATGGAAATACAACATTTGAAATCTTAATTGGAGGTGAGGCGGTTGCGTGTTTAAGAATACCAGAAGGTAATTATGACGCGTCTGCTATTATGCAAGTGGTAAATGCGGAATTAAAAGCAGCATGGCAAATAATCAGTGCCAGTACACCTTACTCATCCCTCGCTTATCCACAGTTATTTATAAATGCAAGCAATCAAAAAGCTTATTTTGCATTCTACCCCAATTCCCCCGCCACTGCTATTCCAATAACAATCAGATGGTTTGAAAAAAGTAGGTGTGGTTGTTGCATTGATTGTTGCAATCGTGCCGAAGCAATACTAAGCGCGCAGGGGGTCGCCACAACCAATAGCTCATGGCTGCCTACTGCGCCTTTCTATCAAGGTGAAAAAGATGCCAAAGAATATTTATGCTCTGATAATAATACAGGTAAAAAAATAAACTCTACTCTAGGATGGTCATTGGGATTTAGAGAGGGAGTTTCAGAATTTAAGTATGTTAATACCATAGTTAATCCTGTAGCAGATGCTTCATTAAATGAAATAAGTAGTAAGAGTAAATCTAGTTACTACGGAACATTTGGTTCTTGTGTTTGGAATGCCTTAGGAACGAAATATTTTATTTTAGAAATAGATGACTTTAATAGAAATAGAAATACTGGGAACATGGGTACTATGACAATGCCATCAAGTACAGAAAAATTTAAATTACCTAGTTATGCAAAACAATTATCACAAATATACCCTGTTTGCAATGAAAAAAGTAAAGACCCAGTATCGTCTCCTGACAATGAAGAATGGCCACAGCAGCTACCAGAGGATTTACCCCTACAAAATAGAGGAAACCCGTTAACTGGAAAGCCTTCAAAAACAGAACCTTTGACATTTGAAACGAATGGAAAACCTAGGACTACAAAAGGATATTATGAAAATTTTAAAAGAGCTTGTAGAAAAGGCACACCGGCGGAAGAATTCGGGGTAAAAGGACAAGATACTTTAACCAAAGCACAAAAATATACTGCAAGAGAATTAAGTAATGCTAGAGCAAATAGCGGTACAAATCAGTATTACGCTCCGCAGGCATCAAATATTTTATTTAGATTTCCTGTTGAACGACTTTCTAATAACCTACAAGTTCCATTGATAGTCCCCAACGATGCTGGTATGGCAAACGGACGGAGATATTTCGGTCCGGTAACCATTGAAAAATTACGTGTACGATTATTAGATGACAAAGGAAATCCGGCGGATTTTCATTGTGCTGATATTTCATTTTCATTAATAACGGAGAGATTATACCAATACTAACAAATACAACAGCAGTAATCTCTCATTTTACAGTTATCTTCATCAAGTTGTTTTTGTTTTTCATCATATGAAAAATGTCTACGGATACCTACGCCGGGATTTTCCATATCCATATTTTTGTATATATCTTTAATTAATAGTGTAAAAGCATCGTGTACGTTTTCTCCAGTTTTAGCACTAGTTTCAATATACATTAAATTATTAATTTTAGTATAATTCTCTATTTCATACTCAGATACTGCCCTGTTTATACGATCTTTTTTATTACCAATTAATAAAATAGATATTGGTTTTTCATTATCTCTTTTTTCTTTTAATTCTCGTAACCAAAAGTCAACCCTACGAAAACTATCTTTACGAGAAAGATCAAAGACAACCGCGGCTCCAGCAATACCACGATAGTAACTTGTTATTATTGATGCGAAACTTTCTTGCCCAGCAGTATCCCAAATATGAGCTTTAATTCGATCTTTATTATTTATAACGGTATTGACACATGCAAAATCAACACCAATTGTGTTATCATAGCGACCGAGATATCTATCATGTATTAATCTATCAGTTATCGCTGTTTTACCCACATTTGTATCACCAATAAATATTAGTTTGAAGAGATAATCATAAGACATACTTATTATATAAATATATAATAATTATATAATGACCAATAGAGTAACAGCTGAAGAAATGTATGCTATCAAATATTTGGATAGTGGAGGTGATCCAGATACATTTTCCCATCGACATAAAAAACTTCACACAGCAGTAATAAATGAAGCAAAACGTAGATTAATGGTTGAAATAAGGCATAAAATAGCCAAATCAAAGAAAGGAAGGGGTTTAGTTTATAAAAATATAAAGAAACCTACAACCGTCACTCTAGAACCAATTGAATTATATCAAGCTTTAGGAAAACTCTCCTATTCAAAGTTAAAAAATCTAAATAAAACCCTCCTACAGTCAAGGAAGGAATAAAAATATCGAATAATCTCCTAAATGTAAAATCATTATATTGGTTTTTTACACTTATGACAACTATAGACTGGGACAAAATAATGATATCTAAAGTCCCATATATCCATATCTTCGTGTAAATCAACAATTAAACCGAAAATCGGCTCGTAACAATCCAAACAAACAAAGCGTGTTTTTCTAATAGGGACTGCGTTTATTATTTTAAGTTTTTCACCTGTTATCTGTCTGCGTTGTAAAAATTTTGTAAGCATTTCAGATTATATTTACATGAGAAACTTAAAAGTATAATTACATTAAATTATAAGAATATATATTATGATGATAGATATTTTGAATTCTGAATATCATTTTACGTTTTATCTCTTTGGTTCCGTTTTGTTTTACTATACTTTTTTCTTAACTAATCTTGTTCTTACTGCTTATAATGAAAAATATTTGAAGTTAGATGAAGATAAAAAAATGTATATAGTAAGTAACATACTAAAATCTATTCAGTTAGGTGCTTTGACTCCATTGGCAGGTTATATTTTATATGATACTATGTATAATGATTCATGGAATAATCCAATGATAAAAAATTTGGGAGTTTGGTATACAATTCCAGATACAGTATCTCTAATACTTGTTAAAAAAATGGATATGACAACAAAAATTCATCACGGTATTGTTTGTCTTTTCAATATAGCTTCTATTACAAATGACTATAATGAAGAAAATATAGTAAGGTGTTTAATTATTTATGCTGCCTTCAGTACTTATGCCTTCATTGTAAATTTTATGTTGGGAACAAGATTTTTACATAGTAATAAAAAAATAGAAAAGCTTATGAGTAGATTTGCATTTGGAGTATATAGCACCTGTTGTATGATTAACTGGATTTGGCATTACTTTTACATGACTAGATTATACAATGCATGTAACACCAACTATTGTACATATGGTATTTCTCTTTACAGCTTCTTAATTTGTATGATAGCTATAGATGATATAAAACTAAATAAATGGCTATTAAAAAAATCAGAGTTTTTAGTACTTAAGACTGAGTAAATCAAAAATAGTTCTAATATGCGTTTCTTGATCGGCCACACATTCGAGCAATTCTCTTTCAAATTTTCTAACTTTTTGCCTCATTTTATTCCAATTTCGTTTGATAATTGGAATACTTATTTTAATTTTATCAATAATTTCTTTACAGCTTAAATCTATAGAATCTGTTTTTAGTATAAGTTTAAATAGTGTAACTGCCAATTCTAGATTATGTACATTTTTGGAAATATTATGAAGAAAAATAATAGGTTTGCCAGATCTTACTTCTAACTGAAAATCATCACGGGCACATATTCCTGATTTAATACTTATAAATAAGCCACAGTGTATATCGTGATTAATATCTATATCTCTATAAAATTTATCTACTTCAGGTTTGGTAACATTTTTAGAATAATTTTTAGTTTCTATTAACATACAAAAAGAGTCTTCTTTGAAAATAAAATCACCTCTTCCTTTTTGTTTATGAGTATCTTCTATTTCAGCCCGTGGAAAACGTTTATTTAATTCTTGTAGAGTGAAGTCTTCGCCTACCTGACCAATAATAGTGCTATTCTGTGTAGTAGTGATAAGCTGTTCCTTTTCTTTTTTCTCCATGGAAAGCTTAAGTTCATAGTCTTTTCTTAATTTATCATATTTTATTTCCCATCTTTTCTCGTTTTCTGTTCGTTTAACTTCAAACTCCTCATATGCTTGTTTGAATAAACTTCGATTCTCGGCATTTGAATCTTGTAGTTTTTTCTCATATCTCTCCAATTTACTTTGAAGAGTATCAATATCAGACAAAAATCTTGCTTCTACTTGTTCTTTTATTTGATGTGATATAGCTTGAATTTCACTTTTATGTTGTTGATCTAAAGTTAGTGCTTTCTTTTTTTCACCCTTTAATTCAGATTTTATTTGCTCTATTCTTGTTTCATACCTTTCTCTTTCTGTTAATAACTTAGCATTCCATTGTTCATTATTCCACCCTTGTATTTGTTGATTTCCCATATTTAAAAATTTCATACCTAATTCTATAGCGTGCACTTTATCTAAATCAGAAAGTTTTAGAAAGTTTAATGTTGATGTATTTGCCTTCAAATGGAAATCTACATATTCAGTCATTCGATAACTTAATATGTAAAAGTGTTTTTATTTAATTTTATATTAAGAATTATCAACAAATATATATATACATGACGGCATTGGCACCGGTTGCGTTAGAATTATTAAAGGGCAAAAACAACAAAGAACAGGTTGATTTAATACTAGAACCATTACAAGTTATGATTAATCTTGCTGTGTTGGGATTTTGTCCCATTGGAACAAAAATCAACATCCATGAAAATATGCTTTATTTACATCAACCAACATTTGCTCAAGGATTATGGCGATGGTGGGAAGGAGATTCAAAAGATGATTTATATTACCTATTTCACGCTATAAGACGTTACTATAAATGGTATAAAAATGAAGATAATGAAATCTATAATTATATTCTAGAGCTAGCAAAAGAGGGTATTAAAAATCTAATTAAAACATATCAAAAAGCCGATAAAAAATCTATTTTACATACACTTTCTTTGTATAACAATATTTTAGATCTTGATACACCAGATTTATTCAAGACAGATAGCGATGATACAGAGTCTATCACCATTGATAAAGTGTTCAAGAATATTACAAGTTTGTATGATCAGAAAATATTAATTATAATATTTAGCTTATTCAAACTTATGAAGGAAGAAGATAATGAAATCTATATTAATAATTATATAAATGGATTAAACAAAGTTTTGAAACCTACTAATCATAAAATTAGAAACTGGATTCAAACTAATCTCACATTGTAAATTAAATTGACTTAGACAATAGTATAGCAAATATACGTATCTACAATGAGTTTACTAGAAGCTGCTAGGAATATTAACACGGATTGGAGAGATTTACTTATAAAAATATTAGAATTAAATCCACAAATTCAAGTTGCATATGATAAAGAATGTGATACTTTTCAAGATACAATACCCGTTTATCCTGAAGTTCATAATATCTTTCGTTGTTTTAACTATTTTAATATTGCTGACACAAAGGTGGTTCTTCTGGGACAAGATCCATATCATGGTCCCGGGCAAGCTATTGGTTTATGTTTTGGGGTAAACCAGGATCAAAAAACCCCACCATCGCTAAGAAATATAATGAAGAAACTACCTGATTGTACCACCGATAGTACATTAGAAAAATGGGCAAAACAAGGAGTTTTGATGCTGAACTCATCTCTTACAGTACGGCATAAATCACCAGCATCTCATATGAAAATGTGGAAAGACTTTACATCGCAAATCATTAAAATCATAAACGACGAATGTAATAGTATTGTGTTTGTGGCATGGGGAGCATTTGCTTACAATAAATATATGGAGTGTTCAGTGAATAATGATAAACATTCTTTAATTGTATGTTCACACCCTTCCCCATTGAGTTGTTCTAGAAAATTAAAACAATTCCCCGCTTTTAAAGAAATAAATACTTTTATGATAATTAATATGGAGCTGAAGGAAGAACGGGCTATTATATGGTAAATTTATGTTTTACGAAAAATTGAAATTAATTTTTGGTAAAAGTTTAAAACAAACCACCACGCACAACTAACATATATTATTATGGGAAAAAACAAAGACGGACGTCGTGCCAAAGGCAAAGACAAAGCAAAAAACACCTTTAAAAAATATGGCAAGAATACCACTAGGGGGCTAAGAATCAAGCAAGCAGAGCTTGAGAAAAGGGCTATAAAGCGAAAAGCAGAGGGCGATCACCACCTTGTCAAAGCGCAGATGGATTCTGCAAAAACAAAAGGCAAATACTGCGGCGGTGCATCCAAATCGATTTGTAAAATCACTTGCCGAAATAAAAAACATGGGTCTTAGTCTAAAGGCTCAATTGAATATAAAAGTCCTAATCTAGAGGGCTTAATCCACATCAATAAAACTCCACTTTTTTTAAACTCTATACTTCTAACAGTTTCAGTAATATCAACTTCTTCATGAAAAAGTTTAATTTCGTTCCCAGATCTCTCCATTTTGTAAGTTGACACTATTTTTTTTTCACCATTGTATGTCACATATCTAACTATGTTGTGAGTACCCATTGGGGCATTTTTTAATCCTTGAATTCGCATTTACTATAATAGTTATTTTTTTTAGTCTGAATATACGCATGACGTTATGATTAAGTTATCAAGCGTGGTTTTAATGCACGGCCGGTTCTTTTTATCATAAAGCAAGTAATGCGCTTGATTTTCCGTACCCTCGAATGCTCGCCACCAGCGATGTACATCTTTTAGCCAATAATCTACTACAACCGTATCTCCTTTTTTTCGAAATCGAACAACGGCCGTTTTCTCAATGTCGGACAACCTGTCAGTTGTAAAGGTGATATTGCAGGGTAAATTTTTGTTTGAAATAAAGTCCTTGATGTCGAACCCTGTTTTAGGATTGGTCAACCCCTTAGATCTGCCCCTTTTAGTTTCAATATTCCCGCGTTTAATAGCGGTTTCAAGGTGCGCATATGATTGGTCACGTGCCATTATAAAAGCGTGTTGATGAATTGTGAGAGTATATGATAACATATATTAAAAGTAAAAACAAATTCAATTTTCTAGATCATTTAAGAATTAAAACAGTTCATAATGAAAATTTGCTCAAAAAATTGAAGTAAAAAATGACCAATTAGGTAAATCTATACCTCCCTTGCGATTTCTAGATATTCCCGAACTTTATCAACACATCTTCTTAATAATGCCCATTACTCTCAGTTGCCTCAATCACGTGAAGCGTCATTTAACTGGTCCGGCCAGCATGAAAAACAAGCGTCCACCCGCTCCTACCCTATACACAGATGTTAGTTGGTGCGGAGACCGATCTGGCTCTATGTCATCTATGGGACTGAGCCCACAAGAAGGCGCAGAGACATTCATGAAAGACCATAAAAAACTATCAAATAAAATACAACCAATGAACGGTTATCATATGGAATTTACGACTTTTGACAACAAAGCGTCGATCGAATACAATGGCGATGCTCGAAAAGTCACAGATAATGACATTGAAAAAGCGCGAAATGCTATGATCCCTCGCGGAACAACAAAGTTTTATGACACGGCGATTGCGTGTGTATCACGACAGCAAAAGCGTGTCGATGCCGTCATTGCATCTTTGCCAAAAGAAACTGCCCGATTGATGTATGAAAACAACCATCTCGTAGCTGCAATATTCGCCACTTTTACAGACGGTATGGACAATGAAAGCATTGCCGATACAAATGCATTGAAAAGGGCAATTGACAAACACAAAAGCCAATACAATGCTACCTGTATGTTCCTAGCTGCAAACATTGATGCCGACACTACTGGCGCAAGCTGTGGATTTGACGCAGGGCTTTGCATGCAAATGGGAGCCGATCGCATATCTTCTGGTGATGCTTTGAGAATTTGCTCAATTGCAATGATGCGAGCCGCTAGTCAACAGCCGCCACAATTTACCCAACTAGAACGCGAAACATCTTGTAGAGTACAACGACCAGTTAACAGCGCTCCTAGTGCTATGACGCAAGGCCCTCAACGCTGTGTTACTGGTCCATCACTTCGACAACCTCTTCCTTTGTTACCGCCAGCAGGCTTGCATAGACAAATGAATCAACGTGTCAATCTCCGAACTCCAGCGGTTTAGGTAAATAACTGAATATTATATTTGTTGCTATAAAATTTTTTATTTTTCCACTATAAGCATGGGAAATATTTTGCCAATTTTAATTTCTTATAATTTACATAAAGAGCATATTGATGAACGACAACGGCGGTTATCTATAAAAAAAGAAGAAATACCACTTTTAAAAGAGGAAAAGAGGTTTAATAAAAACGGAAAAAAAGATACTAATAATATGTAATTATTATATAACAAATGTCATATTCTAATTATTCAAGCTATTTAGCAAGACGAGCTGGTAAAGTAGAGTGTTGTTTTGGAAAGGGTGATAAAGGAGACCCAGGAAATAATGGTATTCCTGGCACTACAGGACCCACAGGTCCCACAGGGCCAAAAGGAGATCAGGGGCCTATAGGATATACTGGATATACGGGAATGACCGGTCCAACTGGATTTACAGGACCAGATAAAGTGGGACCTACAGGTCCAACTGGAATGATGGGTCCTACAGGTAATACCCAGGGTCCTACCGGTTTTACCGGTCCAACTGGATTTAGTGGACCTACGGGAAATACGGGACCTATAGGTCACACCGGAGCTACTGGTCCACAATCCGAAGAAGGTCATACTGATATTTTAGTTTTTACAGGACACTTCTCAGAACCATTGGTAATGGCAGACAGAGGAGGAAGTTCTTTAGGTAACTACGGATTGCCTCCATCAATACCTTCGGGATTTGATGGTATAGGACCTAATTCAAGTACTCCCCTTGTAGATGCATCTTATGTACCTATATATTGGTTATATCCAGGATATGGAGGAGGCCCTGTTGGTGCAGCGCCAGATAGGTTTAGAGCACCTTTGCTTCAAGGTTCGCAATTACCGGTATCTGGAATTCCAGATCCATCAGGATCAACCGAAATTCCATCTGTTTCGCTTCCATATATTTGTGATATATCTAAGAATATAGGAGTATCAATTGTTACCAGTGGACAGCCTTTTCCGTCAACACAAGCTACATTTAGAATAGTTGTATACGCATTTTGTGATGTTGAACCAGGGCCTTTATCAGTACTAAATAGGGGCGGGGCACCTATTGTAACTGGTTTGGTACCACAATCCCGAGGTGACGGTCAAGTGGCACTCAGTGGCTTGATACTGAGTGATCCAACTTATACAAAATGTTTTTGTACAGATATTAGTGATAATTTGTTAGTGAGTCCAGGACCTTTACCTGTCGTTAACCCTCCTGATTTTGATGATGCAAGTAATGCTAAAAGAAAAAGTAATAATACAATAGCAGTAGGAATAATATGTAACTATTCAAATACAATACAAAATTTTGCATGGAATCAAGATACAAGTATTTCTGTTTCTTTATATCTTAATAATATCAAACCCGTGACTTAATAAACATTATATATAATATATATAATGTCTACAAACTATTCAAATTATTTAGCACGAAGAATGAGAAGTAGAAAAATATGTTGTCCAAAAGGCGAAAAAGGATTAGACGGGGTAGATGGCCCCCTAGGTCCTACCGGATCTCCTGGTCCAAAAGGTATAAGAGGCGATACAGGTGGAACAGGGCCTACTGGATTGGATGGACCCACAGGATTTACAGGACCTCCTGGTAGTTTTACTGGCGATACCGGATGGAAAGGTCCAACTGGTCCGACAGGCGTGGGACCAACCGGGCCTACTGGTTTTCAAGGACCCACAGGGGGTTTTACTGGTCCAGATGGACCCACTGGTCCCACAGGTGATCAAGGTCCTATTGGACCATTTATTCAATCGGGACAATCTGATTTTTTAACATTTTCAGGATTTGGTTTTAATAATTTTCCAAATTGGACTGATCAATTGTCGTATAATGTGTTAGCTAATCCCAACGCTTTAAATCCTATACCTATAGGAACCATCTCTACTCCAGGTGATGAATACTACCTAATTCCAGGATATAGTTCCCGTATTGCCGCAAATTCAGTCTCCGGAGGTAATTTAAATGGGCTTGTAAATGCAACAAGTCCTAAAGAATTTCCATGCACTTGTGTACCCTACTCCTGTGATATATCTAGAGTATTTATAAGTATTAATAATTTACCAAATCCAAATTTAACTGCACCGTATGCAAATGGATTTGTCCAAAACGTCATCGGTACTACAAATACGTTGGGCATAACTGTTAAAGTTTACAATTTCTGCGCTATTAGCGGCATCACCGGTACTCCCTCCCCCTCATCTGTAGGTTCTTATAATTTCAAGTATATTGCCGCCCCACCCAACGGACCTTTCACGCCGCGGCGTTTTTGTATTTGCGGAAGATTAAATCCTATTTTAGATCCTTCATGTAGTCAATATGCGCTCACACCTCCTAGTGCAAAATATAATGCACTAGCTGTAACTATTCAATTTAGCAAACCTAGTGATAATAATGGCATTGCAAGTTGTTTTGATGCGTCAACTACGGGTACTGGGAACGCGGCCGTAGCCTCAAGGCCCATAACATGGGCAGATGGATTTAATATTACAGTTGGAATTCCGTTAACTAATATTAATAATGTATAATAATTATATAAATGTCCAATTACAAATCATATTTAGCAAATAAATATAACAGAAATAATATCTGCTGTTGTAAAGGCGAAACTGGAACTGTGGGGACTTCAGGTGTTGCGGGTCCTACTGGTTTTGCTGGACAAAATACAGGTCCAAAGGGTTCACAAGGTATAGATGGACCTACCGGATTTAGGGGTCCAACTGGCTTTACAGGACCTACTGGTGGTTCAACAGGACCCACGGGATTTACAGGACCCACTGGTGAAATGGGACCTTCTATTGGACCATCCGGACCTATTGGGTATACAGGACCCACTGGGGGAACGGGTCCCACCGGATCAACAGGAGAAAAGGGTGTTGTAGGCCCAGTGGGTCCAATTTCTGAACCTGGTTTTAAAAGTATTTGGGAATTTGGGGCATATATACCTAAAATTACACAAAACGATCTACCACCTAATAATCCAGACTTTGCCATTTCGCCGACCGCGGCAACAGCAGAGGGTAAAGAATGTTGGCTATATCCATCATATGGAGGAAGTTCAAATCAGGATAGTGCCGCGGCTTCACCTAATTATTCAGCACCACCGCCTTTGGGGACCTATTTTTCATATCAACCCATCGTTCGCCCCGCAGCGGGTCGAAACTTTTTTTATGAGGTTCCGGCAGTAGTAGTACCATTTAAAGAAGGTTTCATTGATAAAACCATAGGTCTAACATTAAATAGTTCATTTGGTAATATTAATTCATCTACTCCGGCAAGTGATAGATCAGTAACTATCATAATAAAAGCTTATTTATGGTGTCCTGAAGATTTAATCCCCTTTGGAACCCCTGGTGTGCCAACTGGAATTCCAGGTGGTCTAAATGGACATGTATTCCAATGGGAATTAAATTGGAAATCACTACAAAATACTGATCCACATTCTCTCTGTTGTGTTTTAAATAACCCAGAACCGGGCGAAGGTGTAAATCAAATAAAATGTTCTGACTTAACAGGAAATATAGATCCTAATTATGAACCTGGGAATAAATTTTTAGTATCAGTTTCAATACAATTTAAATCCACTTCTCCTGGCTATGTTCCAAATTTAGATCCTAGAAGTATAATTGGTTCTAATATGAATATTTCCGTATCATTACGATTTGATCCAACTCCTTAGTTTAGGTATTCACATGATTTATATATCCTTATTATATATATTATGTCTTACGGAGGTCATTTTGGATATAATAGTTATAGAAATGTTAATAATAGACCCGGTGCATGTGCACAAAAGGGACAAAAAGGTGAATTTGGCCCAGGCGGCGCACAAGGTCCTCAAGGTCCTCAAGGTCCTCAAGGAATTAAGGGGGAAAAAGGAATGGGAATTACCGGTTCAACTGGAGCAATGGGAGTATCAGCTCTTAGTCCATGGTATGAAAGTTGGGATATGTTAACTCAATCAACTGTTGAAGAAACAGCTACAAATATGTACGAAATTTATTTTCATGGATTTTGGCCACCAGTAACCGGTTATTATGATAAAATTAAAGTAAGAATTAGAAATGTTGCAGGTCCTTCGCTTCTTGCTCTTAATGTTTCAGCTGCAATTTATGATAATGGGGGGTCTGGAGTTCCTAGACTTCCACTTCAATCACCCGCTCCAGAAAATTTATTAATAAAGGGATCAGTGGCAGTATCGTCAACACCGTCACCCTATGACGACCAATTTGTAACAGTTGCACTTGATAATGCAGTTCAGTTAACAAGAGATAGAATTTATTTTGTAGCGCTTAAAACACACACTCCTTACACAGGGGTTACACCACAAATTACTTGTTCTTATTATGGTACAAGGAGAACAATTGGATATAGTAACGGAACAGATGATCCCGTCCTCAACCCGGGAGCGCCAATAGGTAAACTTGCCGGTTTACCGGGCGATAATGCAAATGGGTTAGGCCAGGTTGATATGAATTACGCAACAACA
>Ga0115011_10000645_pt1 | contig 27518 bp, 20 predicted proteins | sample TroAtlMetagenome_2_FD_88705 | JGI IMG/M metagenome (GOLD analysis project Ga0115011, IMG submission 88705) | Marine eukaryotic phytoplankton communities from Atlantic Ocean - Tropical Atlantic ANT8 Metagenome | ecosystem: Environmental > Aquatic > Marine > Oceanic | place: Tropical Atlantic...
CAAGGGAAATAGTTAAAAGACCTCTTACTTTATCGGAGAAAATTTTATATACACATCTTTCTTTAACTCAATCAAAAAAAGATTTTCAAAGAGGTGTTGATTATGTTGACTTTAATCCTGATAGAGTAGCGATGCAAGATGCGACAGCTCAGATGGCACTTCTTCAATTTATGCATGCTGGAAAACAAAGTGTTGCAGTTCCTTCTACTGTACATGCAGATCATTTAATACAAGCTAAAATAGGAGCAGATAAAGATCTGCAAGAAGCCTTAAATAAAAGCAGTGAAGTGTTTAATTTTTTAAGTTCAGTATGTAATAAATATGGTATTGGATTTTGGAAACCAGGTGCGGGAATTATTCATCAAGTAATATTAGAGAATTATGCTTTTCCTGGAGGAATGATGATAGGCACAGACTCTCATACAGTTAACGCAGGAGGACTTGGCATGGTTGCTATTGGAGTCGGTGGAGCAGATGCAGTAGATGTTATGTGTGGTATGCCTTGGGAATTAAAATTCCCTAAATTAATTGGGGTAAAATTAACTGGCAAATTAACTGGTTGGGCTTCTGCAAAAGATATTATTTTAAAATTGGCTGGAATTTTAACAGTTAAAGGTGGTACAGGTTGTATAGTGGAATATTTTGGAGATGGTGCTAAATCTTTATCATGTACCGGAAAAGGGACAATTTGTAATATGGGAGCAGAAATAGGAGCAACAACATCTACATTTGGTTATGATGAAAGTATGGAGAGATATTTAAGAGCAACATCAAGATCTATTGTAGCTGACGAGGCAAATAAGATCAAAGAACATTTAACAGGAGATCCGGAAGTTTATAAAAATCCAGATAAATATTTTAATCAAGTAATTGAAATTAATTTAGATGAATTGGAACCACATTTAAATGGCCCTTTTACTCCAGATTTAGCTACTCCTGTTTCTGAAATGAAAGAAAAAGCTCAAATAAATGATTGGCCTATAGATATAGAATGGGCACTAATTGGTTCATGTACTAATTCATCTTATGAAGATTTAACTAGAGCCGCTTCAATTGTTGAAGACGCTATTTCTCAAGGAGTTAGTCCTAAAGCAATTTTAGGGATTAATCCAGGTTCAGAGCAAGTTCGTTATACTGCTGAGAGAGATGGTTTAATTGATATTTTTAAAAAATTCGAATCATCTAAAATATTCACTAATGCTTGCGGCCCATGTATAGGTCAGTGGGATAGAGCTGGGTCAGAGAAGAAAGAAAAAAATTCTATTGTCCATTCTTTTAATAGGAACTTTGCTAAAAGGGCTGATGGGAATCCAAATACACACGCATTTGTCACTTCTCCAGAGATGGTGGCGGCTATTGCTATTTCAGGAAAATTAGATTTTAATCCTATGACTGATTTTTTAATAAATAAAAAAGGTGATAAAGTTAAATTAAAAGAGCCTAATGGAATAGAATTACCATTGAATGGGTTTGATGTTGAAGATAATGGTTATCAAGAACCTGCCAAGGATGGAACTTCTATTCAGGTTGTTGTGAATCCAAAATCAGATAGATTGCAATTATTAGAACCATTTCCTAAATGGAATGGAAAAAATATTTTAGGTGCAAAATTATTAATAAAAACTTTTGGAAAATGTACTACAGACCATATATCTATGGCGGGTCCTTGGTTACGTTATAGAGGACATCTAGACAATATTTCTAATAATTGTTTGATTGGAGCTGTTAATGCTTTTGGGGGTTCAGTTAACCTTGTAAAAAATCAATTAAATAATTCCTATCATGAGGTTCCAGCTGTAGCTAGAATGTATAAAGAAAAAGATATTTTATCTGTTGTAATAGGAGATCATAATTACGGTGAAGGCTCTTCAAGAGAACATGCCGCTATGGAGCCAAGGCATCTTGGAGTTTGTGCAGTAATTGTTAAATCATTTGCTCGAATACATGAAACGAATTTAAAAAAACAAGGTGTTTTAGCATTAACTTTTTCTCATGACTTAGACTATGATAAAATACAAGAGGAGGATACGTTTGATTTTATAGATTTAAATAAGTTTTCTAAAAACAAACCTTTAACTGTACAACTAAATCATAAAGATGGTAAATCAGAAATTATTATTGTAAACCATACTTATAATGAATCCCAGATAGATTGGTTTCAATATGGTTCTGCTTTAAATCAAATAAAATCAAATAAAATATAATTAAATGAGATTTCTCTCAATTTTTTTGGCTAGATTTTTTGCTAAATTTTTCGATAGGAACTTTAATTCTTTTAATTCTTTAAAAAATAAAAGAGAGGTTATGGCTTGGTCATTTTATGATTTCGCTAATCAACCTTTTACAACTATTATTATCACATTTGTATATAGTGCTTATTTTGTAGATTATGTGTGTCCTTCAGGTGTTAATGGGATAGCATTATGGAGTATGGGAATTTCGATTACAGCGGTAGTAGTTTCGTTTCTATCGCCTATACTTGGAGCTATATCTGACAGAGGTGGTTTTCGAAAGTTTTTTTTAATTATTTCTACTTGGGTTTGTATTATTGCTACAGCTTGTTTGTTTTTTTTTCAAAAAGGAGATCATATAGTTGCATTAATATATTTGATTATTGCAAATGTAGGTTTTGAGTTAGGGACAGTGATATGTAATTCATATCTACCACAGTTAGCATCAAAAAAAAATATTGGAAGAATATCAGGCTTTGCTTGGGGCTTAGGTTTTATAGGAGGTTTAATATCATTAATAATTATATTATCAGCAGTTTTTTTACTACCAATGATATTAGTAGATTCAGTTAATGTTACAGAAAAAGTTATTAGATCATCTAATATAGTAGTTGCAATTTGGCTTGCTGTATTTAGTATTCCAGTTTTCTTTTTAGTTAAAGAGAAAAAATCTGAAAATTTAACTAATAAACATATCAAAGATTCTATTTCTTCTATTTTCACAACTTTTAAAACTATAAAAAAATATAAAATAATTGTTAGATTCTTATTAGCTAGAATTTTTTATAATGATGCATTAATTACAATTTTTGCTCTTGGTGGGGTATATGCAATGGAAGCATTAGATTTTTCTTATATAGAAATTTTAATCCTTGGAGTAGTATTAAATATTTGTGCTGCAATTGGATCTTTTGTTTTTGGTAAAATAGAAGATCGTATAGGCCCTAGAAGGACTATTGAATTTAGTATATTAATTTTGATAATTGCTGTTCAGTTAGCTTATTTGTCTCCAGAATTTAAAAATCTTGGAATTTCGAAATCTTTATTTTGGATTGCTGGAGTTTTAATTGGATTTATGACAGGTCCTAGCCAATCATGTAGCAGATCTTTAATGGCTAGATTAACCCCAGAAAATAAAACAAATGAGTTTTTTGGTTTTTTTGCTTTTACTGGAAAAGCAACATCATTTTTGGGGCCATTTCTGTTTGGAATATTAGTATATCATTTTTCACCTCAGGCTGGTTTATTAGCAGTTTTAGCCCTTTTTATAATAGGATACTTACTTTTCCAAACTGTTTTTATGGATAAAATTAATAAAAAATCTATTTTTAAAAATAGTATTTTATTATTGATAATTCTTTTAGAATTTTTATACTTATTTTTTTCTATAAGACTTAATGATCTTATTAATTATTTATGAAAAAAAATAATTTTTTTGATTTAATTGTAGTTGGAGGAGGGCTTGTGGGTTTGGCCTCTGCTTATAAGATTCAAAAAGAGTTTCCGCAAAAAAACATATTAGTCATTGAAAAGGAAAAAGATTTGGCTTTTCATCAAAGTGGCAGAAACTCGGGTGTATTACATTCAGGACTATATTATAAACCAGGTTCATACAGGGCTAAAAATTGTGTTTTAGGTAGAGAAGAGTTAGTAGCTTATGCTAAAAAAAATAATATTAAACATGATGTTTGTGGAAAAATTGTGATAGCAGTTAATGAGGAAGAGGTAAATAGATTACCAGCTCTTTTAGAAACAGGTATTAAAAATGGATTGAATGATTTAAAAATTATTAATAGGAAAGAAATATTAGACATTGAACCTTTTGCTGAAGGACTTTCTGCTATATGGGTTCCTCAAACAGGCATTATTGATTATAAGGGTGTAGCAAATTCTTTGGCTAAGAATATTTTAAAGATTAATTCAAATAGTAGTATTTTAAAAGGTTGTGAATTTTTAGATTGTAAAGAGTCAACAATATTTACTAGTAAAGGGAAATATAAAGGTGAACATGTTATTTTTTGTGGTGGCCTTTTTTCAGATAGATTAGCAAAGAAAGATAATGTTAAATTAGATTTAAAAATAGTTTCTTTTCGAGGAGAGTATTATGAGTTAAAAGAAAACTCTAAACACAAGGTAAAAAATTTAATTTATCCAGTTCCAAATCCACAATTTCCTTTTTTAGGAGTACATTTTACTAGAATGATTGATGGCTCTATTGAATGTGGGCCTAATGCCGTATTTACATTTAAAAGAGAAGGTTATAATAAATCTGATTTTAATTTTAGAGACACTTTTGAATCCTTATCTTACCCCCCAATATGGAAACTTTTCTTCAAACATTGGAGATTTGGGGTTAATGAGATGAAACGATCTTATTCAAAAAGACTTTTTTTAAATCAATTAAAAAGGATAATTCCATCTTTGAATATGGATGATATACAACCTGGAAGGTCAGGCGTGAGAGCTATGTCTTTAGGTAGAAATGGTGAAATAATTGATGATTTCCGAATTATTAATCAAGGTAAAAATATACATGTTTTGAATGCGCCTTCACCAGCAGCTACAGCATGCCTTTCTATAGCTGATGAGATTTTAAATAAGTATAAAATTATTATTGTTTAAATTTTTCCTGTATAATTTTCAGGATTTATTTTTAGTAATTCCTTTTTTGTTTTTTCGGAAACCGGTAAGGATTTTATAAAATTAATGATTTCATTTTCTTTAATTTTTTGATTTCCCCTTGTTAAATCTTTCATTAATTCATAAGGATTTTTAAATCCTTCTCTCCTTAATATAGTTTGAATTGCCTCACTAATAATAAGCCAATTATTTTCTAAATCTTCTGTTATTTTTTCTTTATTAATAATTATTTTTTCTAAACCTTTTAATAAAGATTTGTATGCTATTAAACTATGTGAGATAGGTACTCCTAAATTTCTTAAAACAGTAGAGTCTGATAGATCTCTTTGTAGTCTAGATATAGGTAATTTTTCAGAAAGATGTGAGAATATTGAATTTGCTAATCCTAAATTACCTTCTGCATTTTCAAAGTCAATTGGGTTTACTTTGTGGGGCATAGCTGATGAGCCTACTTCATTTTTTTTGACTTTTTGTTTAAAGTATTCCATTGATATATATAGCCACATATCCCTACTTAAGTCAATAAAAATAGTATTAATCCTTTTTATTGCATCCAATTGTGAGGCTAGATTATCATAATGTTCAATTTGGGTAGTAGGGTAAGAGCGTTTTAGGCCCATGGATTCTATAAAATTTTTCGAAAATTTATGCCAATCAATTTCTGGATGAGCAACATAATGTGCGTTTAAATTTCCAGTTGCTCCTCCAAATTTTGCGGAGTGTGGAATTTTTTTTAATTGGTTATATTGTATTTGTATTCTATTTTTAAATACTGCTATTTCTTTTCCCATTTTTGTTGGGGAAGCAGGTTGGCCATGTGTTTTAGCGAGCATACTGACTTTGCTCCAATCAGAAGATTTTTCTTGAAGTTTTTTTATTATTTTTTCTAATTCTACATAAAAAACATTCTCTAAACTATCTTTTAATAATAGTGGTGTTGCTGTATTGTTTATATCTTGTGATGTTAGTCCAAAGTGGATATATTCTATATGTTTAGTTAATCCTATTTTTATAAATTCATCTTTTATAAAATACTCTACAGCTTTGACATCATGATTGATTTTTGATTCAATTTTCTTAACTTTTTTGATATCATTTATAGATATTTTTTTAGCAATTAATTCAATTTCTTTTTTTTTTGATTTACTTATTTTTTTTAAACTAGGTATAATGTTACATAATTCAAGAAAATAATTAATCTCTACATTAATACGATATTTTATTAAACTAGATTCAGAGAAATAGTTATTTAATTTAGCTGTTAAATGGCTATATCTTCCATCTATTGGTGAGATAGCGGTAAGTGAATTCATATATAAATATTATGATAGTCAAATTTAACAAAACAATAACAAAAATTCTTTTAAATATATAAGTAATTATATTTTTTTATAAACAGGTATTTTCTTTAATAATTTTATTTTATCTTTTTTAATAATAAAACAGATTGTTTTTTCCCCATTTGTTATAACCATATAATTTGCCTGGATTGATGTTTGATAATTTATTAATTGATCAAAAGTGTTATTGTTTATTTTTATTTTTTGAGATTTACATTCTACTATTAAAATAGCTTCACCTTTTCTATTATAACAAACGATATCAGATCTACATTTTATTCCATTAATTATAATTTTTTTTTCAGTGGACATTAAATTTATTGGGTAGCCTTTTTTGTTGTTTAAATAGATTATAAAGTTTTGCCTTACCCATTCTTCAGGAGTATTTTTTAAATATTTATTTCTTGTATAGTCAAATATATATTCATTTTTATCAATAATTTTAGTTTTTATTTGATAAATCATTTTGTTTATTGATTTTAGTAATTCTAAATTAGTTTTTATTTCTTGAAATAATGAATTATCCAAAAATTATAGATTCTATTCATAATAAAAAGATTGCTCCAATATATTTATTGCATGGAGAGGAACCATATTTTATAAATAAAATTTCAAAACTTTTAGAAAAAGTTGTGGTTAAGAATGAAAATAAATCTTTTGATCAAAAGATTTTATATGGTAAAGAAATTAATATTGATGATTTAATTTGTGATGCTAAATCATTTCCAATGATTGATGATTATCAATTAATAATAGTTAAATCTGCTCAGGATTTAAAGAAAATTGAAAAATTAGAGGATTATATTAACTCTTATCAAACTAAGACTGTCCTAGTTATATGTTATTATGGTTCAAAAGTAAGAAAGAATGCAAAATGGCTTAAAGCTCTTAGTAAGAGTTGTTTTATTATTTTTGAGAGTAATAAATTATACTCTAATCAAATCCCTAATTGGGTTTTAGACTTTATAAAAAAAGAAAATTTATTAGCTGATGCTAAAGTTGTCTCTATGATTATAGAGTATTTAGGAAATGATTTAGAAAAAATTGCTAATGAAATAAAAAAATTAAAATCTTTAGTCAAAAATCAAAAAATTACTGATTTAGATGTTGAAAAATATATTGGTATTAGTCGCCAGTATAATAACTTTGAATTACAGGATTCGATTGCTAATAAAAATTATAAGCAAGCATTGCAAATCATTTCCTATTTCTCTAAAAACTCAGCAGAAAATCCTTTTGTTTTAACTATTGGTATGCTTTATATATATTTTTCAAAATTAATAATTTATCATACTTTAATTGATAAGTCTAAAAAATCTGTATCTGTTGCATTAAAAGTCAATCCATTTTTTACTCAGATTTATTATATAGGTGCAAATAACTATTCATTTGAAAAATGTATTCAAATAATTAAAATTTTAAAAGATATGGATTTGAAAAGTAAAGGTGTTTATCCTGGATTTAGTAAAACTTCTTTTAATGAATTGGTTTTTAGAATTATTCATGAATAAATAATTTCACCTTTTATATAAAGGTTATATATTTGCCCCAAAATGAAACTTAAGTATTTATATTTTTTATTAATAATATTTCCATCTTTTTTATTTTCTCAAATTGATAAAAATAAATCAGAAGGTACTGTTAGAGGGTTTGTTTATGAAGAATCAAGTTCTGAGCCTATAATATATGCCAATGTCTCTATTTTAAAGACAAATTTTGGTGCCAGCACAGATGATAATGGTTATTTTATTTTTCCAAATGTCCCATCAGGAAACTACACACTTCAAGTAAATTTTATGGGTTATGAAACTAAATCTATTTCTATTGAGATTAGAGATGGAAAAATGTTTACTTTGGAGAATAATAAATTTTTACAAAAAAATGTACTAAAAATTCGATTATCAGCAAATAACCAAGAATTAGATGTCGTAGAACTAAATGTTGATAAAGATGAAAATAAAACGAATGTTAATAATTCTGTTATTAAATTAAGTGTTAAAAATTTAGAGAAATTACCTAGCTTAGGTGGCGAAGTAGATTTAGCTCAATTTTTTCAAGTTCTTCCAGGTGTTGTTTTTACTGGAGACCAGGGTGGTAGATTGTATATTAGAGGTGGGGCGCCAATTCATAATAAAGTATTGTTAGATGGCATGATTATATATAATCCATTTCATTCTATTGGATTTTTCTCTGTTTTTGATACAGATATAATTAAAAAAACAGATGTTTATACAGGTGGTTTTCCATCAAAATATGGGGGAAGGATTTCATCTATTATAGATATAAAAACTAGAGATGGGAATAAAAAACAATTTAGCGGAAAATTATCTTCTAATACATTTAGTTCTAAAATTTTACTAGAAGGGCCGATTCTAGGTAAAAATAAAAAAGCTGAAAATTCATTTATTGTTAGCTTAAGAAGTTCTTATTTAGATAAAACATCTAAGAATTTTTATTCATATATATCAGAAGAGGGTTTGCCATATTCTTTTACAGATTTATATAGTAAATTTTCTATTTTTTCAGATAATGGAAGTAAGGTTAATTTATATGGATTTAATTTTGAAGATAATGTTGATTATGAAAATTTAACAAATTTAGGTTGGAGAACCTATGGTTTAGGAACCAATTTTGTATTGGTGCCTGGGTCTGCAAAAATGTTAATAGAAGGAAAGGTGACTTATTCAGATTATAGGATTTCACAAGAAAATTCAGATGCTGAAAATATAAATAGTGGTATAAATGGGTTTTCGTTAAATTTAGATTTTTCTTATTTTGTTTCTAAATCAAGTGATATAAAGTATGGTCTTCATGTTTTAGGTTATAGCACATCTTTAGACTTCATTAACAGTGCAGGGACATACATTAATGAGATTGATCATTCTACTGAATTCGCTGCATATGTGGATTACAATTTTTCTAAAAACAGGTTATTAATTAACCCTGGATTAAGGTTGCAAAATTACACTTCTTTAGGTGAGACTATGTTAGAACCAAGAATTTCCTGTAAATATAATTTTACTGAAAAATTTAGAGTCAAAGCATCTGCTGGATTATTTTCTCAAAATTTAATTTCCACTAATGATGAAACAGAAGTTGTAAGTTTGTTTACAGGATTTTTATCTACTACAACTAGTATTCCAGATAATTTTCAAGGTGAAAATGTAGAATCATTTTTGCAAAAATCTTCACATTATATTCTAGGTTTAGAATATGATTTGTTAGATAATTTAAATGTAAATATGGAATTATATTTTAAAGATTTTACTCAGTTAGTAGGGGTGAATAGAAATAAGATATATGAAGATATACCAGAATTTTTTTCAACCCCAGATTATTTAAAGACTGACTTTATGGTTGAAAGAGGGAATGCGACAGGTCTAGATTTTTTATTAAAATATAATACTAAAAATGTTAGTATTTGGTCAGCATATTCATATAGTATTGTAAATAAGGAGGATGAGATACAATCTTATCATCCTCACTATGATAGAAGACATAATTTTAATTTTGTTTTTTCATATTTATTTGGTAATAAAAGGACATGGGAAATTAATACTAGATGGAATTATGGAACAGGTTTTCCATTTACTAGAACACAAGCATATTATGAGCAAATTGTTTTTTCAGACAATAACTCAGAATATGCAGTCACTAATGGTCAATTAGGGGTTCTATACTCAGATTTAAATGATGGAAGACTTCCTGATTACCATAGATTAGATATTTCTTTGAAGAAAAAAATTAATTTAAAAAATAAAACTTCTTTGGAAGTTTCATTAGGAGTCACTAATTTATATGATAGAAATAATATTTTTTATTATGATAGGGTTCGTGCAGTAAGGGTTGATCAATTGCCAATAATGCCAAATATAGGCTTTAATTGGAAATTTTAATTTTGTATGTCAAAGTGTAAATATATTTTTGTTACAGGAGGTGTTACCTCGTCGTTGGGAAAAGGTATAGTATCTTCTTCATTAGGCATGCTACTAAAGTCTAGAGGTTTTCGTGTAACTATTCAAAAGTTAGATCCATATTTAAATGTAGATCCGGGAACTCTAAATCCATATGAACATGGAGAGTGTTATGTTACTAATGATGGCGCAGAAACGGATTTAGACTTGGGTCATTATGAAAGGTTTTTAAACACACCTCTTTCAAAAGAAAATAATGTAACTACAGGAAGTGTTTATGAATCAATTATTAAAAAAGAAAGAAAAGGTGATTTTTTAGGTAAAACAGTTCAAGTGATTCCACATGTAACTAATGAAATAAAAAAAAGAATTCTATCATTAAATAATAAAGATTATGATATTGTAATTACTGAAATTGGTGGAACTGTTGGGGATATAGAGTCACTTCCTTATATTGAGACTGTAAGACAATTAAAGTTTGAAAATAATAAGGATACTATTGTAATACATTTGACTTTAGTTCCATATTTAAGAGCTACAGGAGAATTAAAAACGAAACCTACACAACACTCTGTAAAGACATTATTACAGTATGGAGTTCAACCAGATATTTTGGTTTGTAGGTCAGAGATTGCTTTGGGTGAAAGTGTGATAAATAAAATAGCACTTTTTTGTAATGTTCAACAAAAATCAGTAATAGAATCTATAGATACAGAAAGTATATATAATTTACCTATTTTATTTAAAAAACAGGAACTAGATTTAGAAGTTTTAAAAAAACTTAATATCAATAAATATGATAAGCCAAATTTACGAAAATGGAATAGTTTTTTAAATAAATTAAACTCTCCTAAAAAAGAAATATGTATTGGAGTAGTTGGGAAGTATGTAGAATTAAAAGATTCTTATAAATCTATTTATGAGTCATTAATTCATGCAGGAGTTATTAATAATTGTAAAATAAATGTTGAATGGGTTCATTCATCTTCTGTGAATAAGAAATCTGTAAAAAATCTATTAAAAAAGTGTTCAGGAGTTATTGTCGCGCCTGGCTTTGGAGAAAGAGATATTGATGGAAAATTAAATGCAATTGAATATGTTAGAAAAAATAATGTACCTTTTTTAGGTATATGTTTAGGCATGCAAATGGCTGTTGTAGAATTCGCTCGAAATGTATTGAAATTAAAAAAAGCAGATTCTACAGAAATGAATTCACAAACTAAATTTCCTGTAATAGATTTAATGCAAAATCAAAAAAGTATTTCTAAAAAAGGTGGAACAATGAGATTAGGGGCTTATAAATGCAATCTTCAATCTAACTCAAAAGTATTTGCGTGTTATAATAAAAAACAAATTACAGAAAGGCACAGGCATAGATATGAGTTTAATAATAACTATATTGATTTGTTTGAAAAAAATGGGTTTAAATGTGTTGGGATTAATCCTATATCTAATTTGGTGGAAATTATTGAGATTGAAAATCATCCTTGGTTTATTGGAGTACAGTTTCATCCAGAATACAAAAGCACGGTTATAGAACCCCATCCACTATTTATTAATTTTGTAACAGCTTCTATTAATAATTTGAAATAAAAAATGGAAAATAAAAGAATCGATTTTAATTTAATAATAGGCTTTCTTTTAATAGGTCTTTTGTTGTGGTTAATGAGTACTTCAATGAATAATTCTTTAGTGGATGAAGAGACCGGGGACTCAACAGATTATCAAGAGTTAACAGATGATAAAAACCAAAATACATTAGGTGGAGAATCTGCAGATAATCAAACACTTGATTTTAATATAGAAGAAAATAATCAAAATGTATCTAATGACTTAGATTTTCCGGTTCCATTTGAAAATAATTTAGATACTTTGTCAAATGATAAGGTGCAATTAATATTTTCTAATTATTGTGGATGTTTTATAGAAACAAGTCTTATTGAAAAGGATTCAGATAACACATATAAATATGAGTATAACAAAGGTGAACCAGTTAAATTAATAAATGAAAGTAAAAATTCATTTCCATTAAAGTTTTATCCTGATAAGGATAATCCTAATTATAGTCAATTTGAATTAAAAGAAGATTCTATTATTATAAATAATCAAATAATTTATGAACATAAATCATCAGGCTTACAATTAACGTATACACTAGATGAAACAAATAAACTTAATTTAAAAATTAATAATCTTGATAAAGATGGGTTAACTATTAATTGGAATATTAAGGGCCCTCGTCAAGAAAAAAATTTAAATTCAGGCTGGAGTTCAGAAAGAACACAGAGTTATTTATATTATGCTCACTCTGATGGTGATTTAGATTATATATCAGAGTCAGAGTCTAATGATTTTGAAAGTGAAGAAAACGTTTCTTGGATTGCGTATAAGCAACAATTTTTTTCTACTATATTATTTTCTAAAAATGAGAATTTTTGGGCTAAAGATTTAAGTGTTTTTTATGAAGAGGGAGACACTTCATATGTTAAACAAATGAATTCAGAATTAGTTTTTGAAAAACAAAAAGATTCAACAGAATTTCTTTCTTTAGATTTTTATTTTTTAGCTAATGATTTTTCTCATTTAAAAAGTTTTGATACTGGTGAGTCAGCTTCATTTAATAATTTAGTTGATATAGGATGGGGAATATTTGGTTGGGTTAATCAATATTTTGTTCAACCAGTTTTTGATCTTTTAGAGTCTCTAGGTTTAGGGTATGGATTAATCATTTTATCTATAGCTATTATTTTTAAAATGTTATTATTTTTTCCTACAAAGAAATCATATGTTTCTATGGCCAAAATGAGGGTTTTGAAACCAGAAATTGATGCTTTAAATGAAAGATATAAAGATAAGGAGCCGATGGAAAAACAACGTGCTCAAATGGAATTGTATAAAAAAACTGGAGTCAGCCCTTTAGGGGGTTGCTTGCCTATGTTATTTCAAATACCAATACTGTTTGCTTTATTTAAATTTTTTCCGTCTTCAATTCAATTAAGGCGAGAAGGGTTTTTATGGGCCTCTGATTTGTCTACATATGACACATGGCCTTTTGGTGAGTTTGGCTTAATTCCAGGCTGGTTTGATCATTTAAGTTTATTTGCATTATTAATGTCTATTTCAACTTTGGTTCAAATGAGATTTAACTCACAACCGTCAAATTCTCAAATGCCTCAGCTTAAATATATTATGTATATAATGCCTGTAGTATTTTTCTTTATTATGAATAGTTATTCTGCTGGTTTGAGTTATTATTATTTATGTGCAAATATTATGACCTTCTTACAGCAATTATATATTAAAAGAAATTTAAATGATGAAAAATTGTATGCACAATTGCAGGAAAATAAAAAGAAACCTATTAAGAAATCTGGATTTCAAAAAAGGTTAGAAGAAATGCAAAGAAAACAACAGGCAAGAAGACGAAAATAATCTATATGTTTAAGTATATATATATATTCTTAATTATTTTTACGAGTTGTTCCATGCTCTCAATTAAGAATGATGTTGTGCATGATGATTCTATAATAAGTTCTGTTTCAGAAACTCCTTTTTTTTCTATGCGTAGAACAGCTTGTTTTGGGCAATGTCCCACTTATGAAGTTAGTTTTTTTCAAGATGGAAAAGTTTTATATCAAGGAAAAAAATTTGTAAAAAATGAAGGCGTGTATACGGGTACATTAAATATTAAAAACATTGCTTTCATACAAGATAAAATTAGAGAAATCAATTTTTTTAATTTAGATTCAGTATATGATGCAAGAATATCAGATTTGCCATCTGTTATTTTAGAGGTTAATATGGATAATCAAAATCATAAGGTTATAGATAGGTATAAAGGCCCTCAAGAACTAAGGGATTTTGAGAAATTTATAGATAATTTTATTTTGAAAATAGAAAGTGGTTTAATAGGTAGTGATTGGAAAAAAATTAATGAATAAAATCTATTAGATTCCCAACTTTTTTTACTTTAAATTTTCCCATTTCTTGCTCAATTAAACAACATTCATTAAAATAGTCGTGTTGTAAAAATAATATATACTCTTTTTTATATGCTTCATTTAAAAAAGATTCTTTTTCTTTTAACGTAATTAATGGTTTTGTGTCATATCCCATTACGTAAGGCAATGGAATATGGCCAGTTGAAGGTAATAAGTCTGCACAAAAAACTAAAGTTTGTTCATTGTGTTCTATAAATGGAATCATTTGAGCATGAGTATGACCATAGTAAAATCTTAAAATAATATTAGAATTAAAACTTCCTTCATTAATAAAATTTAATTTTCCAAATTCTTTAATAGGAGTAAAGTTTTCTTTTAAAAATGATGCTTTTTCTCTAGAGTTAGGATTATTAGCTGATTCCCAATGATCCTTGTTTGTCCAATATTTTGCATTGGGAAATAATAATTTAAATTTTCCATTTTCTTTTATAACAGCACCCCCACAATGATCAAAATGAAGATGGGTAAATATAACATCTGTAATATCTTCGCAACAAAATCCAGTATTTTTAATAGATGTTATTAAATTATCTTTCCCATGTAGGTAAAAATAATTAAAAAATTTTTCACTTTGTTTATTTCCAATTCCAGTATCTATTAAAATTAATTGATCTTTAGTTTCTATAAGTAAGCATCTCATAGCCCATGAACACATATTATTTTCATCTGCTGGGTTAGTCTTTTGCCATATTGACTTTGGCACTACTCCAAACATAGCTCCACCATCCAATTTAAAAAAACCAGTATTGATAGTGTGTAATTTCATAATAGTTACAATATTAAAATTAATATTTAATATTTCTACAAAATTTTTAATTCTATATTTATAAATATTATGAAAATTCATTTTATTGCTATAGGTGGGAGTATAATGCATGCTTTGGCAATTGATTTAAAAAATCAAGGTCATATTATAAGCGGTTCTGATGATGTTATATATGAGCCTTCAAAATCTAATTTATTGAATTCTGGGATATTGCCTAAGCAAGAAGGGTGGTTTGTAGATAAAATAACATTAGATATAGATTTTATTATTTTAGGTATGCATGCTAAAAAAGATAATCCAGAACTATTAGCAGCTCAATATAAAAAAATAAAAATATTTTCTTTTCCTGAATTTGTTGCTATAAAATCTAAAGAAAAATTTAAGGTTGTTATAGCTGGTAGTCATGGCAAAACTACTATTACATCTATGATTATGCATGTTTTAAGAAAAAATCATATTTTATTTGATTATTTGGTCGGCGCAAAAATAAATGGATTTGATAATATGGTGAGTTTATCTGATAATAAAATAATGATTATTGAAGGTGATGAATATTTTTCATCCAAAATAGATATGACTCCAAAATTTTTACATTATAAAGCAGATTTACTTATTATTTCAGGCGTTGCTTGGGATCATATTAATATATATCCTACTTTTTCTTCTTATTGTAATATTTTTAAAGAGTTGTTAAAAAGGACGCCTAAAAAATCCACTGTTTTTTATTATGAAAATGATAATATTTTAAAAAAAATTGTAAAAAAATATTTTTCAAACAGTCAAGGTTATTCTTTACCTAAATATGATATTGTAAATGGGAAATGTTTTGTTGAAAATGAAAATAAGCGATTTGAATTGTCAGTTTTTGGTGAGCATAATTTATGTAATTTGCAAGTCGCTAGTTTAGTTTGTAAAAAACTAGGTGTAGAAAGAGAAGTGTTTTTAAAATCTATACAATCTTTTTTAGGTGCTGATAAAAGATTAAGATTATTGGGTAGTTTAGTGAAAACAAATAATGTTTATTTAGATTTTGCTCATTCTCCTTCTAAGGTTTCTGCAAGTGTTCAGGCTGTTAAAAATTTATATCCAGATAGAATTTTAATCTCATGTTTAGAATTGCATACTTTCAGTAGTTTAAATTTAGATTTTATTTCAGAATATGCGGATTCATTTAAGTTTTCTGATTATGTTTACTTATACTATTCCCCTGAAGAATTAAAAAGGAAGAATTTAAAAATTTTTAGTAAAAAAGAACTTTGTTTACGTATTAATCATAAGAAATTAATTGTTTTTAATCGCTCTGATGAATTAGAGAAATTTATTATGAAAGAAAATTGGAATAATAAAAATCTTCTTTTAATGAGTTCGGGTAATTTTAATGGGTTAAATTTCAATAAATTAATGCGATAATTTAACCATTCATTGAAATTAAAAACTCTTCATTATTTTCAGTTTTTGTAATCCTGTCTTTTATAAATTCCATAGCTTCTATTGGCTTCATATCAGTCAGGTATTTTCTTAAAATCCAAATTCTTTGTAGTTCTTCTTTGCTAATTAATAAATCTTCCCTTCTTGTTCCAGAATTAACTAAGTCAATAGCAGGATAAATTCGTCTATTTGCAATATTTCTATCTAATTGTAATTCCATATTTCCTGTTCCTTTGAATTCTTCAAAAATAACATCATCCATTTTAGATCCAGTTTCAACTAGGGCTGTAGCAATAATAGTTAATGAACCCCCGCCTTCAATATTTCTGGCGGCACCAAAAAATCTTTTTGGTTTATGTAGTGCATTTGCATCAATACCACCAGAAAGAACTTTCCCTGTTGCTGGAGCAACAGTGTTATACGCTCTTGCTAGTCTAGTAATTGAATCTAATAAGATTACAACATCATGTCCGCATTCTACAAGTCTTTTAGCCTTTTCTAGTACTATGTTAGCTACTTTTACATGTCTGTCTGCAGGTTCGTCAAATGTTGATGCAATTACTTCCCCTTTTACTGACCTAGCCATATCAGTCACCTCTTCAGGTCTTTCATCAATTAATAATACGATTTGATAAACCTCGGGATGTGCGTTAGATATAGCTCCTGCTAATTCTTTTAGAAGAACCGTTTTTCCTGTTTTAGGTTGGGCGACAATTAATCCTCTTTGTCCTTTTCCAATAGGGGCGAACAAATCTATAAGTCTATTTGAAATAGTTTTAGTTTTGGATAAATCAAATTTTTCATCTGGGAAAAGAGGTGTTTTGTGTTTGAAAGATATTCTGTCTCTCATTTTTCCAGGATCAAAATTATTAATTTTATCAACCTTTACTAAAGGAAAATATTTTTCACCTTCTTTTGGAGGTCTAAGTTGACCAGTTACGGTATCTCCAGTTTTTAGTCCAAATAATTTTATTTGCGATTGAGAAACATAAATATCATCAGGTGAGTTTAAATAATTATAGTCAGAAGATCTTAAAAAACCATATCCATCAGGCATTATTTCTAAGACTCCTTCTCCAGATACAATTCCTTCAATATCATATTCTTTTCTTTTAAAATTCCCTTGTGGGTTGTATTTTTTTCGGTCTTTAAATTCATCAGTTCTTTCTGAATGATTATTCTTGTTTTTAAAATATGGTTTTCTTTTTTCTGTATTATATTTTTTAAATTTTTTTTCTTCTCCATTGGAGTTATTTTTTTTTAATTTACTATCTCCATTGGAGTTATTTTTTTTCAATGATTGTTTGTCTAAAATTTGATAAATTAAATCAATTTTTTTGTGCTTTTTATAGTTTTCCACATTCAAATCTTCAGATATTTTTTGAAGTTCAGGAAGTAGTTTTTTCTTTAATTGTGAAATGTCATACATATTTTAAATATTTTATTAATTGAATTTAAAGATGAAAGGGTTATTTTGATGTTTATAATATATAAATTTGAAAAATCTCTTGATAATTATTAATAGAGAATAAAGAATCAAATTAACCTATCCAGCTAATCTGTTACAATTTTACAATAAATATTTTTAATAAAACAAAATATATATTAAAATTTTAGGTTTTTTTTTTATTAAATTACACCTATGATACAGAGAAAACAGACATTATTTATTTTAGGCTCTTTAGTTTGCACTTTTTTTTTACTTTTTTTAATTAATTTAGTTGATTCGGAAAAGTGTAATATTGTATTAAATAGTTCTTCAGAATCGCCGTTAAATATATTTTTTTTTGGAAGTTTTATTTTAGGTTTTATATCAATATTCTTATTTAAAAACAGACTTTTTCAGTATAGGTTAAGTTTAATTAATATGTATTTTCAGTTATGCCCTTTAGTTTATATATGTTCATATATAAATCTTAATAGTTGTGTGCCAGAATATTCAGAGGTTTTAGGTTTATATTTTATTTATGCTTCCTTAGCTTTCTATGGATTAGCTGCTATTTATATAAAAAAAGATAATGATTTAATTAAAAATAGTGATAGAATTTAATCATCACCTTTTACCAAAATCAACTACATTTAGATTAGTAATTTTTTTATTATCTATTTCAAGTAAAATCATCGTTCTAAATTTATGAAAACCTTCTTTTCCTAATGCTCCAGGATTTATATGCAGCGTGTTAAATATTTTATCTTTTTTTACAATTAATATATGGGAATGTCCACAAATGAAGATATTAGGTCTTTTTGTGACTAATAAATTTTGAACACGTTTATTATATTTTCCAGGTCTACCTCCAATATGAGTCATGAGTACTGTTATTCCTTCACATTCAAAAAACAAGTTTTCTGGACATATTTTTCTTATTTCTGCTCCATCAATATTACCATATACTGCTTTTATATTAATTATGGTTTGTAAATATTCTAAAATTTTAATATTTCCTATATCTCCTGCATGCCATAATTCATCACATTTTTTTATATGATTTATTGCATTATCATCTATGTTTCCATGAGTATCAGAAATAATAGCAATTTTTTTCATACTAAGTTTTTTCAGTATTGTTCTAATTTAGAATTTTTACTTTTATTTTTACATATTATGAATCGATTCTTATTAGAAATTTCTTATAATGGTATAGGTTATTCAGGTTGGCAGGTTCAGCCAAATAAAGTCACCATACAAGGTGATCTTCAAAAAGCTATTTCTACTATATTGGAGTCAGATATTAAATTAGTTGGGGCAGGGCGTACAGATACGGGAGTACATGCTATAAAATCATTTGCTCATTTTGATTTTAATAAAAAAATTGATTTCAAAAAAATTCAATATAAGTTAAATAGTTTTTTATCTAAAAATATAGCTATTCATAATATATATTCAGTTGATTCAGATTTTCATGCTAGATATTCTGCTCTTTCAAGAACCTATGAATATTGGATAAGTTTTAAAAAAGATCCTTTCTTAATAAATAAATCTTTTTATCATATTAAGCCTTTGGATTTACAATTGTTTAATGAGGGTTGCTTACATATAATTGGAGAAAAAGATTTTAGTTCATTTTGCAAAACTAAATCAGATGTTAAAAGTAAAATTTGTAATGTGGCTGATGCATTTTGTGTTTCGAATCAAGATATGGTTATATTTAAAATAACAGCAAATCGATTTTTACATAATATGGTTCGCTCTATTGTTGGTACTTTAATAGATTTCTCCTTGTCTAAAATTAATAAAAAAGATATGCTTGAAATTATTCTTAGTAAAGATAGATCTAAGGCAGGTTGCTCAGTTCCTGCTTGCGGTTTATATTTAGTTAATGTTGAATATCCAAAAAATAGTTTTTGTGAATAGATTTTTTGATTTTTCTTCATTTAAAAAAACACTTAAATATGCTAATGTATATTTAGGTATTTTTTTAATAACTATTATTATTTCCATTATTTTTAGTATTCTTTCTGCATCTAGACCTGCATTAATTCAAATAGCTTTTGATAAATATATAAATTCAGGAAATCCGGCAAATAAAATGTTGCAATCTATTATGTATTATTGTCCAGATTCCTTATTTGATTTTATTGCTATAATTTTCTTTTTTCTTTTTTTAGAATCCATGTGTCAATTTTTATTCATACAAAAATCTAATTATTTAGCGCAGTTAGTTATTAGAGATATTAGGTCCGATTTATTTAATAAGATATTAAATTTTCGAATACAATATTTTGACAAAAATCCTACTGGAAAAACTCTTACTAGAGTTGTTTCAGATATAGAGGCAATAGGTCAAATATTTTCGCAAGGATTATTAGTTGTTTTTGCTGATGCATTTAAGATAATTTTAATTGTTTTATTTATGTTTTTAATGAATTGGCAATTAGCTCTTATTAGCTTAAGTTTTTTTCCGTTTCTAATTTTAGTTACTATTTTTTTTCAAAAATTAATGAAAAAATCTTTTCAAAAAATAAGACTAGCAATATCTAAAATAAATGTTTTTGTTCATGAACATATTTTAGGTATGAGTATTGTCAAAATATTTAATCAAGAGGATCGAGAGATGGAAAAGTTTAAAAAAATTAATCAAGACCATTTATTTCATAATATAAAAACAGTACTTTATTTTTCTATTTTTTTGCCGATTATAGATATGTTTTCTGCAATCTCTATGGGTATTATTATTTGGTGGGGAGGGGAAATGATTTTGTCTAATCAAGATGGATTTAACACTTCACTAGGACAGTTGATTTCATTTATATTATTTATTAATATGCTTTTTAGACATCTTAGATCTATGGCTGATAAATTTAATGTATTACAAATGGGAGTTGTTGCTTCTGCTAGAGTTTTTGATTTAATGTCTTTAGATGAAGAGTTAGAAAAAAACAAGGGTTTGCATAAGAGTGATTTGCAAAATGAAGATATTGTTTTTAAAAAAGCATATTTTTTCTATAATAAAGATGAACCTATATTCAATGACTTTAACTTAAAAATAGAATCTGGAAAAACATTGGCTATTGTAGGTCCAACTGGCTCAGGGAAAACTTCAATAATTAATTTGTTATTAAGATTCTATGAATTAAAATCAGGTAATCTTTTAATAGGTAAGCATAATATAAATAGTTTAGAGCTTTCTTTTTTAAGGTCCAATATAGGTGTAATACATCAAGATCCATTTTTATTTTCTGATACTATATTTAATAATATCATTTTTGCTAATAAAAAAACTAAAGAAGAGGTTTTAAATGTGTTAAATGACATTGGGTTAAAAGATATAATTAACTCATTTCCGAATGGGCTAGATTATCACGTAGGAGAAGAGGGTAAAAATTTGTCCTTAGGACAAAGACAATTAGTTTCTTTTTTAAGAATATATATATCAAATCCTAATATTATTATTTTTGATGAAGCAACTTCATCATTAGACTCAAATACAGAGTTATTAATTAAAAATGCAATAAATATTTTTTCAAAAAATAAAACATGTATTATTATTGCGCATAGACTTTCAACAATTAAAAATGCAGATAGAATTATTTTTTTAAAAAATGGGTGTATTATGGAAGATGGTACACATAAAAAATTAATATCTAAAAATGGTCTATATGCTGAATATTATAATAAACAGTGGATGGATTATTTTAAATAATTTTTTAATTCGTTAGAAGTATTTGTTGATTTTTTTTTCATTTGCTCTGGTGTTCCTTCAAAAATTAATTTCCCGCCATTTTTTCCGCCTTCAGGGCCTAGTTCGATAATCCAATCAGATGATTTTATGACCTCCATATTATGTTCAATGATAATAATAGTATTATTTTTTTTCAATATTTCATTAAAAGATTTGAGTAGTTTTTTTATATCATGTATATGTAATCCTGTTGTGGGTTCATCAAAAATTAATATACTATTTTCAAGATTGGTGTTTAAAAAAGAAGCTAGCTTTAGTCTTTGTAATTCTCCACCACTTAATGTGCTAAGTGTTTGTCCAGATTTGACATAGCCTAGTCCTACTTTTCTTAATGGTTCTAAATATCGAATTAGTTTTTTTTCATCTGTTTTTACAAAAAAATCATATAGTTCATCAATAGTCATGCATAATAAATCATTAATGTTTTTGTTATTATAAAATGCGTTTAAAACTGTGTCTTTATATCTTTTTCCTTGACATTCTTCACAAGTTATTTTTATGTCAGACATAAATTGCATGTCTATTAAAATAAAACCATCGCCTTTGCAATTCTCACACCTTCCGCCATCTGTGTTAAATGAAAAATGTTTAGCTGTTAAATTATTTAATTTAGAGAATTTTTGATTTGCAAATAATTTTCGCATTTCATCAAAGCCTTTTAAATATGTAATTAAATTAGACCTGCTTGATTTTCCAATAGCACTTTGTTTTACAAATTCAATATTTTTAAACATACTTAGATTACCTCCGATGTTGCTGTGTTTATTATTTGCTATTACTTTAATAAGGTGTGGAGTTAAGACATCTCTTAATAATGTGCTTTTTCCAGATCCGCTAACGCCAGTTATAGTGGTTAATATTCCTAATGGAAATGTGACTGTAATATTTTTTAAATTATTTTTTGATGCATTTTTAATCCAAATTGAACCTGTTTTTTTTCTTCTTATTTTTGGAACTTCAATTTGCAGGTCTTGGTTAAAATATTTTTTAGTTAGACTTTTACTTTTTTGTTTGGATTTAATATTTCCTGTAAAAATAACATTCCCACCATTTTCTCCGCCCTCTAACCCTAAGTCAATTATATAATCAGCTGATTTTATGATGTCTAAATCATGTTCAATTACTAAAATAGTATTACCTAATTTTTTTAGTTTAAATAAGATGTTAATTAGTTTTTTTGTATCTCTATTATGAAGACCAATACTAGGTTCGTCTAAAATATATAATGTATCAACTAATCCGCTTCCAATTGATTTTGCAATATTTATTCTTTGTGACTCTCCTCCTGATAGTGAAGATGATTTTCTAGATAGTGTTAAATAGTCAAGGCCAAGATCAATTAGAAGATTTAATCGTGATTCAATTTCAAATAAAATTTTTTCTCCTATATTTTTTTCGCTTTTATTTAGTGATTGTTTTTTGATATTTTTTTTTAATTCTTTTATAGGCATGTTAACAATATCTCTAATCGTATAGTTATTAAATTTTATATAGTTAACTTCTTTTTTAAGCCTTGTTCCCTCACATTCTGGGCAAATAGTCCTTCCTCTGTATCTAGAAAGCATTACACGGTATTGAATTTTATATGACTTCTCTTCAATTCGTTTAAAGAATTGAAGAATACCTTTAAATTTACCATGTCCATTCCATAATTTATTTTTTTCTTTTTCAGTTAATTTTTTATATACCTTTTGGGTATCTATTCCAAGATTTTCTGATTCTGAAATTAATTTACTTTTCCATTTTTTTGTAGATGGATATGACCAGGGCACAATCGCATCTTCATTAATACTTAAGTTTTTATTTGGCACTACCTTTTCCTCTGAAATACCTAAAATGTCTCCATATCCTTGGCATTTTTTGCATGCTCCGTAAGGGCTGTTAAAATTAAAAGTATTTATATTCGGTTCATCAAGGACTTTTCCATTATATTCTAAATATTTTGAAAATCTTTTCAGAAGGATTCCTTTTTCGTCTCTTATTTCACAAATACCATTCCCTAAATTAAATGATAATTCAGATGATTCAATGATATTATTTTTTAATGATTTTATATCAGAAAATATTTGCCTGTCAGCGACAACAGTTATGTCTTCTGTATTGTTTTTTTCTATATCATTAATATCTTGAATTTTTCCATTTTTAATGAATCTAGAAAAACCATTTGTTATTACTTCTGTAATATCATTTGAAGGGAAGCAAATGAGAAATTTTTGATTTTTTTTTAGAGTAAACACAAAATCAATAATATCATTTATAGAATTTTTTTTGATTAATTGATTATTATTGGGTGAATAAAAATGTCCTAATCTAGCGAATAGAATACGTACTAGATCATATATTTCTGATGCTGTTCCTACGGTTGATTTTGGATTGTTTACATTTGTTTTTTGTTTAATAGATATGGCGGGGGATATTCCTTTTATGTAATCTACTTCAGGTTTATTTTTTTTATTTAAAAACTGTTTAGCATAAGAAGATAATCCTTCTAAGTATCTTCTTTGTCCTTCTGCAAAAATAGTATCGTATGCTAATGTAGATTTTCCAGATCCTGAGACACCCGTTATAACTACAAATTTTCCTCTAGGTATTTTTACATCGATATTTTTTAAATTATTTAATCGAGCACCTTTGACAATAATATTATTTTCTATAGAGGATTTTGTTTTCATTAAAATAAAATAGAATTTATTTTTTCACCAATTAAATATCCACATCCAAGTATGATTGGATAAGCAATGAATAACCAGATAATATCTTCTATTTTTTGATTTTGTAGTGCTGTTAATATACTTTCTTTTTGGATTGCTTCTTGAGCAAAGTTATACCAGGTATTTAAATTTATATAATTAGCTAATGTGTTGGCAAGAATAGCAATAAATAGTATAGAAAGGCCAATTATATATAATTTTATCATAACAATAAATTTATCAATTTATTTCTATGTTTATAGGTGCATTTGTCTAATTTTTGAAAATTTTGTATATTTGATTTTAATCAAAATAAAAGCCTATCGGAACATATCTACCTTAAATCAATGTTTAATTTAAAAAAGGATGGATATGAATATTTCTTCAAAACTAAGCGATAGGGAGATTATCAGCTTATATATTAATGGTAAAGAAAGTGCTCTTAATGTTATTATAAAAAGACATAGAAGGCGAATTTTTGGTTTTATTTTGTCAAAAATAAAAGATAAAGACACAGCTGAAGACATTTTTCAAGATGTTTTTATAAAAATTATTAATTCCCTTAAAAGGGGAAAATATAATGAAGAAGGTAAATTTATTGTATGGGCTATGACTATTACTCATAACTTAATAATGGATTACTTTAGAAAAAAGAAAAAAACTCGATTTTTAAAACCAACTGATGAATTTGATATTTTTGATGTTCTTAGTGATGGTGCATTAAATTCAGAGCAGCAAATGGTTAGGTCTCAAATTATAGATGATTTAAATAGATTAATAGAAGAATTGCCTGCTTCACAAAAAGAAGTGCTTCAGCTTAGATATTATTCTAATATGAGCTTTAAAGATATTGCTGAAAAATGTGACATTAGTATTAATACTGCGTTAGGTAGAATGAGGTATGCCTTAATTAATATTAGAAAGGTGATCAATAAAAAGGGTGTTGTTCTTACTTAAATAAGTACTTCGTTGAGATGTCTCCATTATCATATTTGTAGAAGAGAATTTGGTTTTCTGTTTGATTATTAATTTCTCTTCCTAATATGTCAGTGATAGAGATTAGGTTCTTGTTATTTTCTTGATTTTTTAGTATAATATTTTGGGCTATACTAATGCCATTTTTTGTGTAACTATCTCCACCTCTTTCCCAAATAAGTTCAAGACTTTTTTCTGTATTATTTACAGAGTTCCATAATTTAAAGATTATGTTTTCATATTCATTTGCGCCATCTTTTTGGTATGTTGTTTCGTCATCTCCCCAGACTGTTAATGCTATATGATTACCATTGAATATGGTCATCCCAACAATATTCCCTTCTTGGTCAAAAGCAGCTATTTCATCTCCTATATTTGGAGTTTCTTTCCATGCATAAGTAGGGATTCCTATAGTCATATTTTGATCAGTTTGTATAGGTTTTTCAAAATGGATTGATTCTTCAATTATGATATTGTCATTTCTTTGTCCTGAGATATCAGGATAAGAAAATATTTGTGTGGTATTCATTTTTATTTGATAGCCTTCTCCTGGATTTAGGTTCCCAATATTATTTAGCATAAATGTTGGCCAGTAAACATTTCCGTCTCCTGCTTTTAGGATTATTAAATCACTTGCTGGAGGATTTAATTCATTTACAATAGATTCCATTAAAAACTCTACATCTGAAGGGTTTTGGTGTAAATAACCTAGTAGACCCCATCCTGAATTAAGAGTTAATGGTGTGTTATATGGTATTATATCTCCAAAAACTTCTAGTTGATTAAATAGATTCATCTTCACTTGATATCCTTTTCCAATTGTTAAATCACCGATACTATTTAATGAGAAATATGGCCAGTATACATTACCTAATTCATCTTTTACAACAACTTCAATAAAGTTAGGTTGAGTTGACACATAACTTATAACATCACTAAAAACATTTTCTACATCATCATCAATTGGATCTATGTATGTTGATATAATTGACCACCCCTCTATTAGATCTATTATTTGACTTGCTCCACAGCTCATAACTTCTACTGTGAAGTCAAAACTTTCCATACAATCATTTTGATCTTTTGCAATAAGAGTATATATACCTGAGCTTAGATTTGTGATATCTTTTGATGCACTTGTGAAACCGCCCGGTCCTGCCCAAGCATAGATATACTCATCTCCAATATTAAAAGGAGTTCCTCCTTCGATTGTAACACTAATTGAGCCATCTCCATTTCCATCACATTCATCTGTAATAATAGGAATTAGTGACGTTATTGGATTGGGTGATTCAATTGTAATACTTGTTGGGTTACTTTGATTACCAACGGCATCAATCACAAATACAACGTAACAGCCACTTGGTAGGGAATAAGGGTCAGTCATTAAAGTTTCGGTTCCGTCATATATTCCATCACATCCGTTATTATCTTCATACACAAAAGGGCCTAAATAAAAACTACCTATTGACTCTGGATCAATTACTGGTGTGCCGGGAGCAACATCTCCACTTGCTACAGCATCATAATATTCACTCATTCCATTAAATGGAACACCTCCAGATATTCCAGGGCTTATCCATCCAATACGTCCATTCAAATCATTAAAGCAAATGTTTAAATCAGAATCTCCTAATAGATTAGTAGTAAACATTTCTGCTTCACTAGGCTGTTCCATTCCTTGTGTAGCATCTCCTTCTTCACTCTCTCCTGTACCAGACATAGATTGCCCAAGTGTTCCTGATACAGATCCTTCTTCACTTTCTGAGGCATGTGTTCCAGGTGCTGTACCAGCACTACTGACACCTTGTGCAAAGATGCAGTAAGAGAAAAGGGTTAATATGTAAGTTAGGAGAAGCTTCATTCTATTCAAATTAGTCACAAATACCATCACCATCTGGATCAAATAAACAAGAACCATCCTCCTCCGTTGCTAATGCATCATAATTACATGCTTGCTCATAAGTACAACCATAAATCTCGCTCTCATCACACACCCCATCTCCATCTGTATCATTTAAACAATTACCATCACAATCTGGATCAAATAAACAAGAACCATCCTCCTCCGTTGCTAATGCATTATAGTTACAAGCCCATGGATCCATACATCCTAGGCCTGGAAAATTATTTCCATTATCAAAATTATTTAAATCTCCTCCAGAGGTAACTATTGCATAATCTAAATCAAACCCAAAAAGATTTAAATCGTATACATTATTTGCTAAAAAGTCTATAGCATTGTACAAGTCATTCACCTGATTTTGTAATTGAATAATTTGTGCACTTTGATTGTATATAGTTTGTAGTAACTCTGCATTATTATTGTTCGCATTATTATTTTGCAGTG
>Ga0115011_10000646_pt1 | contig 27492 bp, 24 predicted proteins | sample TroAtlMetagenome_2_FD_88705 | JGI IMG/M metagenome (GOLD analysis project Ga0115011, IMG submission 88705) | Marine eukaryotic phytoplankton communities from Atlantic Ocean - Tropical Atlantic ANT8 Metagenome | ecosystem: Environmental > Aquatic > Marine > Oceanic | place: Tropical Atlantic...
CCTGGACCCTACGACGCGCTTATCGCGGTAACAGCCGACAGAATTGCGAGCCAAGAGGGCTCAGAAATCACATTATTTGGGATTATCTCAGAAAACGCCGACGAGAAAACAGTCTCCGCCCAAGAGGACTACCTCAGAGAGATCTCTTCTATGATGGAGCACTCAGTAGAGACCATGGTTGTAAAGGCTGCGACCAGAGAAGGCGGGATCAGCAAAATTAGCGCCGCTTATGATCTCTTGGTTATGGGGGCCCATCCAGAAGGCGCTCTGAGAACCCTTTTCTTCGGTTCGATAGAGCACCGTCTAGCCGAAAAGGCAGAGTGCTCTGTGTTAAGGCTAAAAACACCCAGGGATCGAGTTCACGACAGACTCCCTAACAAACTTGGCAGAATAGAGAATCCTGCTCAACTAATTGACCTTATAAACGAGCGAAATTTTGTAACTAAAGCAACTGCTAAAAACAAAGAAGAGATGTTCTCTTTAGCCGCCAAGTGTTTGAGTAGAAGTTTAGATATGGGACATGAGCCTATAGCAGCTGCATTGATGCAAAGGGAGAGCCTACAGAGCACGGCATTAACTGGCGGTTTGTCACTAATGGCCGCGACAAGTGATGCACTCACGGACACAAAGGTCACTATAGTAACGAACTCTTCGCCTGTTGATTTTAGGGGTCCTGGGCGCCGTCAGATTGACCTATTGATAGCAGTAGTCGCACCTTCCTTTAGGAGACAAGAACAACTCTGGATACTATCCCGTTTTGCCCAGATGGCTCTTAGATCAGACTTCCTGCACAAATTGAGAGCTGTAGAAGACTCTGAAAGTCTTCATAGAGTGGTAAGAGATTTGATTGACGAATAGGTTAACTATTCAGCCCAACAAGGTCCTCCTATACCAAAGCTAATAGACTCAGGGTTATCTATGAAAGTACTCTGCTCTGTGCCATCAGGCGTGATCCAGCTCTCCAAGGCAGACCAGCCGAGCACAAATTTCTGTAACGCAAAAACGATGTTACCGAGCAGATCACTTGGTGGCCCAATATACACTAGTGAAACTGAACGGTTATCTCTACATACTCCAGTGATGATCTGATCTGCCAAGTCGTAAACTTCGTTCGATTCACTGTCATCATAGACAGCCAAGATTTCTAACGCCAACAGATTGTTCATGTCTGGATTGTATTGAAAGTGGTCAAGCGCTGGGGCCTGATTAATTTGAATTTCCCAATTCTGCTCGAGATCAGAGTCGTAAAGAAACTCTGAAACAGGCTGACCGTTAAAAATGGTGGCGGGAATCGCGGCAAGCCGCGGGTTAAGAGACGACTGGTCTATACCTGTCATGTTCCCAGATATAGATATCGAATCTCTGGTAACCAGGTTCTCTTCTATATTCAGATCAAAGGGAGCTAGAAATTGGTCTCCTAAAAGAAAATGGGCGTTCCAGCCAAATTCGATCCCATAGTCAGGCAGTGAGAGGTTTGAGTAAAAAAGCCAATATTCACCAACTCCATATACGGCCTCACCATCGCTGAACACACCGTCACTATTATCGTCATGAAAAATTGTTGGAACGTACCACGCCACCTTCCAGCCAGCGTCCTCACTCCAAGTCACCAGCTCATCCTGAGTTGGTGCGGGTATATAAACCTCATGAACTCCACCTTCTACCGAAGAGCTATAAACGGCCTCGCCGACCGCCCATTGTTCTTCTAAGGGATTGAGCCAGTTCAAAACCAGTGTAGAACCTGGAGTAACCTCGCCCATATAAAAACTAGCGATAGCCTCATTGTCTTCTGTTATTGAGGTGTCAGTTTCACCAACATCACCGCTATCACTGCTTGCAGTATCACCAACTACCGTCTCACCCGTCTCAAGTTCGATCATTCCAGTTTTCTGACAACCAGCACAACACAACAATATAAACCATGCTCTGTGCATTCGAAACCTCCTAGAATTAACCTGCATCTATAAGGTGTGTAGCATTCAAATAACGTCAACGCACTTGCTACTCTTGAAGGTTCGGTTATCCGCCTTGACAACTACACTTAGGTGGAAACTGTTATGGACCTTTCAAAAGAGGCGGCTAGACGTCGGACCTTTGCTATCATCTCTCATCCCGACGCGGGAAAAACTACATTAACTGAGAAGTTACTTTTATATTCAGGCTCGATACACCTCGCTGGCTCAGTGCGTTCCAGAAAAGCATCAAGACACGCCGTATCGGACTGGATGAAGATGGAACAAGAGAGAGGTATATCCATCACATCGTCAGTCCTACAGTTTGACTACGCGGGCTCAGCGATGAACCTTTTAGACACCCCAGGTCACGCGGATTTCTCTGAAGACACCTATAGAACATTATCGGCGGTCGACACTGCTCTGATGCTAATCGACCACACTAAAGGAGTCGAATCGAGAACACTCAAGCTGTTTGAGGTGTGCCGTATGCGTAAAATGCCAATTATCACGTTTATGAATAAATTGGATAGAGCAGGAAAGGACCCCTTGGAGCTAATTGATGAAGTTAGTTCTACATTAAATCTCAAGGTTTGCCCAATAAACTGGCCCATAGGAATGGGAACAGACTTTCGCGGTGTCGTCGATGTACGAACCAAGGAGGTTTCCCTGTTCTCTGGAGGAAAGCATGGGCAAGAGAAACTAATCACCGAGACAATGTCACTACAAGAGGCTCGAGAGCGTATCGGAGACCAGCTTTATGATGAGGTAACCGAGCAGTTAGACCTACTCGATGTAGCTGGTGACGAGTGGACCTTAGAAGGCTTTCACTCAGGGGAACTATCGCCAATATTTTGGGGTTCTGCGATGACAAATTTTGGGGTGGAGCCAATCCTTAAATTTGTGAGCAAGTATGCTTCAGGGCCGATGGCCCGCACAGCACTAACTAAGGACAATACAGAGATAGAGCTCGCTCCAGAGGATGAAATGTTTTCTGGTTTTGTGTTCAAGATACAGGCCAACATGAACCCACGGCATCGTGACCGTCTAGCATTTTTACGTGTTGTGAGCGGTAAATTCGAGCGTGGTATGACCGTTAGAGTAGGACGCTCAGGCGAAAAACTGAAAATGGCCAAACCACATTCATTTATGGCACAGGAACGCTCCATAGTAGACGAAGCCTACCCTGGAGACATTGTAGGCCTCTACGATCCAGGAAAATTGCGTATAGGCGACACCATTTGTGGAAGCGACACGATCCGCTTCGCTGGTATACCTAGGTTTGCACCAGAACACTTCGCACGTCTGACGCTAAAGGATCCAGGTAAGAGAAAACAGCTCGACGCTGGGTTGACTCAATTGGCACACGAAGGTGTAATCCAGGTCTTCACAAGGCCTGGAGTAGGGCTACAAGAGCCGTGGTTGGGCGCCGTCGGTGTACTTCAATTCGAGGTATTCAAAGAGCGATTGGCAAATGAATACAGGGTAAAGGTCGTTATCGATGGTCTACCATACAAAGTTGCACGTTGGGTGGGCGGTGGACCCGAGGCCAGAAAGTGGCTCGAGAGTCGACGAGACTTCAAAATAGTGGAAGATCGCCACGGCTGTCCTGTAATGCTCTCTGAATCTGAATGGGCTCTAAACTACGCCGTTAGAAACGCGCCTGAGCTAACGCTTTACGACGTAGAACCTCTATAGCTATCTATTCTTGAAATGGGATAAAATAAACGGCCTCCCCTGCCCCTTCAGAGATCGAATATAGACCAGTCCCATCAACATTGAAACCTATCGACTCAGACTGCCGTTCTGCTGGAACCAGAACCTGGCACGGCGGCTTTGCTAATGCATCCGTTACAGTCTCACCAACATCTCTTAGCCACACCCAACTACCGATATAGCCTCTGACTACAATCATCGTGCCATCTCTAGACATATCTGCCCCTGTAGCCAACCCTACTAGCGGTGGTATCGAAAAGTCTAAGGAAGCGACCAATTCTAATTCTGTTGTGGAGCCATCAAGGTGAGGAGCTGATTTCCTATAGACACCAGCGGGCTGGTTAGTAACTTTAGCTAGTAGATAAATGTCATCATTGTAAGGATCTACCCACATAGCCTCCACATTCTCAGGCCCGTCTGGGTAGGTTAATTCATAGGTTTCTACATCTATATCTTCCTGATATTGTCCAAGCCCAACCTCGACATCTGGTTCGTGGACACCATAGACAAAAACACTCTCTCGAACACCCGCATTGTCACCTACATCGCCAACATAGAGAAGTTCTCCAAAGGCTATGTCCTCGAAGTCCCCTGCCCCAACCCCTGAGAAGTTGAGAGTGACTATTAGTTCACCCTCTTCAGTAATACCAAATATTCTGGGAGAATCGCCTGAGTCATTGTGTACCCACAATAGGCCGTCATTGAGTTCCGAGTGAACAACACCCGACACCTCATTTAAAACTGGAGCTACAAGCGAGCCCATAGTCTCCTCAATTTCACTAATCGGACATGTTAATGGGACCACCTCTACCGCAGTCTCTTGAGACGTATCAATTGGAGAGGTGGTGTCTACTATGACATCCCCTTTTGAGCAAGATATCCCAAATATATAAGTCGCCCAAAGAAAATGGGCTTTGATGTTCAGATTCAACATTATCTACATGCCTAAATAAGCAGGACAGGGAATAGCACCTCTGTTAGGGTTGATAATAGCACTCTTTGGCAGCGAGGCCGACATTGTTTCAACTGATAATCATCTCATTACTATTAGGTTGCAGTGAGAACTCACATATCGAACACGCAGAGGCCGATTTCTCCACAATACTGGAGGCTAATCAACAAGAGCTTAAGCTATTACTTTTTACAGAAGAAGATGACAGTTCCATTCAGGAGTTAGTTTCAGCCGCTAATGCGCTAAGTACAATAGATTTACGGATTAATGATGTAGCTTACGACCCCGACTTAGCTCTCAGTATCGGGGTACCAAGCAACGGCTACGCCGCATTATCTCGTCAACCAACTCAAGCCTTAGCATCACCGCCCAGTATAATATTCTCCCTAACAGGAGATATCAGGCAAGAATTTGAAACAGCTATTGGCAAGATACTTATACCCCAGAGAAACGCTTTCATTGTTTCGACAGATGAGGGCCTCACCTTTGACAGCACCAACCCCTCTAGACGAAATCAACGCCTAGCTAACTATTTGAGAGAACAGGGGGTGGCTGTATATTTTGATGAACCCAACACTGTAGACATACTAGACAGTGCCTTCATACCAGAAAACAACCTACTCATTTTGACGGGTAAGCCCAGTACATTTAGCGCTGAAACAGCCGCGCTTGTACATGACCACTTAATGAAGGGCGGAGCGCTCATCCTAGCGGCCGAGCCCGACTCAGGCTGCGGTAATCTAAGAGAGGTCTGTGCTGCCTTAGGGCTGGAATTTGGTCAAGGAACGTTAGTTAGCGAGGTAGGTCAAGTTCGAGAAGAGATAGGACAAGCTACAGCTCAGGACAGAAGGAATCACTCCACAGGAGCATTCCTATCACACGAGAGTAATCCAAATTTATCCTCGAGAAGCTCAAGCGCAGCACAGCTCCTCGTATCCAGTGCAAGCTGGTTAGAGCCAGTCAGTGACACAACCTCTAATTTTCAGCCCACAGTGTTATCAAATGACGCAGCATTTGGCGACCTAAATGGAAATGGCAGACAGGACGAGAATGAGTCTAGTGGTGCCAAAGTTTTGGCAGGTGTCACCGTGGGAGGGGTCGGTCAGCCATTCAAAGCGGCGATCCTGGCGGACTCTTCACTCCTATCTGATCGCTGGCTACTTCATCCAACAAATGGCATTTTTACCAAGGACCTAATCGCATGGTTACTTCCAGAAGCACCCAATTTTAGAAGGATAGTACCAAACGATGACGCAACTACCCAGGCAGACCCTGAGGACTATACCAGCCTCTTTACGGGGGCAAACGTTCAATCAATTACATTGTCTGATCCGAGACGATCGGTGCAGGCCATAATTAAGCATGACAACTACGGAACCTATTCATCAATCATCGCAGATACAGCTAGAGGCCAGGAATTATTCAGGGGAAATGCCGACGTCGACGAATTTGGGGGAGACGATTATTCTTTGCGCTATTTACGAATGTGGGGGCCGCAATCGGTTGAAAAACTTGCTGAGTTCGGGCTAGACCAAGAAGGGCGAGAATTATCCGTTCAGGTAAACGCCTTAAATGAAAACACCTCCTTTAGGTTTAGGCTAGGGGCAAGAAATAACAATCTAAATGGTAACTACGCACTCGACTTAAACACTGATGACGTCTACCTATTAAATTATAATGATTATTCCGCGCTAGCGCAGCCAACTAGAGCGATCCGTGACGATAGGTTTCTCGGGAAGTTAGATTGGAGCCTAATCCAGATAGAGCTAGACGGAAGACCCATAAGGATAGAGAGACGTGGGGAGTCTTGGGTCGCTGGTGGTGCCTCAGCAGACAACAACGCTATAACTGAATGGGCCTCGGAGGTACTTCGCCTAAGGACCATGTACAATGAATTTGACAGTGAAGCCGTGCAGGAGGTTTTGTCGTTCTATATGACCTCTGACTCAGGGGTAATAAGTAATGTTAAGTTAGGGACGACTACGTCGCCGAGTGGCGATGTAGTGACTGTAGGGTGGAGTGCGCACACACGTGAATGGGTAGGGCTTCCGCCGAGAACAGCCGATTTAGTGGCATCCGCCAACACTTTACTCGCTCAAGCCATACGAAATTAAGGATCTCATGTTCCTGTTTTTATTAGGTACAATTTTCTCAGACCAAGCCAACGCCACTCCTCCATCACCCATACCGGACCAGGCGCTGTATGTTACGCCCCTCTCCGATCCTTTCGCTCCAAATTCAAGCCTGACCGTTAGAAGCTCATCAGACAGCGAGATTGGTGTGACGGGACGGCTTGGAATTAATCAGCCATTAGCGCAATACAATTATGGTCCTATTAAATTACAGGTTGGTCTTATGGCTACGGCCTATATGGGCTTTAAGAGCGATGGTGACATGACTTTCGGTCTGAGGACATTTGATGGAATCATTGGTATTCCTATTTCAGCGGAAACTGGCGATACCATAATATCCCTAAGATGGTTGCACCTGTCTTCACATTACGCAGATGGCATACGGTTAGACAGCGATATGCCATCTAATATAGGCGCTACGAGCCAGGAGAGCCTTGAGGTCTCACTCTCAAAGAAGTGGGGCTGGGTAACAGGGCACCAAAGAATCGAGTGGCGCTACCATAGCGTACATGAAACCTCACCTTTTGTAGGTGGGTTTGGTCTTGACGTCTGCCCCGAAGGTCGCTTTGCCCCCTATGCCTCAGCATTTTTATTGGGGGACCTAAACGGAGGAGGTTTTAGCGGTGAAGCTGGCCTAATGATTGAGGGAGATAGTCCTGTTAGGCTGGGTATATCAGGCTATACAGGGAGAGGAATACCCGGGAAGCTTATGGATGTTACAGACAAATACTTGGGTCTTACTTTTGTGTTTGGTAATTGAAAATATAGTACAATCATGACTGGACAGTTCAGACTTCCACATCAAATCAAGGAGACACAGATGCGAACGCTAACATTATCATTAGGTTTACCATTGTTACTACTGACTGCCTGTGGCGGATCAGAGCAATCTGATGTGAGCGCAGAGCCCACCCCTGCTGACGCAGTCGCGGAAGTCACAAATGAGGCCTCACCAGAAGGCGAGGCAGCCCCAGAAGAGGAGGCTCCCCCAGAAGAGGTCGCCGCTTTTGATGCTGCAGCTATGTATGCTACTTCTTGTGCAAGCTGTCACGGTGCGAGTGGTGAGGGAGATGGAGCCGCCGCTGCTGGCATGCCCGTCCCACCTGCCAACTTCGCTGACTCCACATTTTGGGACAGCCGCACAGACGAAGAAGTGGCTAATGTCATAACTAATGGTGGTGCTGCTGCCGGAAAGTCGCCAATGATGGTAGCCTTCGGCCCAGTCCTAGGTGACAATGTACCCGCCATGGTTGAATATCTGCACACGTTCAACCCAAACTAGACCAGGAAGAGGGAGAAGTCACCCCTTCATAGTGAATCTCTAAATTCTGGCCAGCCTTTTACCCGATAAGTGCATCTACCCATACTGGGGACATTAGCGAGAGAAATATTACTCTTGCTCCAATGAGAAGAAAAATCCACGCTGTCGCACCTGCCATCCAAATGGCACGAAGTGACTTACTTGGAAATTTCATTACGCTTTTGAGAAAATTTCTCAAAACCAGGACACCGTACAGCGCTCCTGTGACCCTAAAAAGAGGGTAGCTAATCCAAGGCTCGGTCCACACACCTAGTATTGCACCCAAGATCATAGGGACTTGGAGCGCACCCGACCAGACTAGTATCTCTTCTCGTGTGTCTTTAGAACATTCGCCGTGAAAATCCGAATAAAGAGACAACACTAACCAGGAAAGGAATTTGAAGGAGATGTAGATTGTCACCACCTCCATCAAGACCATTAGCAGTGCTTGTAAAACGCCATAGGGGAAAAACCTAAATGCGACGCACAGAAAAAACAGCCCAACGAAAATATTGGTGTGAAAGTCGCTTAAACTACTGTCACGACATCGACCCTGGAGCGCTTTTCCTCTCCAAACTGAAGGGCGACAACCCAACAAGACAGTGACCACTACAGACTGGTCGTCTCGCGAAGGCCAGCTCCACCATATATTTTTCCTCCTAAAGCTCACGACTTGGGTACGTCATACTTAAACTTAGTTGCGCCTACCGTAAAAGACTGCCCAGCTCTAAGCTTTACACACGATATTGATGCGCCCTCAACCTCGACGTTTACAAAGCGGCCAGTTTTTTCGAGCACATGTCCCCCGCCCTCCCAGACGATTCTAGCGACGACACCACCAGTAAAGCGACCTTCCACTGGGACCACTCCACCACCCCCGAAGGTAAGCTCCTTATCGACTGGCCTCCAGGACTTACCGCGATTAATAAGGGAGGTTACCTTGGCCTCACGCATGCGCCAGACCTCAGCTCGGTGTCTCGCCAACTCCTTAGGGTTCAGCATAAATGTAGAGTCGTCTTCTACAAACGAATTAGCACGATACAATGGCAAGTAGGCAACGAAACGACCGTTGTATATTTGGTCCTCCCTGCGATCACCTAGGTAGATCAATATAAACTTACCTATACCTACCTCGTCACCTGTGGCCAACAACGCCTTGTTAACTGGTCGTCCATTGACCAATGTACCATTGCGGCTCTTCTTGTCCTCCAAATACCAGTCACCATCCTGTGGAAAAACTGATGCATGGTCCCTACTCACAGATATATTGGGCAACACAAGCTTATCTTCACCATCTCTACCTATGACAAACGCATCATCTGGAAACTGATATGCCTGCTCTCCTTGTCCTGGCACTCTAATAACGAAATGTGGCATAAAATGGACTCTCCTGTGGCATATGAACGCTAACATTGCTTAGCCTTCATACCTCTAACTTGAAACAAGCATATCTCTAAAGCCTACTCGGCGATAGCCCTTGATTATGAACTAAATGAAAGAACTTATTACTAAGGGGCGTAGGCCTAATAATTGCCTCACTATTCGGTAGATGAGGTGTTAGATCAAAGCTACTGGAGCCAAGATGACAAAACGTTCAAAGAACATAACCATAGCGGCAACCTGCTTGTTGGTAATATCAACACTGGCCTTCAATACTTACTTAGGTTTAGTCAGAGGAGGGTCCTTAGACGAGGTCGCTGATCTGGTACCGAGTGATGCCTTCTTATTCGTGGGAACAAGGGGCGCTGGCGATCTATCTTCTGAATTTTCAGATCTTGGGCTAGCCCTATCAGAAGCGGGCCCCAAAACAGACGCTAGTATCTCAATAATAAGAGAGATGTCTATTGAATACATAGGCTTCGATCTTCTCAGCCTTGAAGCATGGAAGAGCAGTGGGCTCAGTTTTTTCCGACCAATCGGATACGCAACTTTTGAGGCGGTGGATGCTCTAAGGGGAGACGCTTTACTTTTGCTACCCATTGGTGATGAAGATTCTTTGATTGCTACTGTGACCAAGTTGACTGAATTGATAGGAGGAACAGTTGACGTTGAGGAGATGCCTACTCGTCAAATCTGGGAGACCCACGGTGCTAATCTATTTGGTAGCGATGTAAAACTGGCTTGGATTGTAGAGGACAACTATTTGATAGCGTCGTTCTCGGTAGCAGCTGATTTCTCTCCAGTGAGACGCCTAATGAATATTTATGGTGAGGAGCCACTAGAGCGACTCTCAAGCTCCGCTGATTATGGCTCCGTAGTCGATGCAATTAGCGATGATTGGCATAACTTCATCTACGTTTCGAACAAAGGGAGTGAGGACTACTCAAACCTGGTGACCCAAGGAGCATCAAGTATTGGCTTACCAGTGCCAATGATTATTCCCTCCATTCCTTTTGGTATATACAGCACCCTCCAAAACGACCAAATCTCTACCTCGATTGTCATGGCACAAGTTCCATCTGATATTACCAGTACTCTGTCACCGTTATCAGGATCTGGACGAGACGAACTCAGCCACCGACTTGACCTCGACCCAGTCGTAATAGGTCGGGTAAGCATCTCCATACCAGAGATCTGGGCCACAGCGGTGGCTTACGATCCCAGCATAGAATCTATAGCCAACAGTGGCCTTGGAGTGCTGGGTATAGATTTCGAGAAAGATATCCTTGAGAACATAACTGGTGACACAGTCTTTGTTATTGCCAAGGAACCTGGCTCAGAGGGCCTGCCGTCTGCAGTAGTGCACGCTCGTGTCAAGCGAGCGGAGCCTCTCAATGGATTAATTGAAACTGCCTGCCCTATGTTTCTAACGCACCTAGGCTTCACCACTTATCAAGAGGATGACACTGTGGCCTGTGAAGCGGAAGACGGTATTTTCGGTGTGGTGAGTGAGCATATTTTCGCATCTAACAACACAGAACTCATTAGCGGCGACCTTGGAACAGGGCGCTTATCTGAGGCCCTCCCAGAGGGCGCCTGGAGACATCAACAGGAAGGCGAGCCTTTATCTATCTATTTAGATCTTATTGGATTAGCGGACCTAATCTTCAGTGGCGAATTAGCAGAAGCGACTAACAATTCTGAGCTAGTCCCCTCTTCAATGGCTCGTCAATTGAACCAACTACAGTCGAATTACAACTGGAATTTGTCGCCGATAGAAGGGCTCGGATTGTCCATGTCAGTAGAAGATGATGTGATGCTGGTAACCAGTCGCATTTACCCAAACACTGGTTCATTCACTGGGTGGATACGTAATGGGCTAGAGAGCCTTTTAACAGCAGGGATCGAGGAAGACAGCGGAGACAATGAGCGTGAGCTATCCGCGGCAGTCGAGGCTTTGGCGGGAATGGTAACAGTATACGAAATGTTTGAGGGTAATTACATAGCATGTGGTGATTCAAACACAGGTGAGGCGTACCGTGCAGCTCCAGACAGCTGGCTTCCATCTAAAGAGGCAACGGACTGCCTCGAGGGGCAATTGGAGTGGTCGATTGATGAGGCTCCCTCAGGCGCCTACTGGGTGACTCTGGTTGAAAGGGAAGGAGCAGACAACTCTTTCTTAGCCCACGGAATAAGTAGAGTAGGCCAAGATTTTATATATTTTCAAGCTGGGCCGAATGGCCAAGCTGTTAGAATCGTCCAATAGATATAACCGAGAAAGAGCCTCAATAAGGATAGCTAAAAAGTGACCAATCCCCTCCTCAAAATAGAGCAACTGTCCGTTGAGTTGGGTGGGAATCTTATTTTGGACAAGGTAAGCCTATCTGTAGAACAAGGGGAGATTGTAGCAGTAGTAGGCGCATCAGGCTCGGGGAAGAGTACCTTATTACACGCGATAGCGGGGTTCACATCAATTGGTAAGGGTTCTGTAATCATAGGCGGTAAGAGCCTATCATCACTCTCTGAAGCAGAACTCTGTAGATTTAGACGAACAGGCTTCGGTCTGATGACACAGGACTTTCACCTGTTGAAGAAGCTTTCCGCACGCAGAAATGTCGCTGTTCCTCAGTTGATGGTTGGCAGCAAAACTGACGAAGCGCTGGCTCATGCGGATGAACTGTTATCTGAATTAGGACTCAAGGAACATCTCGAAACCAAATCCGAAAACCTTAGCCGTGGGCAACGACAGCGAGTTGCGTTTGCTCGATCAATATCCACGGCTAGACCCTTCTTAATTCTAGATGAACCTACCTCATCTCTCGATCACGAGACCAGTATTCTTTTACTCAAGTTGGTCTCGAAACTTGGTAATAATGGCACCGGCGTTCTCCTTGTCACACATGATGACTCAACCATTGATATAGCGGACCGTGTTTACACTTTAGATGGAGGGAAGCTATCCTTACAAGGTGATAGAAAATGAGGCTTGGAACCCTAATTTCATGGCTATCATCGGGCTATAGGTCGGACATCATAAAAGCTACTATAGGCGCTATGGTAGCAATAACCTTGACCGTTTCAATGGCAGCCCTAGGTGAGAGTGCAAGGACGGCGATAACTGAGCAGTTACTAGGAGGCGGTGATTCACTACGAGTTCGACCACCCTCTTTGAGTGTGGGGCCTATTGAGCTTACTGGCTCATTACTACCTGACAGAGCCCTAAACGAGACCGCCATTGAAGCTATAAATTCCATCGAGGGTGTGCATGATGTAATCCCAGAATTATGGACAAGGTTCCCAGTGAGCTTCCGAGGTGAAATAGCTAACAGTAATATGGTCAGTGATGGCGCGATGCTCGGTATCCCATACAAAGCTGTTGAGGATGACGTTTCGCCTGAGGAGTGGAGTTGGGAGCCAGGAGATGTAATTCCCGTACTCGCACCTCGCTCACTGATGGTCGCCTATAACGGTGGGTTCGCTGCAGCTAATGGGATGCCACGCCTTAGAGAGCAGGCTGTTCATGGGATCAGTTTTACGATTATCGGAGGCCGTAATTCACAGGGCAGGCTTGGAGAACGGCGGAGAGTTCAGGCCCAAGTCGTTGGCCTTACATCATACGGTGACGCTCTAGCAGCGATTGTTCCTATAGAAGTAGTACAATGGTTTGACCAAGAGCTCGATGTGGATAATCCAGGCCAAGCTACAAGTTTGATAGCTAGGATTGAGCCTGGGATACCACCAGAAGATGTTCAGCAGATGATCCAAGAAAATGGATGGGGCGCTGAACCCCTAGGAGGGGTCGCTAAAGAACTTAGTGTCGCATTGAAAAGCGTAGAATTTGGGGTTCAGGTTGGTGGAGGTATCTTGGCTTTTGCAGCCCTTATGCTACTGGTTCAGTTCTACGGGGTGCTTTTGCGGGAACGCAATGAAGATCTACGAATTATGCGTTCCATGGGGGAATCTAAGTGGTCATTAGGTTCAGCACTTTGTTTCGAGATAGCAGCGGCAACTGTGCTTGCTGTATGTATAGGCTCAATATTGGGGCTGGGCTTTGCAAATCTAGGCGCTGATTTCGCAACAACCATAATAAGTGAGAGGCTGGGGGTCGATCTCGTGCTATCCCCCACTTTACCAATTGCCTTTTTATCGCTCATGACCATAGCAGCGCCGTTATTCGTAGTGTTGGGGGCATTACCGACCATACGTCGCTCCTTAAATGGTTCGCTCCTGACCAGATAATATTTCGCTTTACTGAACCGTTACAGGCAACGTCAGACTGTTCGCGATACAGGTTCACATATGAAGCATCTAGTCTCACCACTGCCGTTGATAGCCCTAACCCTTATCTGCCCTGCTGTTGCGTTAGGCGAAGAGGAAGAGCTACCTGTGGTAGAGGAAGCCACCCTTGAAAGCTCATCTGAAGCCCCAATAAGGCTAGATGCCGCCATGTTGATGCAAGCCCGCGCACACATCACACAGTCCATAAGCAACATAGCTGCACCAGCTAATTACCGATTTGATGGCGTTGCTTTAGGCGTGAACATAGATGCGGAATATACAGTTAACGATCTCTGGAGTGTAGAGGCAAAAGGCAGGCTTACTCACTTCCCATTGGGAAGTGACTCCTCCCTAAAGAGCCTGGCTGTAGGGGGTATATCAGTTGGGGCTATCAGAAATCAGGAATTGGCTGGTTATACGACATGGGGACTAGCAGGGATAACAAAACTCGATACGCTAGTGTCGTTGTATGCAGACTCTGCCCACGCTAACATAGCGACCGTCGTCAAAGGGGTTTACGGAATGTACCTGGGAATAGGGCTTGAAATACCGACCTCTACGGGGGAGATAAGCCTAGAGGCGGGCGAGGTTATTTCTGTAGCAGGTTTTCTCCCTGCCCCAATAGAGTCATGGGTGATCCTAGAGGCTCACATTACCGACCCAACAGGTAAATTGCCTGAGGGCTGGGACGCATTACTAGCCTATGATTATACCTACAGGTCTATAGCCTATACGATCAATGGGATTAACAGTCGGGTTTTCGAGGGCTTACATGGCTTGAGATTAGGTATGACTCGCGATTTCTAAAAAGATATACGCTATAATTCCCGCCAATTAGCCGATGGTATCCCACTAGAACTCGGAGGGGGATTAGCACCAATAATGTAGACAGCACGGCGGTTAACGGCGCTGTCCACTCCGTCAGCAGTCGGCTGGGCCAACCAAGCCTCACCAAACCCGTGGTAGTAGATCGGGTGGTTAAACCCATGTTCGCGTAACCAGACACCAATCGCCCTCGCCCTGTTTCGAGATAAGGTTCTGTTACTTGATGCGTTACCAACAGTATCTGTACAGCCACCGACAAAAAGCTTAACGGGTACGATATCCCCATATTGGTCGATCACCTCTTGGAGGTCCCTTAGTGTGGCCTCGAGCTTCCATTCCTCAGACGGGGGAATGGAAGCCATATTTGTATCAAACAGGACGTCCTCATGCGGTAAATCTAACATCCATGGAGAGAAGCTGAAGCTAGCCCATCCACCCGCTCCAAAAAATTTCACCTCTAAAAGCACAACTTCTGATGGATCGCCTACCCAAGGGACTGTCACCTCTCCGGGACCAGCATCTAGGCTTATAGTATCCGACGCAATCTCAATTCTACCAGCTCCCCAGGCAACTATCTCTGCAGAGGTCACTGGTGCTGTTACATGAACTGTCAGCGTGTGCCCCTCTAAGTCGGCTACTGCATTTGAGTAATCGACACTAAGGGTGGCTCCAACATCATAATCAACAGGCAGGCTCACCTCTTCGACGTGTCCACTTGGGTAGACGGCTCTAACAAAACAGTCTGCATGAGATATTCTTGGATCAAAACTCCAAGAAAACAATTCCTGACTTCCTGCTGCGACCTGATTTCGCTCCCAAGACTCCCTACGTCCGCCAACGTCGCACTCTACCAAAAGTGAGGAAACCTCGGCTGAAGGTACAACATAAAGACCTGGATCCACTGTCGATGATGGATTTGTAACGAAACCAAACTCTAAGCTCTGCGCGAAAGCACTGCCCCCAAGCAACCAGGTCGTGAGAAGCATGCCCAAGATAATCAACCCCCTATACTAATCAACTACTGCTACAGCTGGTTAGTAACGTCGATAATATGTAATTTACGCCAGTCTGCACCTTCTGCAGGAAGAGCAGTAAACGCAAGCCACACTCGATCTCCAGCAGAGACTAATGATGGCTCAGCACATGCCACGAGACCAGTCTCTATCGAGACTGAGCCGCTGCCATCAAGTTTAGAGATCATTATGACACCGCTAGCATCAGGATCAGATGATGCCCATGCCACTGCAGTTCTGTCGGGAGTTCCAGCTGGCCTGGCGCGAACAGGCAGGCGTACATCTCTAGCAACCGTTGTACTACTCCCTCCAGTAGCACCAGCCACTCTGATATCCCAATGCCCCTCTCCCCTTGAAGAGGAGAAAAACACAACCTGGTCACCTATCCAAACAGGTCTGGTCTGATCTCCAGCCCCACCTGCGATCAAGCCGCCATTATTCTGTCGATCCCACCAATAAACGTCCTCGCCGTCACCGTTTCTTGAAAAAACAAGTCTCTCCCCCTGCTCATCAAAGGAAGGCAGATTCTCCGATGCTTCTGTTGAAGAAGCCACAACTGGGGCCCCGCCGCCAGCTAAATCCCAAACATAGATGTCTCCGTTACCAGAAATGTCAGAGGTAAAAGCAAATCGAGCACCGTTACCAGAGACAGATGGCGCTGTAATATTCCCTGATACAGCGTCCATTGATATCAATTCATTTGGAGAGGCACTACCTGGAAGCGCATAGTAAAGCCTCAATAAGCCGCCTGCGTTTGAGCCCTCAAAGAACGCCATAGTTGAAGGAACCGAAGTCCACGACGGAGCTGCTACAACTGAGCTTGAACCCCCGCCGAAACTACGTGTGGCACCAGGAATCCTGACCTGCTTAGAGTCCTGAACATGGCCTGAATTCACGTCGGCTATCCATAGCTCCACTGAATTTGAAAGGTTGTTAACTTCAAACGCTAGCCACTGGCCATCGTTAGACCATGTCGGATTCTGGACGTGACCCTCTGACTGAACATTTACAGGCGTCGCATGTACGACATTAGCGCTGAAAACAAAGCCTAGGGCTGCAACACAAATCTGTTTCATCTAATTACTCCTCGTGGCCACTGGACCCACCGCGAACGCCAACTGTGCCCACGGGTAAAGCCTTTGGCTGTCATGTTGAGCGCCACCTGTGAGATTAAGGGCACCTCTTAGCCCCTCTCCCATTGAGACAACATCGTACCCTAATCCCGCCTGGGCTCCAGCTGTCGCCATAGTGCCAGAAGTGACCCACATAAGTTCATCAACTTGAGCCTCATCTGGATTAGTTGCCTGAGCGACACCCGCACCAACAACCAACCCTCCAGAAAGAGAGATGTCTCCAAGCCTATAGCTTGAACCAAGCGCCAAATAGGCTGTACGCAGTTGATTCCCAGAGAAGGCATCTCCAGCGCTTGCGATAAGGTCGGAGTCACTCCGCTCGACCGCCGAAGATAGGCCATGGTAACCAATCTCCACAAACATTCCTAATGATTCATTCATTCCGACCTCAACACCAACGCCTGCTCTAGCCCCAAAGCCAGAGAAGGCTGGCGGACTAACGACACCCGTGTCGACGGCAGGAGTCCCTCCTTGTGTAAAAGCTGCTCCTAGATTGGCCCTTGGGCCCACATAGGCAAACTGTAAACCTCCACCATCACCCGATGGCCCAACCAGCACGTCGATGACGATATCTGGGCCACCTGGAACGATAACGAAGCTCTCATTTCCAAATGTGTAGTTACCTGCGGGAAGCAGCCCTTCAAATGATCTGTTTTCCGTGATACTAGCCTGAGCCAGCTCAATTGCTCCACGTTGATCTGGTACAAACGGCATCATTGCAGGCGAAAGTTCAGCTGCACTTGTCCTGTCGGTGGATAGCCTAACGGTTGAATAAACCGTGTCGATCTCAGACAGCAGATCAACTAACTCTCTATCTCCCTCCATAGATACAGCCATGGTAAGTCGATAGTGGCACTTGGTAATATCTCCTAATGCACGAGCAGCTTGCGCTCCCATGGCCCAATCTCCAGCGGTTAGCTCCTCGCCTTCCTCCTGTAACTCCAGCAGTGATTGAAACCCTCGCTCCACCCCAGACCACGCATTTCTACCAGAAAGACGCTGCATCTCTTCTTGCAGGCGATGATGCTCCGCCGACTCGAGTTCTCCTGCCACTGCCAAATTTGGTATTGACGCTAGGAAACAAAGAGACAGTACTGAAAGATTAAAAATAGGTCTATTGGTCTTCATTTTTGAGCCTAGTTTGAGTTTACTTCACTTGACAGGGTAGCCGATATTTCGCCTAGATGGCAGGCTACTCTGTGAGACTTATGTGTAGATTTAGTTAGTTCGGGCAAGGATGTAGCGCACGGTGCTTCTGGGTTTTCCTTAAAACGCGTACAGTCGACCTGAAAAGGGCAACCGCTGGCAGAGAGCTCACCTTCTGGGACAGGGTAGTCCCAAGGGTGAAAAAGTAACTGCGAATATGGGTGAACTGGCTCACTTTGGCGCAAATCTAGTTCCTCGATGACTCGACCATCCAACATCACTAAACAACGGTGAGCCCACTTTCGGGCAACGCCCATGTCGTGAGTAACCAAAACACAACCCGCTTCCTCGGGTAAATTGCCGATTAGGTCGCGCAGAACAGCCTCTCTTCTATCTGGCTCGAGCCCAGATGTCGGCTCATCGGCTACCACAAGTTTTGGGGTTAAGGACAAAACACGGGCTAAGGTTATTCTCCGCTGTTCACCACCAGACATCTCCCTTGGTAACGCTCCAAATCGCTCACCCAAACCAAGCCTGACAAGCATCTCCTTCGCATTTATCTCCGCATCTGAGCTGCTCTGCCCTCTAAGGGCCTTTAGGGTCTCAATGACATGCTCCAGGGCCGTCTGCTGTGGGTCAAGTGCGCTCATAGCATCCTGTGGAACATACTGATAATCGACCCGATATGGATGGCGCTCCCTCTCACTCATTGTGCTCCATGGACTTCCGCCCAGCTGGATAGCGCCACTACTTGGCTCCTCTAGACCAAGGATCATACGAGAAAGCGTTGTCTTTCCAGATCCTGACTGCCCCACCAACGCCACGACCTCTCCTGGTTTAACTACAAGGTCAACACCTCTTACAGCGTGAACATTTACGCTGTCGGACCAAGGAAATGCACCACTCTGAACAAACGTCTTGATTACATTCTTCACTTCAACAACGGCAGGAATCTTTGTCATACGACCTCCACCCCTGGGAGACGGATGATTGTAGCTCCAATTCTCGCCACCGTCTCATCTTGGTGGGATATAAGTAAGAGACCGCACTTTCTCTCCTTACACACTCTGATTAGGAGTTCGGTTATGCCGCGCGTAAGCACTGGATCAAGACCAGTTTCAGGTTCATCCGCTATCACTAATTGAGGGTGGGAAGCGACGGCTACCGCCAGAGCAGCACGTTGGCACATACCACCTGACAGCTCAATCGGTAGCGCCCTTGAAGCGTGATGTGGTAGACCAACCTCGTCTAATGAACGGCGCACAGACATTGCTAGGTTGTCAGTTGACTTCGCACGGCGCATTATTGCCATCTCTAGCTGCCTGCCAAGGGTTCTTCCAGGGTTCAGTGCAGATGAAGCCATCTGAGGTGAGTAACTTACATAAGGCCCGCGAAGAGCTGCTGTCTCATGTAGCAAACGGTTCTGCGCCTTAGGGCCTGCATTAACTATTCCGTCAAACCAGTCTCGGTCATCTCGCATAGGAAAGCGCAACGAGCCGCTGGTTAAGTTAATGGCGGGATGAATCTGACCCATTGAAGCCCTGGCAGATAAGGTTTTTCCAGAACCAGATGGCCCCATCAACGCTGTGACCGAGCCGGCCTCTACCAAGATATCGATCTCGCTGACAAGGTTCCGCCCATTGTGATTAATGGTCAACCCCCTCATGTCCAGTAGCGCTTTACTCATCTTGCCCTCACTGCCCAGACGGCCGCCGCAGAGGATGCTAAAACCAGACCTATTAGGCCCATGCCAAGCGCCAAGGCGTGCATGCTTTCAATACCTACTGGAGGAAGAGACTGGTATCCCAGGAATAATATCTCAGCCCAAGAGTGTGATGAGTCGGGGTGAGTGAAGGACTCTAGGTAGGCCGCCGAGGTAAGGTATGAGAGCGCAATCTCTAAAAATACAACCTGAGCAAATACTTCGAGAGCCTGCCTGACGACCACTGGCCTCAAATTCAGAAAAACTACATGGTAAAGAAACACCCTTGTCTTGGAGAAGCCGTGAGCACGGAGAGCTTCAACGAACCTTGCTCCTCCCAGGCGACCAGCAACAGATGCTGCTTCGTCCATGGCTCCTGGAGCCGACAGCAGCGCCCAAGTTACCGCTATAGGCACTAGGCTCCTCTGATCTCTTGGGACTAGCCTGGCGACAACAAGAATTACGACCAACCTAGGCAAAGCACCCAAGACCTCACCAACACCTTGAATAACGACTGACAAACGCTTGGAGTCTGTACAGGCAAGGAGCCCACCTAAGACCGCAAAAGCCATGACTATGAGCCCAGCGAACAGGCTTGGGATGGCTACTATTTTAGAGCCTTGAGTCAGGTACGCAGACAGAGGGCGACCACTCCTATCTGCTCCAAAAGGAGGCATTTCGGATGGTGGCGCTAACCTAAGGCTCATGTCACCTGAAGGCAGGAACTCAGGCGCAAAAAAGCCTGGCACGATCAAAATCGCAAAGCCTAACAAGGCCAAAATACCAGCTAATCTACGGCTCAAACCACGACCCCTTTAGGGCTCTTTCTAACCACTAGGGCGGTGACGACCTCGACCATTGCCTGCAAAATCAAAAGTGAGGACGAGAACAATACAAAAAGGAAAGTAGCGCCAAGAACAAGTCCGAAATCTTGGTCTAAAGTGGCGTTCCACAGGAGATCTCCCACACCTTCCACTGAGAGAATGACCTCTATTACAACAGCGCTTGACACTAGGTTTAGGATCCTAGCTCGAAACTGCCCCGCCAGGGATGGCATGATATTCGGCAACATATTGGACAAAACCGTTTCGCCTCTAAGCACTCCCATCTCAACATAACGCTGCCGTTTTTCTGCTGTGACAACCTGCTCAACAGCCTCAACGGTTCCGGAAAGTGAAGCGTCAGCCATTGCTAGTACAAACGAAGCTACAAGTAACCGTATTGTATTTGCTTCACTTCCCGCCGAGTCCGCGCCGAAGCTGACTGCTATAAAAGCAGCGCCTGCTAAAGCTAGCACCAGCGCAGGCACTGCGCCCAGAACAGCAAAAGCCCGCTTAGTTAGTGTTGAGAGATTTCCAGATGCAGACCTAACTGCACCTAGCAGCAATATCATCGACGCCAATCCAACTAGCTTAAGGGTGTTGAATATGGAGTCCGCCAATAGCGTTAACACCTGTTCGGAAGGCATATAAGTCCAGGACTTACCTAAATCACCCTGCGCCGCGCTGGATATCCAATGACTATAATAGTTCATAGGACCAGCGTCTAAGTGCCATCTCGCCGATAGCTCTCCGTAACTATTAGTACACACCTCTGGAGCACAGATTACCGAAGCGGGATCCCCAGGCATAGCCCATATCATCCACGCAATAAGCGCTGGCACACCCAGGGGGAGCGCAAGCGCCACTAGAACACGCACTAAAGGTCTGTACCACCATCGCGTCAAGGTCACACTCCCAGTGAAGAAATCTTAGGGGTTATACCGCCACGAATCAAACTCAGTCCAATAGTAGTAAGGAGAAACGGTGTTTCCTCGTACGTCTGTCCGCCAAGCACTCTTAGTATCGAGCTTCCACAGGAACAGGTAAGGTAAGTCCTCTGCCAGTAACTCGTGAAGGCTGTGGTAGGCATCTTGAGCAGCAGTTTGAGTCCTAGCCGCGACGAATTGATCGAGTAATCCATCGACCTCTTCATTGGAGTAATTAAAGATATTTAGGCTACCCCTACTACCTTCTCTAGTGTGAAAGAGAGGGTTAACATCTTCTACAAGACCAAAAGACCACTTACCTACGATTAGGTCGTAGTCATCAAGCTGACCCGTTACCGCTAACCTGTTCCACTCATCTGAAGATATCTTGTGTTCCTGCCGACCAAACCCAGCTGCATCCAGCTGATTACCTATCTGTGACAACAGGTCTGGAGCCTCAATATCAAGAGAGGCCTTTATTCCTATCCTAAGGCGCACAGGTTCATCGTTATGATGCCAAGTCCCCCCGACTTTACGCAGTCCAGCTGCTCGTAACAGGTTCGTAGCCTCACCAATATTAGCCCTATCGATCACTCCTACAGAGCGGTTGTAATACGGTGATGATTGAACAAACGGCCCTGAGATAAATTCACATGGTGAATTTTCCTCTTCTGGACCAACACCTATTGAAAGCTGACGCAGTTCCGTTCTATCCAAAATCAGGTTCAATGCTTGTCGAACTCTAGTATCGGAAAGAGCTGACTTGTTCGTATTGACAGCCACGAACCACCACGATCTGAGGTCATAAGACTTCAGAGTCAATTCATCTGAACTGGATACATCAACCCTATATGGGGGAGGTACCGTTATGATCCCCTGAACACCGTTATTCTGTAATGTACGCACCTGGACTAACGGGTCACTACCCTCTTGTAGGCTCATCCGTTGGATTCTGGCGTTGTGGTGACCATTCTGTACACGCTCAAACGCTACGCCTCTACGACCCCTATTTCCTCGAACAGGCCCTGTCCCCACTGGGTGACTAGCAAACTCGTTGTCCGGCTGGATAGAGGTGTTTCCCTCGAAAACGTGAGCTGGGAGTATGTAAAAGCCTAGACGACTTCGAGGGTTATGAAAGATTCTAGCGAATGATATAAGCGCTGTACCACCCTCTTCTACTGTACAACCAGTGAAATCACCTCGCCTCTTAGCCGCTACTGGGCTGGGGTTAGATTCGTCCAACATAGTCATTATTGTAAAGCAGACATCGTTTGCCGTAAACGCTTCACCGTCGTGCCAAGTTATCCCATCATTTAGTGTCAACCGCATGCCGGTCCCACCTTGGGCCATCTGCCACTGACTAACAAGACGAGAAGTGAGGTCATTGTTTATCGGCGAGTGGAAATAGAGCCGATCCATAACCAATTCATTTACCCTATTGTCTACCATTGACCTCGCATAGAGAGGGTTCATAGTTGTCGGCAAGCTCTCCTCATAGAAGCTGAGAGACTGCCCCATGGTAAAAATGGCAGCAAAAGCTCCCAAACCAACAAGTGTGTTTCTTTTCAATCCCATAGTAATATCCAGTCTCCTAATGCATTGGCAGGCCTGCGCCTGCGTCACGACTAACTCTTAGATTTAATGCGTCCAGAGAATACCTAGCTGAATCTAAGCCTACTAGTCTACTCTCATGAACGTGAAGCAACTCACTAGCCCTGCGCGGATTGCGATTTCCCACATCCCAGGCAGCCATTGCGAGTTGAAAAATTGGGTCTAGGGTCGGAGGCCTCTCCGCTTCCAGGGCGCCTATCCTTAGCAGGCCAGAAGCCTGTTCATCACCAACCATATCAGCCAGCCTTATGGCTGCTCTAACTACCCCAACCTCTGCGAGTTGAGATAGGTCTCTGTAGTCGGCTGATTCTACACCAGCGGTCTCGATCATCCTGGCCAGTATTTCCGACCTGAGTACGCTAGCCTGTGCCTGCACACACTCGAAATCTACAGACCCCTCCGACACACAGCCTTCTAGAACAACCGCCAACAGCGAGCCAGGATGTGAGGCAAAGAGATCATCGAGCGCTATCTCAGTCCCAATGTCTGATACAAAACCTAAATCCGCAGAGCTCATCCAAGGACTCAAAAATAGATCGTCAAGAGTAGCCTCTCCACCAGATGAACCACTCGACCCCCAAACACTAGCGTGAATAGCAGCGTTCCCTCCAGCCATTAGAGCCGCAGATTCATGCCAATAGGCAAGCTGCGCCAACACAGTAGGGTCTGATGCTGCTACCGTCCTGTCTCCAACGGTCTCGGGAAGTCGATAATGGGGTGCCGAAATTGTTGGTGCTGGCACACCACCTACCTCGACCTCAGCGAGATTTGCTAAATCAGGAACCGAGTCAAGATTCGCGGACTCACCTGAGGAGACGAATTGGCTCCATTTTGAGTCATTCTGAGCTAGTTCTTCCACCGAAGAGCCAGACATCTGCCCAAGCAACTCTGTAGCTAACTCCATGTTTCCAGCTAAACTATAGGAGACACCCAATAGATAGGTGCTCTCCAAAGGGTCCCCCTCTCTCTGCTCCTCGGGCTTATAGGTCTCGACTATCGAATTAGTCTGCACAGAGAGGGCGTTACGATAAACTGCGGCTATTTCACTATGGATTCGTGCAGCCAATATTGGAGTCTCCTTAAAGGACGCCAAGGCAGACTCATAATCCCTACCATAATAGGCTTGCCATCCTGGCTCTCCAACCAAACCATCTAGTACTAGCCCCTCATCCGAAGCTGCTCTTGTTACCATTACTGGCCAGCTACTATCGAGTAAGCCTGCGTCAATACTTGGCGAGGTGGTCTCTACCTGATCAGTGACCTCACTATCTCCACAGGCAGTCAGGGCTAATAGGCTCGCTGCGAACACCACTCCAACTAGTTTAACTTTGCTAAAGTTAGGCATCACTGGTCCCTACAGTAGTTTCTGTTACCCGCGACAGAGACACAAAGGCTCATGGCCTGGGTAGAGTCTTGACCTGTTGCGCGAGCGAAGTCCAACCAATCTAAGGCGAAGGTCTTTGCGCGACCTCGCGCTCTAGATTCCTGCTGGATTAGCTCTTCTCGGTTGTCTGCAGCGTTGTTCAGATCCACAGTGGACTGCTCCCAAAGCCTGTTACCCGCTTGAGCTTTTAGCCTATAGAGGTCAAACACTCTGGACTGGAAAGTATCTCCCATCCACCTGCTCTTATTCTCAAGCGCGTAGTCGGCCCACCGGATAACTCTTTGTGCTCGTGAGACTCCACCGCCTGCTAGGTAGATTGCGTACTGAAAACAAAGGTCTGGATCAGACCTATCTATTTCATTTAAATGGCGCCTCAACAACCTTGCCCACTCAGCACGGTTATTTGATGCGTCGGCATTTATTAGAAGGACCCTAGATATCTTATCTTTAGTGGTTTGCGGAGGTCTCGTAGTCAGTGTCTCCTCCAAACATGATATCTGGACAGGCGTTAGACGCCCCATCAAAGCGGGCGCCTCTAGTGCCATGAGATCACTACATCCTACGGCTGGAGCCGGAGCCGGAGCTGGAGCTGGAGTTGGCGCAGGTGTGGGCGCTGGGGCAACCACAACTTCAGGCTCTACCACATTAGTCACCACCTCTACTGGTGGTGCGACAACAGCCCTTGGCACATCTCTTGTGGGAGCTGGCGTCCTAGTCACCTCTCTGCTAGGCGTTGTTATGGCGGCATCTCGCTGGGCTCCACCGCCGCCCATTGGAGGAGTATAAGCGGCTCGCTCTCGAGAGACAGGATCCTGTCGGTCCTCAACAGCAGGAGCTCTCGCCACCTCTACTGGCTCAACATCACCGATCCCTCCCGTGTCATCGCCACCACCAACATCAGAACTTGAAGCCGATGGAGGAGCGTCTGGCCCGTAATTAGAAAGCCCCAGGAACGGAGACGCAGACGGGGTAGCACCTAGGTCAAACCAACCAATCCTCATATTTGAAGGAATTGGCCTACCCTGCGAGTCCCGGATCGGTGCAACATCTATATAGAAACCGTTAGACTCACAGCCCGCCCAACCGTCCATACATGGGTTAGAAGCAAAGAGTTTATCACTTGATGCAACCTGTGCAAGCGAAACGCCAGTCACCAATACCAAGCCTATGATTGGGAGGGATTTTTTCCGAAAAATCATTAGTTTGACGGCCCCCCACCACCAGACGAATCTATCGCTCTGTCTCGTCCGAAGGACATCATTGGGGCGTCGATTACAGCCTCCTCAATTTCAAGCTCCTCTAGAGTCACAACGATCCGATTTCTTCTGCGCTGTACCTCGTACTGTATAGTCTGAGAAACATACCTTGGGGCCGATATCTCCAGATAAAGTAGAAGACCTGGCTCAAAAATCAGCTCAGTACCATCTGGCAGATACAAAACCTCTTCTTCCCAGACACCAGTTACAGTATTTACTCGGTGACGATCAGCCTCTTCAGGATGGCGAATAACAGCTGTTGGAATTGGGTCCCCCTCAGCGTCACGAACGGTAACCTGAACTATCGTACCAACCTCACCCTGAGGTGTAGTTGCACAGCCCACAGAGGCAGCGACCATAACAACTAAACCCAAAACGTTGAGCAGAAACCTCTTTGAGACAAAACTAAACATCTTCATTTACTCCGTAGATAATCATTAAAGAGCCCTTGCGGCGAAAGGCGTAGGGCCGAACTCATATCACCAGCCGCATAAGCCGCGCTCCCAGAAGCGTTTGACATAGAGTCGCCTAAAAGGGCCACCGCTCCGACACTGTCGGCCTGACCTAAGAGTGCCGCCCCTGTTGCCCTTGCATGCATAAGACCATAGGGTGGCGCCTCGCCCTCAAGAGCATCTAGCTTAGAGGTGCACTCACCAGACTCGCCACGAGCGCAGTGTATCAAAGCGGCTGTTGCCAATCTTCTCCAAACCTGTCCTTGAGGAAGGCTTCTAACAGAGTCCAGCAAGGACGCTGCCACGCCTGGGTGGCCGCTACCTACAGCCCTGCCAGCCCATAAGAGCATCTCTTGATCGTCTTCAGACCAACCACTGGGAAGTCGGCTGGTGACATCCACAATCGTCTCCATTACCCACTGATGATTGCCCATTGACCATGATGCTGTGACTTCTGCTAACTCCCCTAGTTCGCCGTCTCCCCCAAGCAAGGCTAGGTATTTATCTGCGATGGCACCAAAATCACCTCCGCTTTCGGACACCTCTCGAAAAACCTCTTCCGCATCCCCCCATTCTGAGTCTGTCAAAAGGGCCTCTCCAGACAATAACTTACCTGCTGGCAGGCCTGAGGAGCGACCTAGCTGAATTACAGCCTCCATGTCGCCCCGCTCTACAGCCACCATTGCTCTACGCACCAAAATCTCGCCGAGAGCTGGGCCTGCGGCTCCCTCTGCTGCGCTCAAAATACTATCTGCGCTTGCTAGGTCTCCGCTTAGAAGTGCCCCGTAGGATAACGCAATAGCCGCCTCTAAATTGCCTGGCTCAAATGCAGCCAATTCACCGTAGAGAGTCATGGCGCCACTAATATCACCTTGAGCCAAGGCCGCTGCAGCGGCACTTGCATCTGGTGGTGGCGCTGCCTCTTCCCCACCGCAGGCTAGAAGAGTCAACATTACTGCTGTGAGCATCACACATGCCTCCGTGAATCTATGTGACTGAAACCGCATGGTATAACAAACAGTCCTACCTGCTCAAGTAGGAGCCAGTCCGAAGCCTCAATTCTCAAGGCTAGCCAGACACCTCAACCATCTGCAATGACACGATTAATTGGGCTTCGTCCCCATCACATTCAGACTCAAATTCAACCTTTACGAAGTCTCTGTCAGCCAAGGTCTCCGCGGTGCCCTCATTGATTCCAATATCGCTCAGCGCCTTTCGAAAACCAGGATCGTCAGGATATGCATACAACATCCCCAACTCATCCAGGACGATTTGATCCCCAAGAAGACCTCTTACCCATAACTGACAACGAGCATCATCGTACAAAAGACGTCGCGCGGATATTAGTGACGAGTAAACATCATCTGGAGACTTATTAAGGGCTACAAACCCCCTCGGCTCCTCCCTCTGATCACGTTCATTTTGCCTATCTATTAGCTGAACATACCTCACCCCCAAAGGGGCGCTTAATACGCCTATCAGTGCCTTGTGTACATCTTCAATCATATCTCTA
>Ga0115011_10000648_pt1 | contig 27374 bp, 31 predicted proteins | sample TroAtlMetagenome_2_FD_88705 | JGI IMG/M metagenome (GOLD analysis project Ga0115011, IMG submission 88705) | Marine eukaryotic phytoplankton communities from Atlantic Ocean - Tropical Atlantic ANT8 Metagenome | ecosystem: Environmental > Aquatic > Marine > Oceanic | place: Tropical Atlantic...
CGACTGCCCGAGACCCTGCGGCAGGATACCGCCGCCATCGGCCGTCTGCGCATACCGGTGGCCGGCTCTGGTGGAACAGCCTTTGTGCCGCTGGACGAGATCGCCACCATCGCGGTCGAGACCGGCCCGAACCAGATCAGTCGGGAGGACGGAAAGCGGCGGGTTGTCGTCACCGCCAATGTGCGGGGCCGCGATCTCGGCTCGTTCATTTCAGAAGTGCAGGAAAAGGTCGGCGCCGAGGTCGATGTGCCGGCGGGCTACTGGATCAGCTATGGCGGCACGTTCGAGCAACTGATCTCGGCTGCCAAACGGCTGCAACTGGTGGTGCCAGTGGTGCTGCTGCTGATCTTCGGTCTGCTGTTCACCCTGTTCCGTTCCTGGAAAGACTCAGCAATCGTCTTCTCCGGTGTGCCCTTGGCCCTGACAGGCGGGGTGGCAGCCCTGATGATGCGCGATCTTCCTCTGTCGATCTCGGCGGGCGTCGGCTTCATCGCCCTCTCCGGGGTGGCGGTGCTGAACGGCGTCGTCATGGTCAGCTTCATCCGGACCCTCATTGCGGAGGGCAAGCCGCTCGGCGATGCGATCCGCGAGGGCGCCCTGACCCGGCTCCGCCCTGTTCTGATGACCGCCCTCGTCGCCAGTCTTGGCTTCGTGCCGATGGCGCTCAATGTCGGGACCGGGGCGGAGGTTCAGCGTCCTCTGGCCACTGTGGTCATCGGCGGGATTATCTCCTCGACCGTGCTGACCCTGCTTGTCCTCCCCGCCCTCTACAGCCTCGTCCATGGCCGCCCGCCCCGTCCGGTGGGCACGCGGCCCGGCTGGCTGAACCGTCTTCCCTTCAATCGGAGTAACGCATGACCGCCGCGACCCATCGATGGGCCGCCTGGCTGAGGACGCCGGCAGGCGTCCTTCTGCTCGGGTTGCTGATCCTATTCCTCAACGGCCTGCTCACGGCCGCCCTCGCCCACGGCGTCGCCGACGGGGACAAGGGCTATATCCAGGAAACCTCGGGCTTCCTGTTCTGGCCGTTCCTGTATCTGGGGGCCAAGCACATGGTCACCGGCTACGACCATCTGCTGTTCCTGCTGGGGGTGATCTTCTTCCTCTACCGGATGAAGGACATCAGCATCTATGTGACGCTGTTCGCCATCGGCCATTCCTCGACCCTGCTGCTGGGCGTGCTGACCGGCATAAGCGTTTCCAGCTATCTGGTCGACGCCATCATCGGCCTGTCGGTCGTCTACAAAGCCCTCGACAACATGGGGGCCTATCAGCGCTGGTTCGGCTTCCAGCCGAATACCAAGGCGGCGACTCTGGTCTTCGGCCTGTTCCACGGCTTCGGCCTGGCGACCAAACTGCAGGACTTCAACATGTCGCCCGACGGCCTGATCGGCAATCTGCTGGCCTTCAACGTCGGCGTCGAGATCGGCCAGCTACTGGCGCTCGGCGCCATCCTGATCGTCATGGGCTTCTGGCGGAAGTCTTCCAGCTTCTGGCGCCACGCCTACACCGCCAATGTGGTCGTCATGACCCTCGGCTTCATCCTGGCGGGCTATCAGCTCGTCGGCTTCTTCGTCACCTGACCGGAGACCTGACCATGTATAACGCCAATAAGCCTGACGCTTCCGAACTGCCCTCGACCGCCAAACTGGTGAAGTCGACCGGCATCGCTGCCGTGATTGCCACCGCCCTTCTGGTCACCGTCGTCCTGCCCGCCGAATATGGAGTCGATCCCACAAGGGTAGGGTCACTGCTGGGTCTGACCGAGATGGGTCGCATCAAGATGCAACTGGCCGCCGAAGCCGAGGCCGAAGAGGCGGGTCTGGCGACGTCGGCATCCGCTCCTGCGGCCGTCACGACCACCCCGGCGGAACCGGACTCTACGCCGACCGGTCAACGCACGGATGAGACCGTCATCACCCTGGCACCTGACCAGGGTGCGGAGATCAAACTGGTGATGGAGGAAGGGGCGCGGGTCCGCTTCACCTGGACCAGCAGCGGCGGCGCGATCAACTACGACACCCATGCCGACCGGCCGGGCACGCCCTACCACGGCTATGGGAAGGGCTCGGAGCAACGGGTTGAGGGTGAACTCGTCGCCGCCTTCACAGGCAGCCACGGCTGGTTCTGGCGCAACCGCACCGGAGAGTCGGTGACCATTACCCTGCGCACCGAGGGCGCGTATTCAGAGGTCAAGCGGGTGGTCTAGTGCTTTACTTCATCCTCAAGGCGGCGATCTCCGGCGTGATCATCGCGGCGATCTCGACGGTCTCCAGACGCTATCCTGGTTTCGGCGCGCTCATCGCCTCGCTCCCGATGATCTCGGTGCTAGGGATGATCTGGCTGTGGCGCGACCGCCCGGACCCGGTAAACATGGCGGACCACGCGCAGGCTACCTTCTGGTTCGTCCTGCCCTCCCTGCCGATGTTCCTCGCCATCCCGGCGCTTCTGAAGGCCGGCGTCAATTTCTGGGCGGCCCTGATCGCCGGGTGCCTCCTGACGATCGTCCTCTACAGTCTGATGATCTGGCTCGGGCCGAAGTTCGGCGTCAGGCTGTGAGCCCCATCTCGACTCTCAGGGAAGGCGCAGGATGGGTGTTGAAGCTGCGAACGCGGATATCACCAAGCGTCGCTTAGGCCGCAAGGGGCACCCAATCAGCGCGCTCGTCCCCCCACCTCGCCCGCGGGCTTCGCGTGTCGAATTCCTTGCATGCTTGACAGGGGCTGGGAGGCCCGCCCGGCGCGGCTGGCGTTGCCGTGTGGCCGGGGCCGCGCGCATTGCGTTTCCTTGCAGCCTAGAGCCTCTAAGGAGCGCTGGCGGGGAAGGTAGGCGCCTCGGCTGGCCGGTTGGCAATTTCCTGACCCCCCTCCCCTTTCGCCGAGCCTGCGACGGGGGAAACAGATGGCGAGGGAGGCTGTTCAGTCGGGACAGGGTGGGTGGATCGGAGGGCGCGTGTACGCGCCCCCGGTGTCGGCTGGGGTTTTACTGCCGCCTTTGGCGGGGTCGCTCCTGGGAAATCCGGGTCTCGCGACCAGCGAGACACCGTTCAATCCTGGAATTGTGCCGTCTCGCGACCAGCGAGACGCCCTTTTATAGATCTGAGGTCCGGATTCTGACCCCTCAGATCATTCACGTTCATTCCAGTCGGAAGCGATCGCGGCGGGTCATTTTGTCGTCGGCCGCGCTGCGAACCCGGGCCAGCTGGCTGGCGAGTTCAGGGTTCGCCGCGAGGAAGCGCTCTTCGCGGGCCGTGTCGACGTCGGCCGAGGGCGGCACTCGGAGCTTGGCCACCAGGGCGGCTGCGGCCTTCGGCAGGGCCGTCCAGTAGGCATTGGTGGTCTGCTCCACCTGAGGGCCGCGCAGGCCGTCCCTGCCTGTCTCAACGTAGCGCCGGACCCAGCCCAGGAATCCGTGCTCTTTCAGCTGGGCCTTCCAAACGTGGATCATGCGCACCGGGACGTTGCGCTGCCTGGCCAACCACGCGGCCGAGGGTTCGACGCGGCCGCCGAACTTCGCGGCCATGTTCAGAAGCAGACGATAGAGGCCGATGGCGCCGTGGCTGATGGTGCCCTTGGCGCCCCAGCGCTGGCCGGGTTTGCGAAGGCCCTCCTGATAGAGCTCGAGTGCCAGCAGGCGCCGGCGCGCCTCGGCTTTCGACAGGGGCTTCCAATCCTCACGCGCCGCCGGACGGCTACGCCGGCGGACAGGCTGGCAGGTCCGGCGATGGAGCGGCTCACGCCGCCGATGGCTGTGATCGATCGGGACGGCCGTCATGCTGCCACCCCTTGGTCGAGGGCCGAGCGCACGCCCTGGAGACGGGCCTCGACGCGCAGGAGTACCGGCTCGATCTCGCGCTTCTCATACTCGGTGATGACGCCGTCGGCCTGGGCCAGGCGCACCAGCCGCTGGGCCGCGGCCATATCCTCGGCCGCCTCGCAGGCCTCGCTGAGCGCGCATGCCGCATCCGATGGCTGGGCCAGCTGGCGCGCCAGGGTGGCGCTGTATAGCCGCCAGTTCTGATGCGCCTCGAGGAAGGCGATCGCGCCGATCGGCATGGTCCGCCCCTTGGCGGGATCCCGGCAGTCATAGAGGTGAGTTCGCCCCATCTTGAAAGGGCTGGTCTCGAGCAGTTCGAGGCACCGGTCGGGCCCTCCGCAGGCGTCCTGCAGGGCGCGCGCGTGGAAGGCGTGCTGTCGCACGTTCATAGGATTCGTCCCTCACGAATCCGCCTGACAGCCGGTCAGCTTGGCGCACAGGCTCACGGTCACGCGGCAAGCGGTGCCGCGCGTTGAGCAAAAGGCGTCCCGATGACCGTCCGTAAGGCGGCCATGGTTGGCTGTGATGAAGGCAAGGCGAGTGCGTCGGCCCGCTGTGGCGGGAGACGAGACGGGCACGTCCCGAGCCGCGAAGGTCCGCCCCCGGCGGGGCAAGGCGACCCGGTGGCCGCGCGGCCGCGACCGCCCATGAGCGGCCGAGACGCTCGGCTTGCCGATGTGGGTGGGCACGTCATCAATGCGGGGGCTGGATGCCCGGCCGATCAGTCGACCGGGCCTGTCAGCACTTCATCCGCAGTGCGCATCTGTCGCTCGCGGTCCTGGCCCAGGCGTGCCAGCAGGCACCGCCTCAAGGCCGTGACACGGCCCCTCGACGCCTCGCGCCTTGACCAGGGCCAAGAGTTTGGGACGAACCGGGAACGAACTTCGGATGGAGAGTCAGTGCGGACCGAGGGCGCCGAGAGAAGACGCCCTCCCCTCACCGCTGCGTTCCTGCGAATTGAACGACGCCCCGCCGGCGCGCGAGGGGGGGCAACGCGCCGACGGGACGCTCAACCGCTCCGGTCAGGCGGGCGGCGAGGCTGGTGTGAGGGTGGGACTCGCGCCATGCCTTCAGACGATGTTCGAATGGTCCCCATCGGCTGTCGAAGCCTGGAGTGCGCTGGTCACGGCCGTTGCCGCAGGCGTCGGCGTGATCTTCTTTGTCTACGACCGCTATCGAGCCAAGCCGCGGCAAGTAAGCGGCTACCTTGCGCTGACGTCGCGCGGGACCCTCTCCATCTACCTCTTCAGCGAAACTGGCGAGCGCATGATCCTGACAAGCCTCGAGGGCGCGCCATTCTTCGAACTGGCTGCCATCGACGTCCGATCGCCGGCTGCCCAAAAGCGCGACGGCCCCCTGCTGACGCTCTGGTCCACCAGCAAACGGCTCCGGAAGGTCGCGGAGGCCGGTCATACGGGGAACACCCCACTGGCAGAGGCTCGCATCCGGATCCGAGTCCGGACGCCGCTTTTGTCGCGCCTGGGTCTCTTGATCTTTGCGCCGACGATCACCGCGCGCGGTGTCTTGCCGTACCGAACCCGCGGCTCCCGCTTCAAGGTCGAGCTGGGCATTCCGGAATCCAACCTGCGCGAGGCAGTCTTACGGATGGAGCAGAAGCGCAGCTTGGTGTCGTAGGAGATGATCCAACCGTCAGCGACGTAGCGCGCTTCCTCCCACGCCCAGATTCGCCGAAACTCCCAGTGGATGCTGTCGCCCGCGTCGCGAGTCATGCGCTGACCTCGGGGGCTGCCGCGATGACGCGCACATCGTGGAGATCGGGACGGAGCGTCGCCACGGGCAGCTCGCCGGCACTGAGGCGGTCAAGGGCGATGGCCTGTTCGGCGGGAATGCGCTCCTTGCCCGTCTCCCAGTCGCTCACGTGCCCCCGCGAGCTGATGCCCAGCCGTCGAGCAAGTTCAGCTTGGGACCAGCCTCGCGCTCGTCTGAACTGTGGAATCAACATCATGGCCGCAGTGTTCGGATTATCCGACGTGCGAGTCAACCCCAATCGTTCGGATAATCAGGGCCGACTTAGCCAGGGCCAGCGACCATGATCCTGCCTATGAACACGAAGGTCGTAAAGCGCGCTTCGGTGCCACCATCCCAGCTCGGGCATCGATGGTACTTGGCTGAATGGGCCGCTCAACTGGGCAAGATCCAGGCAGATGCCCAGCGCGATCTAGGCTGGCCTAGAGCCAAAGCGAGTGACCTTTGGAACAATAAGCAGCGCTATACGCAGGAGAGCGTCGACGAGGCGGCGGCTTGGCTAGGCTTGGCTCCCTACGAGCTTCTATTGCCGCCCGACGAAGCTATTGGGCTCCGGCAGCTGCGAGAGGCTGCGCATGCGATCATAGGCCAAGGACAAAGCAAGGGCCGATAGAAGCCGCTTTTGGGCCGCGCGAATCAAGGCCTGATGAAACGGTCGGATTATCCGACTATTACCCCTTGACTCATTTGTCGGATTATCCGAACTTCTCTCACAGATTGAGGGAGAGTTTCGTGCTGACAACCGCCACCCCAGACCCGCATAGCCCATTCCCCGCCACGATCGTCCGCCGCTTCTGCGCATGCGGCGCGACGAACCGCTGCCGCTGCGACCTGCCCCCGGCCCGATCGGGCTGGACCGTTGAAGGGCTGGTCGAGCTGCGCCAGCTGATGCGCGAACACGCCAGCCTCGAGCCCGTGGCTCTGCTCACCGGAGCATCCCGGCGGGAATGCAATGTTGCGCTGAATGCTCTGGTCGGGCGAACACCAGCCCACGCCCTGGCGGCCCTAGAGGCACGGAAGACGCGCCAGTGCGGCCGGGATGCTCGCGGCGATAGAGGCGCGGCATGCTGACGGTCAAACAGCTTAATGCCCACCTTGAGGCGCTGGCTCTGCCGGGCGCGGTTGTCTTCGCCCAAGGCGCGGACGGGGTGCCGTTTGCCCTGCAGGGTGGATATCCGGGCGCTACGTCAGAGGGCCTGCACTACGTCATCCTGGCCCCGATCAGCCTCACCACCATCGTTGGGGGCTTCTGATGGCCGACGGAACGGCATTTGAGACATCGCCCGACGTCCTGACCTCTACGGCACAGGGGCGCCTGCGTACGCTCGTGGAGCGCCTCGAGCGCCTCGAGGAGGACAAACAGGCCGTCATGGGCGACATGAAGGAGGTCTTCGCCGAAGCTAAGGGCGAAGGCTATGACGTGAAGGTGCTGCGCAAGGTTCTGCGCATCCGCAAGCAGGACAAGGCCAAGCGCCAAGAGGAAGAGGCCATCCTCGACCTCTATCTGTCCGCGCTGGGCGAAGTCTGATGGCGGCGGCCCCCGATCAGATCTGTGCCGAGATCCAGCGCCGCCTAGAGGGCTCGGGCCTGGCCTTTGCGCTGGTCCTGTGGGTGCCAGGTCAGGCTGATCGGGTCGAGTCCGTGAGCATGTCGGCCCATCCCGTCCATCAGGACGAAGCGACAACGGCCCTGCGCTGTGTCGCCGACCAGGTCGATGCCGTGGCCCGGAGGGATGCCCGATGAGCCGTGAGCGCCGCATTCCGTCGCTCTGGGTGCCCGCCCTGCTTCTGACCGGCCTGATCATCTTTGTGGCAGCCCTGTGCGCTCTGGCGCGCCCTGACGGCGATCTGCCTGCCCCTGTGAGGAGCCATGTCCAATGAGCCAGCACAATATCGTCGGCAGCGAGGTCGGAGCGCGCCGCCCCATCGCCTATCTCAGTCGCCTGCCCGAGCGGCGGCGCCCCCGCCATCCGGTGGCCTGGCTGTTCGCTGGCGTTGCCGTCGCAGGCATCGGCCTCGGTCTGGTCGATTCCCTGCTGATCGGGCGGCCGGTGACGATCTTCGTCGCCATCGCCGTGCTTGTCATCTGGCGGCTTTGGCCCGAGCGGCGGGCATGAAGCGCAGACACTTCCTCGGCCTGTTGGCCATCCTTCTCGCGGCCTATCTGCTCGCTTGGCTGGCCGCATCCACCCTGAACCCCGGAGCCTGACCATGTCCGACGCAGCCAGAACCCCTCACCCGATCGATGTCCAGGTCGGGCAGCGCATTGCCAGCCTGCGCCAGCAGCGCGAGTTCAACCAGTCGCAGCTGGGCGCCGCAGTCGGCGTGACCTTTCAGCAGGTCCAGAAGTACGAGAAGGGCGTCAATCGGGTATCGGCCTCCAAGCTGGCCCTGATCGCCGATTTCCTGAGCGTCGAGATCCAGGACCTGTTCCCGCCGCGCGAGGACCGGCAGCTCGGCCGCGCGGCGGAACCGTCGGCCATCGATCGCCTCGGCGCGACCGGCAGCGGGCGCGAGCTGGCCAGCCTGTTCGTCATCATGCCGCGTGACCGTCAGCTTTCGCTGCTGAGTGTCGCCAGGGCTATCGCCGGGCCCTCGGCCGGCGAGCTGGCGCGCGAACTGGAAGCCGCGTGACGGCGCCCCGGTGCCTGCACATTGAGAAGCTGCCCATGACCTCCGCTGTCACAGACCATCGCTCCAGACCGCGCTCCCGAGAGACGTGGCGGAAGGATGATGTGCGAAAGGCGGTCGAGGGCGCCCTGGCCGGGGGCTTGCCGATCGGCCGCATCGACTTCAGGCGTGACAGCTTTTCGCTGATCGCGCTTGACGACTCTCACCCCGCTTCAGAGGCTGAGCGCTGCGCTCGGCTGATGGAGGATGCGTTCAGCGAAGGTGGCAGCGATTAAGCTCAGGTACGTCAGGAACAAGCGAGGCAACCTGTTCTGGGAGCCGACGCCGACCATGAGGGCTCTCGGCTTCCTGCCCAAGCCCCTGGGCCCGGACGCGCCACCTGCATGGGCCGAGGCGCAATCCCTCTACGAGAATTGGTTGCGGGCCCGGGACGGCAGCGAGACCTTCACGGTCGAGGAGACCTACCCGCCCGGCTCGCTGGGTGAGTACTATCGGCTGTTCAAGGCCAAATCGAAGGCCTGGCGCAAGAAGGCGCTGCGCACCAAGGAAGACTACGAGCGCGCCTGGAAGCACATCGGCCCGCATCTGGGGCGTAAAACGATCACGAAAATCAGCGTGACGGACATCGAGGACTTCGAGGAAGTGCTCGACACAACGCTGTCGCCGTCGGAGCGCTACCGGGTCATGAAGTGCCTGCGGGCGCTGTTTGCCGACGCGATCGTCCGGCTGCGGCTCAACATCAAGTCGCCTGCCTTGGCCGTGGCAAATCCCCAGCCCCAAGGGCGTTCGCAGATCTGGCTGGGCTCCGAGATCCAGAAGCTGGTCGCCGGCGCCTATGAGCTGGAGATGGACGGCATGGCCGTGGCCATCATGATCGCCTGGGACACCCTGTTCTCGCCCGTCGACGTACGCACCCTGACCAAACAACAGCTGAGACGGGACGCGGTCGGCTGGTACCTGCATCGCTCCCGGACCAAGACGGACCGGGAAGCCTTTGGTCACCTGACGGACGAGACGGCGGCCGCGCTGCAGGCCTACCTGAATGAGCTCGGGGCTGACCTGCTACCGACCGCCGCCCTGATCCGCCGCAAGAGCGGCAAGGCCTATGCCCAGGGCGTGAGCGGGAAGAACTACTTCGCGCAGGATTTCCGCGCTGTCCGTGCGCACGTCTTCCCCGGAGACCAGCGCCAGTTCCTGGACATCCGCAGGTCGGGCAATGTCGAAGCCGACGCCGCGGGCGCGGACAAGTCGACCATGGCCGAGCTGCTGGCCAACAGCATGGACAGCAGCGCCTTCCTCGACGCTACCTACACGCCAGCGACGGTGTCAAAGGCGCGTCAGATCGCGGTCACGCGGAAGGAAGGGCGGGAGCGGCTGGCAGCGGAGGTTGATCGGGTGTCGGGGCGTTCCAACCGCCGAGCCTAGGGCTTTGATATTGCTAGAGGCGCGATCGGGCCTCACACTTGGAACGGACCCTGAAATCTCTCGCAAATTCTCCGGCCTGTCACGCCGGAGGTCGCGGGTTCGAGCCCCGTCACTCGCGCCATTCCTGACCTGGTTCGGAATGGCGCCGCGTTCCCTCTCCCCTACCCCCCGCTATAGCCCCCGATGACCGGCAGCACCTCGCCGGTGATGTAGCTTGAACACTGGGGCGAGGCGAGGAAGACATAGGCGGGCGCTATCTCTTCCGGCTGGGCCGGGCGTTTCATCACGCTTCCGGAGCCAAAGCGCGACGTTCCCTCTGCGTCCCGATCTGCCGGATTGAGCGGGGTCCAGACCGGGCCCGGCGCCACCACGTTCACCCGAATGCCTCGGGGCGCCAGATGGGTCCCAAGCGAGCGCGCGAAGGCGTGGATGCCGCCCTTGGTCATCGAATAGTCGAGCAGCTGGTCGTTCCCCAGAATGCCGGTCACCGAGCCGGTCATCACGATCGCGCCGCCGGTCTTCAGATGCGGGACGGCCGCATGGCAGATGTTGAAATAGCCATAGAGGTTGGTCTTCAGCGTGCGGTCGAAATGCTCGAAGGTCAGTTCCTCGAACGCCGGCACATGCTCCTGGAAGGCGGCATTGGGCACCACCACGTCCAGCCGGCCGAAGGCGTCCAGAGTGGCCTGCACGGCCGCCTTGGCGAAGGCCGGGTCCGAGACATCGCCCTTGAGCACGATCGCCTTGCGGCCTTCCTTCTCGACCGCCTTGCGGGTGTCCTCGGCGTCGCCTTGCTCATCGAGGTGGCAGATGGCGATGTCGCAGCCCTCGCGTGCGAACAGAACGGCCACGGCCCGTCCGATTCCCGAATCGCTGCCGGTGATCAGGGCGGCGAAACCCTCAAGCTTGCCGGAGCCCTTCCAGAAGGGCGCATCGTACATCGGCTGGGGATCCAGCGCGGCCTCGTCGCCCGGCTTGCTCTGGTGCTGCTTCGGGAAAGGCGGTTCAGGGTAGCGCCGGGCGCCGGCCTGCACCGCCCCCTTCTCTTCCGCATCGCCCGAGCGGGCATCCTTCGCGTCGATCCGTTCCTGGATCTCGCGTTCCTGATCTGCAATTTTCTCGGCGCGCGCGTCGAAGCGGTCGTCCATGGCTGGCCTCCTGTGGGTTCAGAAGGGCAATGCGCCATGCAGGCGGCCTGTTCCGAACGGTCAGGCTTCAGCAGGTGGACGGTGCGCCGTACCTCAGGGTCTCGCCCGAAACCTCGCCATTGCGAAGCTCGATCCGGATCAGCCGGTCGTATTCGCACTCGGGCATGTCCGGCGTCTCATAGCCCAGCGCCCGCGCAATAAGGGGGACCGTATTGCTGTGCCCCGAGATCAGGACCACGGCCTCGTCCGGCAGGGCCATCACACCCCGGCGGATGGTCTCGACATGCGCCTCGACGCCCGCGTCCAGGGGGCTAATGGCGACGAAGGCACCCGAGGTCTCGATGGTCGGACCAGCCGTAAGGCGGGTCCGTTGAAAGGGGCTGACCACGACCAGATCCGGGCCGCCTTCCGCGAACAGGGCCGCCAGGGCGGTGGACCGGACAACGCCGGCATCCGAGAGAGCCGGGTCGCGCTCGGTGTCGCTGGCCTTTTCGGCGTGACGGACGATGTAGACGGTCTGGGCCGAGGCTGCCCCCGCCGCGAGGGCCAGGCTGCAGGCGGCGGCGATCCCGATGATCAGGGTTTTCACGTCTTGTCCCCTCCGCCCATGAATGCGCTCTGTCCGCTGGCTTCGCCATAGACGCGACACAGGTCCTCGAACACCCGGTTCCAGGCAAAGCGGGTCTCGGCCTTGAGGCGGGCGGCCCGGCCGATGGCCTCGACATCCCGCTCGAACAAGGCCGAGACCGCCTCGGCATAGGCGCGCGGTTCCGCCCGGTCCGCCAACTGGCCGACCTCGGTATCGACCGTCTCGGCCACGCCGCCGGCATTGACGCCGACCACAGGGCGGCCACAGGCCATGGCTTCCAGCACGATCAGGCCGAAGGGCTCCTTGTCATTGGCGTGCACGAAGGCATCACAGCTGGCGATGATCTTCGCCACCGTCTTGGGGTCGGTCTCGTACGGCATGGCGATCACCCGGTCCTCGGGCGGCATACCCGTGCCGGCCCCGACCAGGACCAGATGATAGGGATCCCCCAGCAGCTGCACCGCCTCGATCAGGACATCGATGTTCTTTTCCTTGGCAGGCCTGCCGGCGAAGCACAGGAGGCGCGCACTGTCGGGCAGGCCGAGCTGGTCCAGCAGCCACTGGCGATCCCGTCGGTCGGGCCTGAAGGTGTCGATCTCCACGCCCAGCGGGCGGATGACGATATTCTCGATTCCCGCCTCCTCCAGTCGGCGGGCGATGAAACGGCTGGGCGAGACCACCGCGTCGAACTGTGAGAACAGGCGCGCCCACCGTTTCTCGACCGGCTTCTTGGCCCATTCGCCGAAGTGCAGGGCCGCGAGCCCCGCAGGATCCGAGTGGCAGAAGCCGATCACCGGGCAGCCCACCCTCTGGCCGGCCTCAAGGGCCCCCTGACCCGGCGTATAAGGGTCGCCCGCCTCGATTACAGAGGGCTTGAGCGCGGACACCCAGGCGCCCCAGCGACGAACCGAGGAGGGCCAGCGATAGCCGTCGCCGAACGGCAGCTTGGCGGCGTGCAGGCGGATGGTGTCATCATTGCCGACCCGGTGCCTGGGTCCAGGGACCACCAGGCTGTGCGCGATGTCCGGGCGATTGGCGGCCAGCCACGCCTTCTTGGAAAGCAAATACCGCTTCACCCCGCCGGAGCGAGGTGCATACAACATGGTCGTATCCACGAGCCGGGGACGAGGATCCGCCGCCGCGCCCTTGACGGCCCGGAACGCCTCGGAGACCTCTTCATCCAGCCCCGGGATGAGCCGCAGTTCCGTTTCCTGGACCTCCTGCCCACGGAGACTGCGGGCCAGTCTGAGGCCACTCTCCCGGCCCGGTCCATCAGCGAGAGGCTTCCGCCTTGAGCGCGTCTTTGATTTCACCATATGCGCCCGTAACCCCGACGGGAGCCAAGCTCAAGCCTCGTCCGTGTCCGGTGTATCGCCTTCGACGCGACGACCGCGGCGCGCCAGGGCCTCCCGCAGCAGGATTTCCACCTGGGCATTGACGGAGCGCAGGTCGGCGGCGGCCAGTCTCTCGACGGCCGCCATAACCTGGGGCGAACCTCTGAACAGGAAGGCTTTTCGGTCCCTGGGCATCCGCTCCCTACCCGTACAGGGTCCCCGTATTGACTACGGGCTGGGCCTCCCGATCGGCGCAGAGCACGACCAGCAGGTTCGACACCATGGCCGCCTTGCGGTCTTCGTCGAGCTCGACGACACCACGGGTGTTCAGGTCCTCCAGCGCATTCTCAACCATCTCCACTGCGCCACGCACGATCAGACGGCGCGCACCCAGCACCGCCTCGGCCTGCTGGCGCTTGAGCATGGCGCCGGCGATTTCCGGGGCGTAGGCCAGATGCGCGATACGGGCCTCGTCCACGGCGACACCGGCAACGGCGATACGGCCAACCAGTTCCTCACGCAGCCGGGTGGCCACCTCCTCGGCATCGGAGCGCAGGGTCAGCTCGTGGTCCTCTCCGTGGTCATAGGCGTAGTGGGCCGCCATGTCGCGCAGCGCCGTGTCGACCTGAATGTTCACGAAGGCGCGGAAGTCGTCGACGTCGAACAGGGCCTGGGCCGAATCCTCGACCCGCCAGACGACATTGGCCGCGATCTCGATCGGATTGCCGCGCTTGTCGTTCACCTTCAGCTTATCGCTGGTCAGGTTGCGGACCCGCAGGCTGATCTTCTTGCGCGAGTACCACGGCAGGACCCAGCGCAGTCCCGTCTTCCGGTCGGTTCCGCGATAGTCGCCGAACAGAAGAATGGCCATGCCCTCGTTTGGCTGCAGGGAATAGAGTCCGCACAGGACCAGAAGACCGATCGTGGCCGCCGCAATCCCGATGCCCACATTCCACGCGGCCTCAGGATCCAGGATGACGAGCCCGGCTCCCCCGACAATCAGCACGAGGCTGGCGAGCAGCATGGCGATGCCACTTCCCGACCGCGCCGTATATTCCCGGGATGCGGCACGAGCGCCGTCACGGTCAGTATTTCGAGTCTCAGACATTTGCACCCTCCGCTTATATCGAAGTGATATCACACCGATATCGAAATGTGCAAGCCACACCCCGTCTCGAGGTTTCGCCAAAATGGCCCCGCGGCCTTGCATTCGCCTCAAATTCGAGAAACTTGGGACACAACGGGTTTGGTCCTGCTAAACGGGGCGGACCTTACGGCTCGCGCGTTTTCACGAGGGGTTTGTTCCGAATGCGTTATCTGTATGCGACCGCAGCGGCGATCGCTCCCCTTCTCTTCGCCTGCGGCGCCAACGCACAGGTCGTCATCGATTCTTCCCGCACCACGCCAATCACCACGGCAAACCCTGCGGGCAATGGGCCCAATGACATCATCATTACGTCGGGGGGGACGATCAACCTGACCTCGGGGACCGCCGTCACGGTCAACTCGAGCAACGATTTTTCGATCAACGCCAACGGCAACATCACGATGTCGAATTCGGCGAATGGCTCCACAGCCATTCTGGTCCAAGGTGGCAATACGACCGACATCACGCTCGCCGGCTCGATCGTGATCACTGATGATCGCACCGAGGACACGGACTCCGACAACGACGGTGATTTCGACGGCCCCTTTGCAACCGGGACCGGCCGCTTTGGGGTCCGGCTGGCCGGTGCGGGCGACATGACCGGCAACATCATCCTTCAGGCCGGGTCCACCATGCTGGTCGAGGGAAATGAGTCCTTCGGCATCTCGCTTGAGAGCGGCCTGATCGGCAATCTCACCAACCAGGGCACCATCCGGGTCATCGGCAACAACAGCATGGGCGTACGCGCGCTCGGCCCGATTGACGGAACGGTCTACCTCGGCGGCAGCGTGTCGACGGTAGGCGGCGGATCCACGGCGATCGGCATGTTCGGCAACATCACCGGAGGTCTGAACATCCAGGGCTCCGTGTCGTCGACCGGCTATCGCTACACCAGCCGCTCGACCGATGACTTCATCTCCAAGCTTGATGCGGACGATCTGCTGCAGGGCGGCCCTGCCGTCATTATCGCCGGCAACGTTGCGGGCGGGGTGACCTTCGGGCGCCCCCCGGCCAACGAGGATGACGACGAGAGCGACGAGGACGGCGACGGCATTGCCGACGTTGACGAGGGAACCGCACAGATCAACGTCTTCGGGGAAGCCCCGGCGATCCTGATCGGTTCGGACACCCAGACCGTCACCCTCGGCCTCGCGGGAACAGGCGACCTCGCCTACGGCTTCATCAACCAGGGATCGGTGACCGCCCAGGGCGTTTACGATGGCATCGAGGCCAACGGCATTCGCTTCGGTGTTGAAGGCGGCCAGGCCGTTATCGTCGAGGGCGGCATCCTCAACTCGGGGACGGTTTCGGCGCTTGCCTATGACGCCAACGCGGTCGGCGTTCGCCTCTCCAGCGGTGTCACGACGCCCACCTTCATCAACGACGGCGCGCTGACGTCAGCCTCGGCCTCCGACCTGAACACGACGGTCACCACCCTGTTGATCGAGGCCGGCGCCAATCTGCCCAGCTTCGTCAACAATGGGCAGTTTCTGGCATCGTCCGGCGGCGGTACGGCCGACCTGACCGGACTTCTGGATCTCAGCGGCACCCTGACCTCGATTACCAACACGGGATCGATGCAGGCCAACATCTTTGCCAACGATGCGGGCGACCCGATCACCGGCACGACGACCCTGATCAATGTGCAGGCCAACACGACCGGCGTGACGATCATTCAGAACGGCATTGTCGATGCCGACAGCGACGAGACCGATACGGACGGCGACGGTGTCCCCGACAGCGACGAGCCTGTGATGGTGGGCGACATCCTGCTGGGGTCCGGGAACGACCTGTTCGATGTCCGCAACGGCACCGTGCTGGGCGACATTGCTTTCGGTGACGGGCTGGACACCCTGCTGATCTCCGGCGGCGCCTTTGTTCGGGGTGGCATCAGCGACACCGACGGCCTGCTGGACATCTCCGTGACCGACGGCGTTCTGGACCTCAACCAGACGAGCACGACAGACATTTCGAACCTGACGATCGGCGAGGATGGCCGTTTCGTTGTGAGCATCGACGGCGACACCAATACGTCGTCACGCTTCAACGTATCGGGCACCGCCACGATCGAGGACGGCGCGGAGCTGGGCGTCCGCTTCACCTCCCTGATCGACGGACCCAGCCGCTTTACCGTGATCGACGCAGGCACCCTCGACTTCGGCGCCCTCGACTTCGACGCCATCTCCGAGAATGCTCCCTATCTGTTCATTCTCGACGCGGGTGCCGACCTGCCGAACAATCAGGTCTACATCGACGTGCGTCGGCGGACAGCCGAAGAGGCCGGACTCATCGCGGTCGAGAGCTCGGCCTACGATGCCATTTACGATGCCCTGGATCGGGATTCGGGTATCCTGACGGCCTTCATCAACCAGACGGATCGTGACGGCTTTATCGGCCTGTATGAGCAGATGCTTCCCGACCACTCGGGCGGCCCTCTTCTCTCGCTGGCCAGCGGCGTCGATGCTGTTACGCGCGCCCTCGTCGGCCGGAACGCCTCGGCTGCCCCGGGCCAGACCAGCGCCTGGGTTCAGGAAATCACCTTCTACGCCGACAAGGACAAGACGGATTCCTATGGATTCCGGTCGGAGGGCTTCGGTTTTGCCGGCGGCGTTGAGTACGGCATGGACAACGGCGCGGTGGGCGTCAGCGTCGCCTTCACATCGTCCGACCTGGAAGACCCGGAGGCGGAAGCCCAGGAAAACCTGACGGCCAATCTGATCGAGCTGGGCCTCTACTGGCGCGCCCAGGGCCAGTACTGGACCACCTGGGCCCGTGCGGCTGCGGGCTATGCCTCGTTCGACGCCGAGCGCCAGTTCGTGGGCGGGGGCCTGAACATCAGCAATGAGTCGAGCTGGAGCGGGTTCAGCCTCGCCGCGGCGGGTGGTGCCTCCTACGAACGGGAGTACGGTCGCTTCACCCTGCGCCCCGAGGTCTATGCAGAGTATTTCTCGCTCAGCGAGGACGCGCGTGAGGAAGTCGGCGGTGGCGACGGCTTCGACCTGATCATCGACGAACGCGACGGGCATATGTTCTCGGCCGTGGCCGCCATGAACATCGCCTACACGATTGACGAGGACAGCTGGCTGAAGCCGGAATTCCGCATCGGCTGGCGCCAGAACATCTCTGTCGACCCGGGAGCGACCATTGCCCGCTTTGCGAGCGGTGGCCCGTCCTTCACCCTCGACCCTGACTCGATCGAGGGCGGCGGGCCGATCATCGGCTTCCGCCTGAATGTCGGGAATGAGCTGGGCATGCTGAGCGTCAGCGCCGACGCGGAATTGATCGGCGACTACATGCGGTACATGCTGCTCCTGCGGGCCAGTTTCCGCTTCTAGGCGACAGGGCCGGACCACGAGAAAGGGCCGTCGGAGTGATCCGGCGGCCCTTTTCGTATCTGGTGGGCGGCGAGGGGTTCGAACCCCCGACCCCCTCGGTGTAAACGAGGTGCTCTGACCAGCTGAGCTAGCCGCCCCTGTCACAAGCCTATGCCCGGGCCTGACAGGCGGTTCAAGGCGGGACTCCGATCCTGTCGACCGGAGACCGCCCCGAGCGCCGCAGCCCGCCGCCTCAGTGGCTGATGACGGTGTCGGACCCTGAACCGGTCGACGGGGCCGGCGGCGGAAGCGGGTCGGTCGCCTCGTCCCACTCGACAGGCGTCAGCGTTCCGACCAACGCCCACTTCAGGGCTTCGTCTGCCGTCGACACGGGCACGATCTCCAGTGCCTGCTTCACCGTATCCGGCACATCGGCCAGGTCCTTTTCGTTCTCCTGCGGGATCAGCACCGTCTTCACGCCCGAGCGCAACGCAGCCAACAGCTTTTCCTTGAGGCCGCCGATGGCCGTGACACGACCCCGCAAGGTGATCTCGCCGGTCATGGCAATATCCTTGCGCACCGGCACGCCGGTGAGAACCGAGACCATGGCCACCGTCATCGCGACACCGGCCGAGGGGCCATCCTTGGGCGTCGCACCATCGGGCACGTGCACGTGGATGTCGGTCTTCTCGAACACCGGCGGCTTGACCCCGAACGTCAGGGCCCGGGCCCGCACATAGCTGGCGGCCGCCGAGATCGACTCCTTCATCACGTCCTTGAGGTTGCCGGTCACGGTCATGCGCCCGCGGCCGGGCATCCTGATCGCCTCGATGGTCAGGATGTCGCCACCGAACTCGGTCCAGGCCAGCCCGGTCACGATCCCGACCTGGTCCTCTGCGTCGGTCTCGCCGTAGCGGTATTTCCGCACGCCGGCATAATCCGACAGCTTCTCGGCATCCACGGTGATGGTCAGGGCCTTCGTCCTGGCCATTTCCCGAACGGCCTTGCGAGCCAGCCCGCCGAGGGCGCGCTCCAGCGATCGAACGCCCGCTTCCCGCGTGTAATAACGGATCAGGTCGCGGATCGTCTCGTCCGGCACGATCCACTCGCCGTCTTTCAGGCCATGGTCCTTGGCCAGCTTGGGCAGCAGGTGGCGCTTGGCGATCTCGACCTTCTCATCCTCGGTATAGCCGGCGACCCGGATTACCTCCATGCGGTCCAGCAGGGGCTGGGGCATGTTCAGGCTGTTGGCCGTCGTCACGAACATGACGTTCGACAGATCGTAGTCGACCTCCAGATAGTGGTCGCCAAAGGTAGAGTTCTGGGCCGGGTCCAGCACCTCAAGCAGCGCCGACGACGGATCGCCGCGCCAGTCGGCGCCCAGCTTGTCGATCTCGTCGAGCAGGATGAAGGCATTGGTCGTCTTTGCCTTCTTCATCGACTGGATGATCTTGCCCGGCATGGAGCCGATGTAGGTCCGGCGGTGACCGCGGATCTCGGCCTCGTCACGCACGCCACCCAGTGACATCCGCACATATTCTCGTCCCGTGGCCTTGGCGATCGACTTGGCCAGCGAGGTCTTGCCGACACCCGGAGGGCCGACGAGGCACAGGATCGGGCCCTTCAGGCTGCCGGTGCGGGCCTGGACGGCCAGGTATTCGATGATCCGTTCCTTGACCTTCTCAAGCCCGTAGTGGTCTTCCTCGAGGATGGCCTCAGCCTTGTCCAGGTTGATCGGCTTGCTGCGTGCCTTGCCCCACGGGATACCCAGTAGCCAGTCGAGGTAGTTCCGCACCACGGTCGACTCGGCCGACATGGGGCTCATGTTGCGCAGTTTCTTGACCTCGGCATCCGCCTTGGCCCGCGCCTCCCTGGACAGGCGCGTCTTGCGAATGCGCTTCTCCAGCTCCATGACCTCATCACGGGCGTCGTCGGTCTCGCCCAGCTCCCGCTGGATCGCCTTCATCTGCTCGTTCAGATAATATTCGCGCTGGGTCTTCTCCATCTGGCGCTTGACGCGCGAGCGGATCTTCTTCTCGACCTGCAGCACGCTGATCTCGCCCTCCATCAGGGCGTAGACGCCTTCGAGCCGGGCAGCGACGTCGATCGTTTCCAGGAGCGTCTGCTTGTCCGCGATCTTGACCGAGAGGTGAGCGGCGACGGAGTCTGCGAGCTTGGACGCATCGGTAATCTGGGGGATGGAGCTGAGGGCCTCGGGCGGCACCTTCTTGTTCAGCTTCACATAGCCTTCGAACTGCTCGACGACGGCGCGCGAAAGGGCTTCGGAGCGCGACGCATCGGCTGCTTCGTCTGCAATCGGCTCGGCCTCCGCTTCAAAATACTCGGCCTGGTCGGTGAAACGCAGAAGCCGCGCCCGGCTCTTGCCCTCGACCAGCACCTTGACTGTACCGTCCGGCAGCTTGAGCAGCTGCAGCACGTTCGCCAGCACGCCGATCGAATAGATGGCGTCGGGGCCGGGGTCGTCGTCGACCGAGTTCTTCTGGGTGGCCAGCAGGATCTGCTTTTCACCCTTCATGATCTCGTCGAGGGCCCGCACCGACTTTTCGCGCCCGACGAACAGGGGCACGACCATGTGCGGAAAGACGACAATGTCCCGCAAGGGCAGGACGGGAAGGATTCTGGTCTCGGACATTCCACTCTCCTGGCCGGATCACTGCTCCGGCCTGCCGAGCATCTCCCGCAAAGGGCAAAATGCTCTTCTGTCCCCGACACCCGGCGGACATTTCAGGAAACTATGTGGCGCTTCGCGCGTCCGGTTCAAGACGCGATTGCCATCCACCCACAGCCCGCGTCAGGCCCTGACGGTGGCTCCCATAACCTCGCGACAGGCATCGGCCTCCTCGACCAGGGCTGACCGGCGCTCTTCCGGCCATTTGTCCAGGGTACGATAGGGCATTGCGAGCCGCGGATTGTCGCGCAGGACCTTTCGATTCCGCTCCAGGAAGCCCCAGTAAAGGCGATTGAAGGGACAGGCCCCCTCGCCTGACTTCGCCTTCACGTCATGGGCGCAGCCGGCGCAGTAGTCGCTCATCCGGTCGATATAGGCCCCGGACGCGGCATAGGGCTTGGATCCAACGATTCCGCCGTCGGCATAGGTCGCCATGCCGCGCGTGTTCGGCATCTCGACCCATTCATAGGCATCGGCGAACACCACCATGTACCAGTCGTCGACCTCGTCCGGGTGCACGCCCAGCAACATGGCCAGATTGCCGGTGACCATCAGGCGCTGGATATGGTGGGCATAGGCATGGCGCCGGGTCTGGTGGACCACGTCGGCCACGCAGGCCATGTCCGTTTCACCGGACCAGTAGAACCCCGGCAGGCTCCGGTCGGCATTCAGGGCGTTCCGCTTGCGATACTCGGGGACCTTGAGCCAGTAGACGCCGCGTACGAACTCGCGCCAGCCCAGTATTTGCCGGATGAAGCCCTCCACGGCGTTGAGCGGGGCGGATCCGTCGCGAAAAGCCTGCTCGGCCCTCTGACAGATGTCCAGCGGGTCCAGCAGCCCGAGGTTCAACGAGGTCGAGACGAGACTGTGCCAGAGGAAGGCTTCGCCGTTGGCCATCGCATCCTGCCAGTCGCCGAAGCCGGGCAGGATGTCGTCGATGAAGTGGTCAAGGGCGACCCCGGCCTGCTCCCGGGTGACCGGCCAGTCGAAGCCGTCCAGGTCGCCGAAGTGGTCGGCGAACCGGTCGCCGACCAGTGCCATCACTTCCCTGGTCGAGGCGTCGGGCGGGAAGCGCTTGCGCCGCGGGATGGCCTGATCGGCGGACAGCTTCTTGCGGTTCTCGGCGTCATAGTTCCATTCGCCGCCCTCGGGCTGGTCGCCGTCCATGAGCAGGCCGGTTTCGCGACGCATCTCGCGATAGAAATATTCCATGCGCAGCTGGCGACGGTCGCTGGCCCAGGCACGGAAGCGGTCGGCCGAGCAGATGAAGCGGTCGTCCTCACGGGCCTCGACAGGCACGTCGAGGGTGTCTGAAAGAGCGTTGAGCGCTTCCTCGAGGCGCCATTCGCCGCAGCGGGTGCGGATCAGGCTGTCGGAGCCCAGATCCTTGACCGCCCTGAGGACCTCACCGGCGATCGAGCCGCTGTTGTCCGCATCGTCCAGGGTGACGTAGCGCACTGTGTGGCCGGATGTCCGCAGCCGTTCGGCAAAGGCGCGCATGGCCGCAAGCACCAGCACGATCTTCTGCTTGTGATGCCGCACATAGGTCGCCTCTTCGGCAACCTCAGCCATCAGGATGACGTCACCCTCGCGGATGTCCGACAGGGCGCTGAGCCCCTCGCTGAGCTGGTCGCCCAGAACCAGACGGAGCGCCCCCATGCCGGCGTCAGGCGGCGCCGTCGGCCTTTTTCTTCTTGTCGGCGTAGATCAGAAGGGGCTGGGCCTTGCCCTCGATGACCTCGGCGTTGACGACCACTTCCTCGACGCCCTCGAAGGTGGGCAGTTCGAACATGGTCTCCAGCAGGATGCCTTCGAGGATGGAGCGCAGGCCACGGGCGCCGGTCTTGCGCTTGATGGCCTTGCCCGCGACGGCACTGAGTGCGTCATCGGTAAAGGTCAGCTCGACGTTCTCCATCTCGAACAGACGCTTGTACTGCTTGACCAGGGCGTTCTTGGGCTGGGTCAGGATGGTGACCAGGGCGGTCTCGTCCAGATCCTCCAGGGTCGCCAGAACCGGCAGACGGCCGATGAACTCGGGGATCAGGCCGAAGCGCATCAGATCGTCGGGCTCGACCCCCTTGAGGATGTCGCCGGTGCGGCGTTCGTCGATTTCCTTGACCTTGGCGCCGAAGCCGATCGAAGCCCCCTCGCCGCGCGCCGAGATGACCTTTTCCAGGCCGGCGAAGGCGCCCCCGACGATGAACAGGATGTTGGCGGTGTCGACCTGCAGGAACTCCTGCTGCGGATGCTTGCGGCCCCCCTGCGGCGGTACGGAGGCGACGGTGCCCTCCATGATCTTCAGCAGGGCCTGCTGCACGCCCTCACCCGACACGTCGCGGGTGATCGAGGGGTTGTCCGACTTGCGCGAAATCTTGTCGATCTCGTCGATGTAGACGATGCCGCGCTGGGCCCGCTCGACGTTGTAGTCCGAGGCCTGGAGCAGCTTGAGGATGATGTTCTCGACGTCCTCACCCACATAGCCGGCCTCGGTCAGGGTCGTGGCGTCGGCCATGGTGAAGGGCACGTCGATGATGCGCGCCAGCGTCTGGGCCAGCAGCGTCTTGCCCGAGCCGGTCGGCCCGATCAGCATGATGTTCGACTTGGCCAGTTCGACGTCGTTGTTCTTCGTCGCGTGGTTCAGGCGCTTGTAGTGGTTGTGGACGGCGACCGAGAGCACCTTCTTGGCGTGCGACTGACCAATCACGTAGTCGTCCAGGACCTCGCGGATCTCGCGCGGCGTGGGCACGCCGTCCTTGGCCTTCACGAAGCCGATCTTGTGCTCTTCGCGGATGATATCCATGCACAGTTCGACGCATTCATCGCAGATGAACACGGTCGGTCCGGCAATCAGCTTGCGGACCTCGTGCTGGCTCTTGCCGCAAAACGAGCAATAGAGCGTGCTTTTAGCGTCTGTACCGGCGGCTTTGGTCATCGACCCTTCTCACTCCCACGAACCCGAATCCCGGAATTCGCGCTTCCTGCGAACCTGATTCCGAAAGCCTAGGTCCGAAGGTCTTCAAAAATTGACAATCCCCCATCCGGGGCGAGGCGACAACCCCATCCGGCCATCCGGAATGGGGACTATCCCTGATTTAAACTTGACCCTGCCATCAAGGCGAAGTTCTGACATAGGGACCCGGCCATCCCCGCGCCAGAGCTATCGAGCGTTCATCCTGTCCCGATCCCCTTCCCACTCCGGTCCCCTTGTCGCCTTCGATTTTGACGGCACCCTCACCGTGGCCGACAGTTTCACGGCCTTCCTGCGCTGGAGGGCAGGCACGGGGGGCTGGTTGAAGGGTCTGCTCTCGCTGGCCCCCGAGACCGCCCGCTATCTGGTTGACCGGGACCGGGGACGCATCAAGGCGGCAGCGGTCAACCGGTTCCTGCAGGGTATCGAGGCCGGGAACCTGGCGGAAGAGGCAGAGCGATTCGCCGATCAGGTCTGGGGCCGGTTCATGCGTCCCGACGCCCTGACCTGCTGGGAGGACTGGGGCAGGAAGGGCGCGCACCGCGTCATTGTGACCGCCTCTCCGGCCCTGACCGTCGCCCCCTTTGCCCGCCGACTGGGGGCAGAAGCCCTGCTGGGGACCGAGCTGGCCCTTGATGCGGAGGGGCGGATCACGGGGGCCTTCCTTGGCGAGAACTGCCGCGGCGAGGAGAAGGTTGAGCGGCTGATCCGTGCCTATGGGCCGGACGCCGTGCTGGAGGCGGCCTATGGCGACACGTCGGGCGATGCGGAAATGCTGGCCCGCGCCCGGCATCCCGGTTTCCGCCGTTTTCGCCAGCGACCCTGAGGGCATGCGTAGACGTGCCTTCCTTCTGTCGGGCCTGATGCTGGCCGGCCTTCCGGTAGCGCCCGCCCTCGCGCAGGAGTCGGCCCCGCGTACCCGTCCGGCCTTTGCGGTGGATGCCGACGCCGAACGGCTGGTGGCCCAGGCGGGACTGGCCTGCACGGTCCGCGAGACGGACCTGCGCGGCTATGACGTCAATGGCGACGGGCTCTATGAGATCGCCTGTCGGGAGGGCGCGGGATATCTGGTTCTCGACGCCCGTCCTCCCGAGGTGCATCCCTGCCTGATGCTGCAGGGGATCCGGCTGGACCGGAGGCCCGGACGGATGCGGCAGGCCAATCCCCCGCAATGCCAGCTGGCCGGCAATACCGATCCGGTGCCGGAGCTGATGGCCCGGGCACGGGACGCCGGGATCGACTGCGACATCGATGCGGTCGCGGTCCTGGGGCTGGATGCCGATCGCCACCCGCTGATCGAAGTCGGCTGCCGGGACCGGGCGGGGGCCTGGCTGGAGGGCGCGGACAGCCGGACGGTGACCTCCTGCCTGATCGTCGAGGCGCAGGGCGGTGAGTGCGGCTTCACCGACCCCGCCGAGCGGGCCCGCGAAGCCGGCCTGTGGCTGGCCGGGGCGGGGGTCGCGGACTGCGACGTCGCGGAAGCCACCTTCCGGGGCCGGACCCCGGACGCCGAGGTCTATGAAGTCCGCTGCGCGGCCGGCGACGGGCTGACGTTTGAGCGGACCGACGACGGCCGGATCGCCGACGTGCGGACCTGCGAGGAGAGCGCGGCGGTCGGACGCCCGTGCGCGGCTAGTCCTCCGCTGCCTGCTGACCCCGATAGGCGCTGACGATCGCCTGTGAGATCGACTGGACCTGCGCCATTGTGCTGATCCGGCCCGGGCGGATGGCGTAGATGCCTTCCATATAGGCCCGGTCCCAGCCGGACAGGCCAGAGATGCCGTGAGGCTGCTCAAACAGGTTCAGAATGGTCTCATAGCGCCCTGTTTCAGCATCAGGATTGACCTGGACGAGGGCCACCATGGCCACATAGTCGCCGAGCTGCTGCAGTGAGACGCCGCCCAGCCGATCCACGTCGATGACCACAAATGACCGGATCATCCGGTCCTCGACCGAGGACTGGATACGGGACGCAACGGGCACCCGGCTGACGGGCGCATAGCCGATCACGTCGAACTGGGGCGGCAGATTGGGCACGGACCGCATCTCGCCCGGCAGCCGCACGGTCCGCTGACCGGTCTCGGAGTCGGTGGGCATGCTGACGTGCCACCAGCGGACCGGGCGGTCCGACGACATGAACTGCTCGAGCGCGGCACTGCCCCGATCCATGCCGGTGCCCCCGACACGGAACAGGCGCGGGCGCATGTCGACGAACTCACGGGCGAAGCCGGCGCCATCGGTCGTGCCGATGATGAGGATACTGGGCTCACAGCCGGGCTGGCCGGCAGACAGGCCCAGATCGCGGGCCACGTCCGAGACCCGGTCGACCAGATATTGCGCGACCTCGGGGTCGAAATTGGCGGCGCCGACACAGACCCCTTCGCGCCAGCGGGCCGGTCCGCGCCCCCGGGCGGGTGCCGCCACCTCGCGGACGTATTCGGCCGTCCGTTCCTCGAGCCGGGTTCCCTCGACCACAATCTCCTCGAGACGATAGACGGTCGGGTCCTGGGCTGCTGGCGCGCGCGGCGTCACAGGATCCTGGACGGCGGCCAGGGCCAGACTTGCCGCGAACAGGGAACCGATCATGCCGCCCTCCATGCCGGTGGTCCCCTACGGGCCCCGGCGGTTGTGATGCTCAACCCTAGACGGTCTTGATCCCGTCGTCATCGGCCTGCTGGCGACGATCGTAAACATGATCGACGATGCCCCAGGCCTTGGCCTCGTCGGCGCTCATGAAATGGTCGCGGTCGAGGGTCTTTTCGACTTCCTCATAGGTGCGGCCGGTGTGGTGAACATAGATTTCGTTCAGGCGGCGCTTGGTCTTGATGATGTCCTCGGCGTGGCGCTCGATGTCCGAGGCCGTACCGCGGAAGCCGCCCGAGGGCTGGTGCACCATGATGCGGGCGTTCGGCAAGGCGATGCGGTGGCCCGCTTCACCGGCCGTCAGGATCAGCGAGCCGGCCGAGGCGGCCATGCCCATGACCACGGTCGAGACCGGGCTCTTGATGTACTGCATGGTGTCATAGATCGCGAGCGCCGAGGTCACCTGACCGCCGGGGCTGTTGATGTACATGCTGATTTCCTTCTTCGGGTTCTCCGATTCCAGGAACAGCAGCTGGGCGCAGATCAGGCTGGCCATGCCGTCCTCGAACGGGCCCGTCAGGAAGATGATCCGCTCGCGCAGCAGGCGCGAGAAGATGTCGAAGGCGCGCTCACCCCGGCTGGACTGCTCGACCACCATGGGCACGAGGTTCATGTTCATCAGTTCGATCGGATCGCGCATGAAGGCCTTCTTGACTGCAGAGGGGGCGCGACTCGGCGGTCATGCCCGTGTTGAACCCGGAATATCGCGACCCGGGGGACCCGGCGCAAGGCGTCACTCCTGAAGCGGCTGCTCCTGCTCCGAACGAAGCTTGCCGGCGAGGTCGGAGGCAATGCCGGAGGCGAGCATCGCCGGGTTACGGCGCAGGGCCCGGTCGTCCCGGTACAGGGCCTCGAGGAAGGCCAGGTCCCAGTCGGTCATCCCGTCAGCCACGGCGGGATTGTCCAGCACATTCAGGATGGTCGGGAAGCCCGTGGTGTCCCCGCGCGGATCGATCTGGGCCAGCGACACCATGGCCAGGTAGTCGGCCAGTTGCGGACCCGTCAGATGGGCGACGCCTTCGACGTCGACGATGACGATGACCTTGTTCAGGTCATCGCGGATGATGGTCGTCAGCAAGGAGCCGAAGGTGCTGATCGAGGGCGCTGACGGATTGCCTTCATTATCCGTCTCACCCGGAATGCGGACGGCGATCCGGCCGGTCTCGGAATTGATCGGCAGGGACATATGCCACCAGCGGACGGGGGCATCCCCCTCCTGGAAACGGCCCAGCGCGGCCCGGCCGAGATCCATGCCCGATCCCCCCACGCGAAACGCCGCCGGCTCGGCCTCGACCATGGCCCGCGCCATCCCGGCCCCGTCATCCGCAAAGGTGATGATGACATTGGGCGAGCACCCCGGATCGCCGGTACGGAGCCCCAGGTCCCCGGCCCGGGTCGAAATGACATCGATCAGATACTGGGCGGCCTCGCCCCGGAGGTTGACGACCCCCACGCATACGGTGTCGCGCCAGCGGGCGAGGCCCCGGCCCCGCGCCGGCACCGACAGGCTGTAGACGAAGTCGCGGGCCGCCTCGTCCAGCGGACGGCCGAGGACAATGATGTCTTCGACGCGGACTTCCGCGGGATCCTGAACCGGCGGGTCCTGAACCGGGGGGTCCTGGGGCGCGGCCGTGGCCAGAAGGGCAGCGAGGGCGGTGGCGGCCAGCATGGAGAACTCCGGACAGATACAGACAGGGATGCGATGCCCCTCACACGCGCCACGGCCATAATGCCGTCGGCCCGTCGGCGCGCGTTACATCGTTGTAATGTCGGGCACGCCAAAGCCCCTCTCGCCGCGCGCGGCAGAGGAGATGGAGAGGCGGGCGGCGCGCGGGCCGGGGGCCCGGAACCGTATGCGCCCTGCTTTCGCGTTACGGGCGCTGTGTATTTTTCGGCCCCATAGC
>Ga0115011_10000649_pt1 | contig 27362 bp, 20 predicted proteins | sample TroAtlMetagenome_2_FD_88705 | JGI IMG/M metagenome (GOLD analysis project Ga0115011, IMG submission 88705) | Marine eukaryotic phytoplankton communities from Atlantic Ocean - Tropical Atlantic ANT8 Metagenome | ecosystem: Environmental > Aquatic > Marine > Oceanic | place: Tropical Atlantic...
AGCATGGCTTGGGGCCGGCAAAGGAGCGAACGATCATTGGTATTGGCTTGATGGGACGGCTCTGCCAGCCGGGCGATCTGTGGGCGCAACAGAGGACTGGCATCTCGCCCTGACCGAAAAGGGAATTCTCATGCCTGCAAACCCGGATAGAAAATGCGATATCCTCCTTGAGTGGAGAGATGACGGTGAAAATCCCGGCACAGAGCAGGAGCAACTCCGGAGAGTCAAAACCCTTGCCTTATCCGGGAACCGGAAAGGCCTCTTACAGGGGAAGGGCCTCCCTCTCGGCACGCGGACATTCGAAAACTCACACTTTTACCCAGTCCGAACATCGATGATCAGCTGGGGAGAGGCTCTTGACTTTGCCGCGACCCATGGGGCCTACCTCGCAGTCCCATCCAACACGCAGGAGCACAAATGGATCTGCTCAAACTTCTGGGAATTCCTCGGAACAGGACAGGGCCTCTGGATTGGTGGATTCAGGGGAAGCCCCAAGCAACCTTGGGAATGGATCAGTGGTGAAGCGTGGCATAGCGCAGGACTTGTGCAGGGAGGCAATCCTCACCCTCTCTTTGATCGGGTTCTTCTTCAGGGAGGAGGCGAGCCGGGGGACGGCAGATGGACCATGGTTGAGGGAAGTCGCCGAAAGGCACCCGGTATGCTCCTGGAATGGAGCGCTCCCGGCGAACGCGCTCCGACACAAAACGTCAGGAAATTTGATTCCGAGACTTGGCTTGCAGCAATCACCAGAAAGACTCAACAGGTTGTCGGATCAGATTTAAGCTCCTTTACCTGGAGCAAAAGAAAACTCGTCGAGCAATACGATCGCGAACTAACGAAACATATCCGGGAAGGCAAATCCGCATTCAGAAGTATGATCCGACGACCGGGACAGGATCAGGCTGACCTGCGAGGAAAGCTCGCAAAGCTCGAAACTCTTGAGCGGTCCCTCTCCGAGGCTACTGCAAGCGGTCAACTCCTGCCCTCCGTCCCCGCGGAGGGAGAAGTCCTGCAAACCACCCACAAGCAGGCTGTCGCCGCACTCGAGGCCCTTGAGGGAAAATACGACAGTAAAATCAAGGCCCTGCAAGAGGGCTACCGAACGCAGCTCGAAACCAAGGCCAGCGCCCTGCTAGAAGAGGGACACCTCGAAACAGCAAGCGAACTGCGGAACGTCCTTCGCCCTTTCAAACCTGACTTAAAGGCCTTCCTTCGCCTCCTCTACCCCGAAAATGCTGACCGCGCCAAACTCCCCTGGGAACCTCGTAAAGAGCCTGATCCGGATCCTAGTTGAGAATTGCAACATACTCATTTTTATAACGTTATGATTCTATCAGGCTGCTCCTCAGCACCTCTCTGGTATGCAGAATCACGGTAATAGCCGGCACTCATAATAGACCAATAACCGCTTGCCAGTCCCGCCCTTTCTCGGTCACACTCTCAACCCTAATGAGAAAGCTCATCCTGATCGTTTCCGTCCTCGCCTTGTCTGGCAGTGCCTACGCCGACATCCAGGCACCTCCAGGAGCCCAGTATAACTCCTCTCGTAAGTTAGGGCGAGCGCTCGCAAATATCTTTTACGGAATCACCGAAATCCCCGAGCAGTTTTTCCGTCGTGGAAGTGCTGGCGGACGGAAGGCTGGTGGCGCCTACGGCATCGTAGACGGCAGTCAGAGAGCCCTTAAGCGGATGGGTTACGGATTCTACGAGTTGATCACTTTCCACAGCCCGACTCACAATGGAACATTCAAGCCACCTTATCAAAAGTGCGGCACTGACTGGCGGGTGGAAATGAATCCCAGCGACGGGCTCACGGAGTTTCCACCAGAACTTGGATACGAGACCTACTTCGGACACAGCCGCCGGCAGAACAGATAGCCTCAGTGAGCTCCTCCAGAATCTAATCGTGAAGACCCGGCCTTAGCCGGGTCTTTTATTGTGAAAGCTTCTACCCATCCTCTCACCTGATACTCAAAATAAAACCACCCCTCCCCCTCGAGATCGTAAAGGCAGCCACCAACCAAACTATGCGCCTCCTTCTTATTATAAGCCTTATTCTCACCTCAACCATGATGGCACCTGCCGCCATGAGGATGTGGCGTAATCTTGAGGGGGATCGCAGTTTTCAAGCCGAGTATCTTTCCAGCGACGGTGCCCGCGTCACCCTGAAACGTCGTGATGGCCGGATCATCACCATGAGCATCCGTAAGCTCCACGATCAGGATCAAGCATGGGTAAGAAGTAACGTTGCCCCAAAGGATCTCTCTGCCGACGCTCCCCCTCCCAAGGGAGCGGCCTTCGATCAACTCGAGTTCGGTGACAACCGCAACACGGTTGAAAAAAAGCTCAAAGCCAGCGCTCTCGTCACCTCTGCTGGCGATGGAATTTTCCTAGGACGTACTGGTCTCAATGGGATCTACAAGACAAAGGCCACCATAGGAGGGCTTCACTGTTTTCTCTTCTTTGACTGGCACAAAAGCGGAGGCCTTCGGGAAGTCACTCTCCAGACCCAGCCCGTCAGCAAAGCTCAGTATGTTACATCCCTGCAGGGCAACTGGTCTGAACTGATCGACCTCCTCAATAAACTCCATGGTCGGCCCGTACAGGCAGCGGAATTTCCCCGTGCCAGCGAACTTCAGGATGGAGCTATCTTGGGATCTCACCTCTGGTATACCGAGGAAGGGCACAGTGTGATCCTTGGAACTGGCCAGGAGGGGGTTGGCTTTAACGTTGTCGTTCGCATTACCTCCGAACGGATCCGTCCGGTTCCTATTGGGGCTCCCTCAGGAACTACCGGAGGAAATGAACCAGATAATCCTCTTCCCAAGCCTTCAGACTTTAATCCCTGAGAAGACTCCAGCACCAGTCTGAGCTCTCCGCAGAGCCTTTTAAACAGACTGGAAGGTTGCCCCCGCCCGCCGCCGGGGACGTTAAGTCCAAGCTCTTCGGGAATTTCTCCGGCAAATCACCGGGAACGGAGGCCCTCGGGCCTTATTTCCGCGGCGCCTTACTCAATGCCTCAAACGGCACGATAGCTGGATCCCCGAAGATCACATAGAGCAACGCGTTCTGCGGCAATCTGCGCTGATCGGACGGCTGCTTAACCACGTAGCTACCCGATCGAAATCCGCGCATGTCTATAATTGCGTTGATCAATTGCTGATAGGCCTCTCCTACAGTTGCGCCACTCATCCATTTCTCGAGGACCGGATAGAGATGGGGAAAGCCAGAACTGAGCCGCATGTGTCCGAAGAAGACCGTAGCCCCCCGCTCAATATACCGAGCCGCAAAGGCCGGACGCTGGTCCACCTTATAACCACCGGGAGCAGAGGTCATATGGGGGAAATCTGATTTCATCGGAACAGCTGAGAAACATGACCCCGAGAGGACCACCTCGTTGCGTGAGCCAGCTGGAATTCCATCGATGTCCACTGAGCATGACATCCCGGGAATTCCATGCCCGTGCATGATAACCACCCTAGCGTCACGCAGAACTGCGGACAGCTCCGGAGAGAATTCCTTCACAAAATTGCCCTTACTGAGGAGCCTAATCTTCCAACTTTTCTCACCCTTGAGTTCTGGTGCCTTAGTGGCCCTGGGGGTGTAGACTGCGAGGGTAGGGGTCTCGATCCCGTGCGTCGCAAACACCTTACGCAGGATTCCGGCCTTCTGCAGAGATCGAGTTTCTTCGTTGGAAGCAACCTGGCTGATGGCAAAAGGGCGAAAATCCTTTGCTGAAATCGCACGATACCGCACCGTTCGATCAATCAGCGCTTTGAAACTTCCGGGCGAAGGCGCCACAAGAATCCCCGGGAAGACATCAAGATGTGGATCATCGTCGAGAGTGGTAAGAAGCTCCCATGCCCCAAGCAGCATATTCTCACGGTAAGAATCCGGCCGCGGCGCAATCGCTACATACTTGGGCCTAAGTTTCGCCAACCTTTTTCGTAAGCCGTGGAGGGTATGTGGCTGATGTAACCCCGCGAGATCTCCGACCTTGATAAGGGTGGCCTCACGATACTTGGCGAGTTTCTCCAAGGGCTTCAGGTAACCCTCCTCAGAGTGATCGGTGAGAATAACATAGCCATCCCCGATCGGAGCGTGCGCTTTAAACTTGAGAATATACGCTGAATTTCTCAGCACCTCTCTGGCTGGTCTCGCTGAAGCACGGTCAATCCGTGGAAGCACTCCCACCTCCGGAATCTTGAACTCTTGCCCCGCCGCACCTTCACAGCAGACAAGGGTCATGATCGCCACCAGGATTTTCATCACGCTTATTCTAAGTCCTACAAGGCGCATGGGCGAGAAGCGTTCAAAGGAATTCCGGCCCCGGCCAGCAGGAGCATTCAATGAGGTTGCAACGGAGGCTTTGTCTGCTTCGAGAAAAAATGAGCCATGTACTCTATCGCGCGTGACATGCTCTCTCTCGGAACTCGGTGCCCACTTCCTCTCACAGCATAGAGTAATAATTCATAGCCTGATTTCTCGGGGGAGTAACGGGTCAACCTGATCTCCTCTGTCTGCTTCAGCACCACAGGATTTGCCTTGGACCCGTGATTGTCTGACCATAGCCCCATTGTCTCGTGAGCTGGATAAAACAGTTCACCAGGGACCTTGGATTCCCCAGTGAAAAGTCCGTCTTTCGTTCCGCACACCAGTAGAATGGAAACCCTCGGACGCTTACTCGGGATTGGAGGCCGTTTAATCATTGCCCCACGCATTGGAGCAATCGCGGCGAAAAGATCTGTCTCCATGGCCAGCCGGAAGCAGAAAATAGCTCCACTGGAACCTCCGGTCGCATAGAGTCTCTGACGATCAATGGAGGCGTGCTTACCCAGATATTCGATAGCCTTTCTCACAAAACCAACATCGTCTGCCCGACTCAAGCGGTGGTTCTCAAACCCATTCCACGCCGCAACTGCCCTCCGATTACGCGGTCCGTTGCTAAGCCCCTGCGGGCTGACACTGATAAAGCCATGATCCCGCACCAAAGGTTCAAGTTGACGATGGTACCCCTCCATCGGCCCCCCGGCTCCGTGAAAACCAAACACCACTGGATACCGCTTATCTGGGTCGTAATCTGCCGGCAATCGGACGAGCATCTCACGCGGCTCCTCATGCACTAACTTCACCCGGTTGCTGCCGGGCTTTAAACTCTCCCCACGCAAATCGCCAAAGCATGACGAGTAAAGAGCGAGTAGAAACATAAGAGGGGATTTCATCGATTTAATCTCAAGACCTTCAGGCACAACAGGAAACAGCAGCATTGACGAGCAAACCAATTACTACAGGGCTGCCGGCTCCGTGTAAAGTTATCCAGCCCCTTCACAGTCCATACTATCTAAGTCTGGTAGCGCTACCGCCACATCTCAAACGAGTGTGCGGAGAACCCAGCTCCAAAACTCGTCAACCAAAGGCGTCGATCCGAATTTTGCTGCTTCAGTCTTTCGTGAAGCGCCATGAGAACACAAGGGCTGCTACAGTTTCCGTAGCTTCTGAGAACTTCCCTGCTTTCGGAAAGGTTTCCACACTCCAGCTGACCCTCCAACTGATCCAGAACATCACGACCTCCAGTATGCGCGAGGATCCGGTCCGGCTCCCCCTGCCTGAGGTCATAGAGCTCACCTACCGCCTTTCCCGCCAGCTCAGGCACACTACGGTGAAGTTTATTCCTCAATTTTCCATCCGCGTTAACGAAACGGATCTTTTCCCGCTCCTGCGGCCAATGCAGCGTCTCAAAGGCTCCCGCTTCGTATTTGCCCTCACCCGGAACGTCAGACCAGATAGCGGCGGCAGCACCATCACCAAAAAGACAGAGACTGATCAAGACCCCCGCATCATCATCGAGATAGAACGCTGCCGAACATATCTCGACCGCAACGGTAGCCACTCGACTCCCGGGGTTCGCCTTCAGAAACCCCTGGGCGGCACGCAGTGCCGGCACCGCAGCCCCACAACCCAGACCTACAATATCACTAAGGTAGGTATTATTTCGCATCCCGCAAAGCTCCGCAGCATGACTGGAGATTCCCGGGCAGATATAGCCCGTGCAGGTGCAGACAATAAGAGCGTCCACCTCCTCCATCCCAAAAGACGCTTCCTGCCCCGCCTTAACGAGAGCGTCCCCTGCAAGACGTGGAGCCTCCCTTTCAAAATTCGCGTTCAGCTCACCCGCATCACAATCAAATAGCTTGGCAATGTCATTGGTTGCAAAGTGCCTTTTCTCAATCCCGGAATCTCCCGAGAAAACCTTGCCTAGCAAAGCCTGAGACCGTGGCCTGAGACGCTGCACCGCTGGAGAAGCCGAAGTAACCTCCAGACAATCCTTCTGGCTGTAAGAGAACGGAGGAAAAGCCGTGGTGAGGGATTCGAGAAACATTCTTCTTAACGTAGAGCACGGGAAAGGGGTTTGAAGGGCAGGAGCCCAGATCGCGCAACTCCGGACAGAAAAGCTCTCCCGGCATGTGTCAGCAAGAACGGATGCACAATACGCGCCATCAGGAGACGTCGCCGAAACCTCTCCCTGAGTCCTCTGCTCACATCTTGCACCACCTTTTCCCAAGACTCTTTCCCCTCCGAATATTTACAAAGAGGCTCCAATGCAGTCTCTGCAGCCTCAAATGCCATCGACATCCCATTTCCCGTAAACGGAGGGATCATGCTTTCTGCATCTCCCAGAGCCATAAGCCCCTCGTTCCCCGGCTGCCCTCCGAACCCAAGGGCACTGACCGCCGTAAAAGAACAAGGATCTGGACTCGCCTCCTGCAATCGGGCCGAAAGCTTATCCAGACCGTTACTGGTAAGGCAGTTCCATAACATATCAGAGCCTCGCCCCCCATAATGCTGGAGGCGAAAAAGCCCGCACACGTTGACTCTCCCGTCCTCGACAGGAGCGAGGCCGACATACCCCCCACGACCCATATGCATTTCGAGACCCTGGAGGTCCTGCAGATTAGCTACGTGGATCTTTAACCCCAACCATTTGCTCTTTCGCTTTCCTCTCCGGCCCGCTGCCCCGACGACGCCTTCTTTTCTCATCTCCTTTTGACGAGATCCCGTAAGAAGCGATCCTCCCAAATCCTCAAACATCCCCGCCAGCTGTAGGTCCAACCACTTTCTAGAGACTCCAATCGCTGGCCGCTCCAAGCGTCCTTCAAACATCTGGCGACTCCCAATAAACCAGTGAGTCCTCTTGCTGAGGATCGCATTCGAAAATAATTCTGCGATCCCAAGGTTTGAAAGCGTCTCCTTTCCAACTCCATTGATAAACTCCCCGCAGACCCGGTGCCGGGGATAGCGACCGGCCTCGTGCAGAACGACAGGCACATCCGCACGACGAAGCGCGACCCCGAGCGACAGCCCTGCCAACCCGCCACCTGCAATTATAATCTCCTTCATCCGCGCGTCGCCTTCAACCGGTAGCCTCCTCGGAATGTCGTAGCTTCCTCTATTTTCCATCCCTCCTCGAGCCCCAGTGCCAGGGGCAACTCGCCGGGTCTGAATCCGGCACGGATACTCACCATCATGTCATGCCGTGTCACCGGCCCCAGAAACGGTCTCAAGGCCAATCCCTGAAGAAGGGCCCAGCGGGACCGAAGAGGCTCTACAAACAGAAGGCAATCCGCGCTCTGGAGCCGTTTTCCCAATCGCCCCAGCTCTTCCGCCTCTAAATGATGAAGAATCAGGGAGCCTGCCACAATCCCCTTGAAGGGTGTTTCTCTCTCAAGAAAGTCTCCCCGCTGCCAGAGTAATGATTCACACAAATCGGCCGGCCGGGGTGAAAGGTCATAACCGCAGGAACGAAGCCCTAACCCGGAAATTTTACTAAGAAGGAGACCGTCCCCCGCTCCAAGCTCATGAACCTCTGTCCCGGGCACCGCTGCCGAGAGACAAGACAGTATCCAGCGAGCATTCCCCATGAGTGAGTTGATGCATCTCAATTCCCGCCGACTTCGCTGCGCCTGCCTGTCATCAGGAGGCAACGAGTCTAGAATTTCAGGAACAACAGCACGGCGATGCACGTATGATATTCTCCCGAATCAAGGATACATAGCAACACCAGTGATAAGTGTGGAGGAAGAATGGAATTGGGGCCTCCACAGAACCACATTTAGACAAAGCCGCCCCTATCCCCTGAAAGAGGATAGCCTCGGTGGAGCCTGCAGAGCCCTCCGTTCCCAAAACTGGAATCGCGATGACACACCCACTCCGGCAGACTAAGTGAAGCGGTCGAGAAGATCTCGCCCCCGCTGCGTTCTCCACGGCTCCTGCTGAAGGAGGAGGTTGGGCAGTCTGGCCTGTAATTGGTATGTCTGGTGAAACACCCCGGTCGCAGAACCTGAAACGGGCGGAACGATCCATGACCATTCTGCCTGCACCTCTCGTCCGGCCTGCTCCTCACGGCTGCAGAACTTGAGAAACTCCCGAGATGCACTATGGTGATCGACCATTCTAATGCCCTCACGCTCAAACGAGTAAAGAACAGCTTCATTGAGCACTACCAGAGATCGATCTTTCCATAGAGGAGACCGCTTGCTGTCGATCCCAAGCCGCTCAGCGATTACCGGCAGCAGATTATAGCGAGAATCATCGCCGAGATTCCGAGCTCCAATCTCTGTCCCCATATACCACCCATTGAATGGTGCGCAGGGATAGAGTTCTCGCCCGGTAGCCAGCAGCATATCGGAAAGAGTCGGGAGAGCGTACCACTTCAACCCAAGCTTCTCGAACCACTCATGATCCGGATGAGCCAATTCCACCTCCAGCACTGCACCGGGTGGCAACTCCCGAACCAGCAATTGCTCCCCGCATTGAATAACAAGAGGAAGAAGGTCGAATTGACCACGAGCGGAGGGTGGCCTCCAGCCAAGGCCGCAGGCCATCTCTGTGAATTCTACGTTCATGGGATCACCAAGAACCACACCGTCTGACCGACGGTAGCCCGCGTAGCGGATCAGCTGGTGATTCCAGATCCGGATCTCCTGTCCGGGATCCTCCCAACGTCCGAAGATGGTCTGGGTAGGCGCAATTCGCCCACCATTGGTCGCAGTTTCAAGATGCTTCACACAGGCCTCGAAGACTGAGTCGGGATCCGTGACCAACCGGGCATCTACGACTTGGAGAGATTGCCAGTGCAAGCGCCCTATACAGCGCACCGATTCTCTCCAGGCCTCCCGGGCTCCTTCCTCCACGGTCAACTCAGGGCTCTCTCTGCTACACAGAAAACCACTGTCAGTGAGAGCATCCCAGCGACGAGCATGGTCGAGGCCTCCCTTACCTTCCCCAAAAGGACAGCCATCCTGATGCTGCCCAGCGCCTCTCTCCATCTCGATAGGAAGGTTTCCCATATCTGGTGAAGATCCATCTTCCTCACTCATGCTGACTCTACTTTTCACGGGAACCCCCTTTTTTCAATTCTGAAGAACGCTCACTCCCTGCTTCAGGATCTCAATTAAATACCGCAACAGATTCAATTGCCCTCAATCCCCGTGCCCTGCCGCCGGAGGGACTCGAACCCTCACTCCGTTACCGGAAGCGGATTTTAAGTCCGCAGCGTCTACCAATTCCGCCACGGCGGCATGGGAGGAGGAAACTACAATACCTGAGTCAAAACACAATCATAGTGAACTGGCAGAGAGGAATTAGGCACCCAAGCACCGGACCGGCAGGATCTTTAGGTCGTAGACAGTGCTGCCGCGTTCCCAGTGCCACCATGGCCCGCGTTTATCTGGCGCTCATTGAGACCTCGCTGACCAGGCCCTCGATCATTGAGGTCCCTCGAATTTTGCCTGTGCCGATACCTACATCGGTAATGAGATCGGATACCCATCCATCCGCCATGTAAACTATGAACCCCGCTTGGTCGCAGGACAGCTACTTAAAGAACTGCCATTCCTGACACCTCAAACGCTTCACTCACCCCAACACCCTCTCCGAACCCTCTCTGATTCCTGCCTCAAATACCGGCACGTTGTGGTTCTCTACGGAAAAAACTACAAGCTCCTAAGGTAGGTCATACTCTCCACAATACTCTTAAGGGGCGCGGGGCTATGATCCTGCTCGACATGGCAGTGTGATACCCCGGCTTCGTGGGCAGCAACAATGATAGGCTCCATATTGATCATGCCTTTGCCCAGCTCCTTGAACGCCTCCTTTGGCAGCCCTCCAAAACTGGGGACCTTGGTTCCCTTTTTCAGATCCTTGAGATGAAGCTGGGAGATACGTCCTTTGAGCTTATTGATGAGTTGGACTGGTTCGACATTGCCTACTTTGACCCAGAAAACATCTAGCTCGAACTGCATCTCGGAGCTGAATTCCTTGACGAAGACATCGAATCCGGAAACTCCATCCTTCTTCGACTCAAACTCAAAGGCATGGTTGTGATAGGCCAGCTGGACTCCCTGCTTCTTCGCCAGTGATGCCGCCTTGTTGCAGTTTTCGGCAGTCCGCTTGTAGTCGTCGAGGGTTTCGCGATCCTTGCCATGGAGGTAAGGGATCACAAGATGGCTAAGACCTACCTTGGCGGCCTTGTCGAGAGTCTTGCGGAAGTCGGTAAATTCTCTATCGGATGGGTTAACCACGGACTCCCACTCAAAGTGTGAAGAATGCAACTGGAGCCCCACCGCCTTGGCCGCTTTGATCATGGGATCGCAATTAGGAAAACCATACATCTCCCCTTGGGCGTAGCCGGCCTCCTTGACCGCCTTGATGGTGCCGAGGGGGTCCTTCCTGATCTGATCGCGCAGCGTGTAGAGTTGAATCCCTATCTGCCGGCGGAACTTGTCGTCCTTCTCAAGAGCAAGGAGGCTCCGGGTGGGGCCGGTGAAAAGAGCGGTGGTGGCGGCGGTGCGCAGGAAGGAGCGTCGTCTCATGAGCGAATAGGAGCATGATTGGGGGCCTTACGACAAGAACGTCGTATGCTTCGATCGGCCACGGCACTGCCAAATATTACCATGGAAAACCCGCTCTCACCTCCCAAAGATCTGAGAAACTCCGGAGTTTAAAACCGTTAAAGACCGAATCCTAAGAGAGTTAGACACCAGAGCACCTCCGAAAGATCACTGTAAGTCCGCAGCGTCTACTGATTCCGCCATGGCGGCATATTCGTGGTCAATTGTCCTGCGGGACAAACTCCGGCTCAACCGGCTTCTCTTCCTCGATGATTTCAAGAGGCTCTATCTCAGGTGCAGGGGCTACCTCCGGCACCACGAGAGGCTTCACCTCAGGCTCTGGTGCTTCGCCGCTGTTCCGCACCTTGCTCTCGATGCCCTCTATAGCCCGCTCAATCAACAGAACCACATCCGATCCCTTTTCCGCGTTTTCAAGTGCGCTTCGAAGCTTGGGCAGACTTAGCTCCGTCCCCACTCGCCGGAGAATGAGCAAAGCAGACCTCTGGGCAGCTAAGTCATCACCGGAATTGATCGACGGGGCGATGACCGCCTCCATCCCACTACCCATGGCTATAACCTCTCCCTCCCAGTTCAGCGGGGCTTTCTCCCAGAGCTCTTTCAAAAGGGGCACTAAGCCTGCTGAACGCCGCTCAACGAGAAATTGAACCGTACTCTTGGGCACGCTTTGCTGGCTGGAAATAAGATCAGAGACAAGACGCACCACCGCCTTTTCTGCGCCATCTCCCGGAGAGGACCAAACCATGATAGCCTTACAGATCGTCGAACGGAAATCAGCATCAACTTCCTCATCGAGCAATTCCACGAGCCGCGCGGAAATCTCTGCACGAAACCGGGTTGGTGCCACCGTTGAAAGTCGTTGAGCTGCGTCCTTCACTCTGTCGATGTCGATGTGTTCAAGCTCCTTCCGGTTCAGGACAATAAAGGACTCGCTGCCCGTAGTGTTCAGCAAGGCCTCAAGCTCCGAGCTAGGCTCCAGCAGATTCTCACCCTTCACTTCAATTCTGAGCACCCTAAGATCCTCATAAACATCTTCCACTTTCGCGAAGCGCTCCACTAGGCTAACTAACTCCGGCATTTTGATAGCCACTCCCTCGATCACCATCAGCCCTCCCTGTTCCCGGGGATAAAATGCCGGACGGGCGGCAGACCCGGTCTTGCGCTGAAGGTATCTTTGGATCTGATACCGGAAATGCTGCCCCATTGCGGGAGCCCATAGGGCCCAGACAGATTCCTGACCGAAGGTATCAATGGCCCTTTGAATCGGATCATACGTCATTGCCAGACGGGCTTCCCCAGCTGACATCCTGACCCGCACGGAATCGGAGGGCGCATTCTCGGCAGCGCCCAGCTTGAGAGAAGCTGGCGCCCGGGTAATTGGATCTCCGGAGGGCATGAAAACACTCAGCCCCAAGACAGCCACTGCAACTCCCACTCCTCCCAGAATCGCTTGTTTCTGACGGCGGAGGCCCCCCGCGAAAACAAGCAGAAGACCGACTACGATAACGAACCCACTGAGCAGGATCCGCTTGCCTGTCTCCATTTCACCAAAGAAGCCCTGCCCCATCCAGCCGAAGACCAGAACGACAAGATAGATCAGAAGAATGACCATTCCTGCTACCCCTGCAATAGTTCGCCCGGGGGCGGGCGGAATCACGTCAGCAGCGCTTGCTGATTCACTATACATGGCGGTGGCAAAATCAACCCGGGGCGTAGAGGCAGATTGGCTGGGAGCAACTCCGTAGTGCTTCAAACCTGGCTTCCTAATATCACCCGGGAAATAGCGATCTCGCTCTCTCACGACAGAATCCTGATCGACAACAAACTGTTTTTCACAAGACCCGCATTCCACAGTTCTACCCTTCAGTTCCTCATCAACGGTGAACTGTCGCTGACAGGCGGGGCATTGAATGCGGAGACTCATCAAACAAGCATCTATCGGGGGATGTGATAAGGATTGCTCCTAAAACGGCCCTTTTCAACACATTCCGGGCGAACTTTCGACTGAAGGGGCAATCCCGAGGAAGGTGACAAAGACGGGACCTTGACCCCCTGAGCTGGTAGGCTAGGAAAGGTCAATGCCGCCGGACATCACAGGGCTACTGAGCCTGCAGGAACGGGACCTCCGCCTCCAGGGACTCCGCCAGGAACTGAAACGGATACCTATGGAGCAGGAACTGGCCGGGAAGCGGCTGGCGGCGCACCAGAAAGCGGTAGACGATGCCAAAGCCACTCTTCAGGAAAATGAGGTGGCCATCAAGGGTGTGGAACTTGACATCGGAACCCGTAAAGAATCCATCTCTCGGCTTAAAACACAACAGTTCGAAACCAAAAAGAACGAAGAATACCAGGCTTTGGGGGTCAAAGTTACGCATTACGCCGCAGACATCGATGGACTTGAGACTCGTGAACTGGAGCTCATGGAGAAGGGCGACGGACTGAAAACTTCATTGGCTGAGGCCGAAACTGCTTATGCGAGGACAAAGGGCGGGGTCGACGAAGAAGTGGAGACCCTTCAAAAACGGGCCGATCAGTTCTCGCGGGAGGCAGAATCTCTCGAGGGTGAGCGGAAACAGCTCCTCGTCGGGATGGAAGAAGAAACGATTTCCATCTACGAGCGCCTCCTGGAAAAGCTAGGAGCTCCTGTTGTGGTGCAGATAACGCGAGAGAGACAATGTCTCGGCTGTCACGTCAAAGCCACCCCTACAACGATGGTCAGAGTACAAGCTGGCAAGGAACTGGTGAATTGCGAGAATTGCGGCAGAATCCTCTATCCTCAGTAAAACTAGGATCGGAGATACAAAAAACAATTGCATCCGGCAGGGTCATCGTGTAGCCCTCCCGCCCCCCAGAGCGCTGTTTCGACGGATGCTCTTCAACCAATCCTCCCTCCCCAATACAAGCCATGGACGTCATCAGGAAAATCGAGCAGGAGCAACTCAAGGAGGAAATCTCTGATTTCAACGTTGGGGACACTGTAAAGGTTCACACTCTAGTGCGTGAGGGCGGCAAGGAGAGGGTCCAGATTTTTGCCGGCGTCGTCATCGCTCGGCGCGGAAGCTCCGTCAATTCCGCCTTTACCGTGAGGAAGATTTCCTACGGCGAAGGAGTTGAGCGGGTCTTCCAACTTCATTCCCCCCGCATCTCGAAAGTTGAGGTCACTACTCGTGGCAAGGTGCGTAGGGCCAAACTTCACTACTTGCGCGACAGGGTTGGCAAACGCGCCCTTCAAGTAAAGAGCGCAGAGAGGCGATAGTGCTTCCTTGTGAGCGCACTGCTGGCGTGCCGGACACAATTCAGCCTCCGGCCTCCGTGAGGCTTGAATTCCTAACTTGGAACAGAGACTCTCCGTAACCATGCGGATTCCTGTTCCCGTAGTGATTGGATCAGTTGTCGTGTCGGCAGCCCTTTGTTGGTGGCTCCGCACAAGGCACATGGACTTCCTTTCTCCTGCAGGAACCCTCAAACCTCTTCCCGAGTTCATGACTGACCCTGTGAAACCCAAGGTCGCTTCCGGACCAGCACCGGAGGCAGAGGTCTCAGCCCCTGAACCGCCCGCTCCTCCCGCCAAAAGCGATCTTGATCTTGGAGACCTCGAAAGCGCTCCGGGACTCGCAGAATATTCCGAGTATGCCTCCAAGGGGGCCGGGCACATGGTAAGTCTCGCCACAGAATTAGAACTCAAGGGACACTGGGACCGCTCTCTCCTCGCCTGGGAACGAGTCCTCGACTCCTGCCGCCCCTCTCCCCAGGAGCGTAAGACAGCAGAGGACGCCATCATGCGAATCCGCCCTACTCTGACATATTGGAACATTGACCCGGCTGGCGACATACCCTTCCTCCTGCAGATGGCCACCCGTAAGGCTGCCTCCAAAAACCAAAAAACAGCCATGCAAGAGGCTGCTGATTTCCTCCGTAAAGACTCGGACCACACCCTCCTTATCGAAGCGCGTGTGAGTTGGGCCTCCCGCAAGACTACCGAGGACTTACCCGTCACAATATATTTTTCTAACTCTTCAAAGGGGGAATCAGAATCCCGTGGCCTCAATCCCGGAAACGACGCGGTGGAGCACCACCAACTTCTGATTCTGTCAAACGCCTACCAGTTACTTCGACAAGAACTGGCAGACCTCGATGGGATTGTATCGCCAGAGAACAGTAGCCATCCGGGTGACCCCAAGCTGGATTTCCAACGCCAGATTACCCGCCTGCACTGGTTCCGCTTCGCAGAGTCTCTCAACCAAGCCTCCAGCGGCCAGAACTAGGCCAAGGGGGAATAATAGCCTTGCTTAAGGGGTAAAGCCCACTCAGCGAGTTGCGAGTCCTGCTCACCAATTAGGCAGACGCTGGCCAATTATTGGTCTTTTTTAGATTTACGTGGAGACTGCCTCGTCCCCTTTGACACCGTCCCGGAACCGCGCCACACTCTCTTCATGCTCAAACCCCTCTTGGTTATGACCCTTCTCCTCCCCGGGGCCCTCGCCTTCGCTGAGGACGGGCCAAACTCTGTAGAGGCCCCTCCAGTTAAAGATCTCGGAAATGGCAAATTCAAAGTCGGACTGGTTGAATTCGAGCAAAAGAGCCGAGAGATAAGCTTTCCTGCAGAGGTTAACATGAAGGAGGGCGCCTTGGAATATGCCATCGTACATCAAAAGGGAAAGATTCATGAGGCCATCCTCATTACCAAAGCCCGTCCCTTTCATGTAAATATTGCCCTCAAGATTCTTAGCTACCAAGAATCCAAGGAGCTCTTCCCGATCCTCGGTGAAGACTTTCGTCCAACTGGAAAGTTCCCGAAGGTTCCCGAGAAAACGCGCAACGCGGCCAGAGCAGAGATCCAGCTTCAATGGAAAGGGAAATCGGGCAGCGCCGAGCGAGCCACTCTGAACGATTGGATCACCAATACCGTCACCAGAAAACCTCTCGCTCCCAAGCCGTGGGTTTACGGTGGGTCATACTTTCATGAGAAATCTTTCCAAGCGGAAGCGTCCGGAGACATTGTTGCTCTTTTTACAACAAACTCCTCCCTCTTTAACTGGCCCGGACGGGACGCCGCTCTCGATGATGTCTGGATCCCGACAACTGCTCGCATCCCCGATGTTGGAACTCCGGTCACCGTCACCATCAAACCCTTCGTCAAAGGCGATATCCCCGCTGCCGGAAAAGCGAAGTAACCGATCAATCTTTCCCTCCGATTCTCATGAAATTCATATTCTCCCTGATTCTCACCTCTTCCGTTCTCGTCGTGACCCCACCGGCTGCCGGACAGCAGCAGAGCGAGTATCTCTCCCTGCGCCTCGAAATGGAGCGGGCCATCCGAAAGGGAAATGCCTTTCTCCAAAGCCAGCAGGAAAAGGAGGGTCTCTGGGGAGAAAAAGAGACGCCTGCACTCACCTCCCTCGTCCTCGCCGCAATGATGCGCGACCCTGGGCTCGACTACACCAAGCCTCATCCCAAGCACATCGAAAGGGGCTTTGATTGGCTCGTCCAACAACAGAAGGATGATGGCGGAATTTATGTCAAAGGGCTTGCTACCTACAATACCTCATCGGCCATCATGGCTCTTCTGGCCCGCGACAGGGAAGAAGATCGACCTATGATCCTCAAGGCCCGGGAGTTCCTTATCAACCAGCAAACTGATTGGGGAAGCAAGGGCACTGCAGACAATAAATATGATGGCGGCATCGGGTATGGCGGGACCTACGCACACTCCGACATGTCGAACACCTACCTTGCCATTGAGGCCCTCTACCATTCCCGACAGATCGCCAAGGACAATAAGGTCGGAAAGCAGCCCGAACTCAATTGGAAAGCCGCTCTCAATTTCGTCTCCCGATGCCAGAACAAGGAATCAACCAACGATCAGGTTACTGCAGTCTCCAAGGAAGACGAAGGCGGGTTTGTCTACTTTCCTGGTGACAGCAAAGCGGGTGAGAAGGAACTTCCAGACGGCCGGACCGCCTTACGATCATATGGATCCATGTCATACGCTGGCCTTCTTTCCCTCATCTATGCCGATCTTGATCCGAACGATGAACGCGTCAAATCAGTCCTGAGGTGGCTGGGGGATAACTACACTCTGAAAGAAAACCCCGGGCTAGGACAACAGGGACTGTATTACTATTACCACGCCATGACCAAGAGCCTCGTTGCAGCAGGCATTGACCAGCTCGAACGTCCCGACGGAAGCAAGGTTGACTGGCGCAAGGAGCTTGGCCGCCTGCTCGTAAGTAATCAGAGCAAGGACGGATCCTGGGTAAACGAAAATTCCCGGTGGTGGGAAAACGATGATATTCTCGTCACCTCCTACGTGGTTCTCACTCTTGAACAGCTCTACTATTCCATCCCGGAATAGGGGGTGCACTCCAAGGGAGTGGAGGTGGTCGGGGAGACAGGATTCGAACCTGCGACATCTGGCTCCCAAAGCCAGCGCTCTACCAAGCTGAGCTACTCCCCGCCGGAAGGGAGGGAAACCTCCACGATTACTCTGTTCCGATCAAGGCGGAACTCTCCTTCTGGACCAAGAACCCCCTAAAAAGTGTCCAAGAACCCCATTTTACGGCTTCTCGGCCGAATATCTCTTTAATTTTGAGGGCAAATCCCCTCCACCCACACCGGAAGATGCGATAGCCTCCCGGCATCCCATCTTCTACCTTCTCCAGAGGAGTCATGACCATATCCTTTCGACACCTGCTTCTTTTGCTGCTTTCGGCCACCGCTGCAAGTGCAGGAATCGACTTCAACCGTGACATCAGACCGATTCTCTCTAACAGCTGTATCGCCTGTCATGGTCCAGACGAGGCCGAGCTTAAAGCGGACTTAAGACTCGATTCACACGAGGGAGCGACCATGGACCTTGGAGGCTACGCTGCCATCGTCCCCGGCAATATCGAGCAGAGCGAATTAATCGCGCGCATCATTGAGGAGGACGAGAACGAGCGGATGCCTCCCAAGGGTAAAGGTAGCCGCTTATCGAGTGAGGATATCGCACTTCTCAAGCGGTGGGTTAGAGAAGGAGCCCGATTTGATAAGCACTGGTCCTATCAACCACCTAGAAGACCTACTCCTCCCCCTGTCCAGAAGAGCGAATGGCCCAGCATTCATGCCGATAATTTCATTCTCTCAAAGCTCGAAGAAAACACACTCCAACCTTCTCCTCCCGCCGACCGGTGGAGCCTTGCTCGAAGGGTCGCTATCGATCTCACCGGACTCCCCCCATCGCCAGAGGAGGCAGCCGCCTTCGTACGGGACACCTCCAAGGATGCCTACTCCCGCTACATAGACACCCTGCTTGACAAGCCATCCTACGGAGAGCACTGGGCCCGTCAGTGGCTCGATCTCGCCCGTTATGCCGACTCTGCTGGATATGCCGATGATCCCCCGCGCACAATCTGGGCTTACCGTGACTGGGTAATAAGGGCGATCAATACCAACATGCCATTTGATCAGTTCACCACGGAACAACTTGCCGGAGATCTACTCGATAATCCACGGAATGATCAGCTCGTTGCCACGGCCTTTCATCGCAATACGCTCACAAATAATGAGGGCGGCACCAATGACGAGGAATTCCGTAATGTCGCAGTCGTCGACCGGGTCAACACCACGATGCAGACATGGATGGGGACGACCATGGCATGTGCACAGTGCCACACCCATAAATATGACCCCATCACGCAGAATGAATATTTTCAGATGCTGGCGTTTTTCAACAACTCAGAAGATGCAGACCGCCGGAATGAGGCTCCCCTCGTCGAAGTATTTAGTGAGGATCAACGGAAACGCCAGGCCGAACTTCGGGAAGAAATTGAGGGACTCAAAACCGCACTGACAGAAAACAGTCTTGGGCTGGCCGGCATGCAGGAACAGTGGGAAAGGAGCCTTCCGAGCTCCCTCACTTGGTCCCCAATGCAGCCCTCGGAATTGTCTGCAACAGGAGGCACGACTCTGTCTGCTGAAGAGAATGGTGTAATCGTTGCCAGCGGAGAAAACCCCGAACAGTCAGTTTACAGCATAGAACTTCCTCTCTCAGATGAAGTCCGAGGACTTCGCTTGGATCTGCTTTCACATGAGGGCGCGGTCGGCCGGAAGGACAACGTCGTAATCAACAAAATTACCGCAACGCGTCTACCTCTCAACTCGGCAACCGGAATCAGCGGGCAATTCGTCCGGGTGGAATTACCGGGTAGCGATAAGTTTCTTCACCTTGCCGAAGTTCAGGTATTTTCATCCGGTCAAAATATTGCTTTGGGAAGGAAAGCATCCCAGATATCGACAGGTTTCGACGGCCCCGCAAATCTGGCCATAGACGGCAATACCAATGGGGTATTCACAAACAAATCCACCAGTCATACCGCAGGAGGTCGTGACCAATGGTGGGAGGTTGATCTGGGAAAACCAGAGAGCATCGAAAACATTGTGATCTGGAACAGAACGGATGGGGATACCACCGCACGGCTCGCCGGATACCGGGTTACGATTCTGGACGCGGATCGTTCAACCGTATGGCAAAAGGCCCCTGAGGAGCCCCCCTCTCCGAGCACAACCTTTCCAATCTCAGGGGCTCAACTCATCCCGCTATCTGCTGTCAGCGCAAGCTTTGCACAGGATAAATTCCCGGCTGAGGCCGTTCTCACTCCCGCCTTGGATCCTGCGAGAGGATGGGCGCTCTCACCACAACACCAAAAGGACCACTACCTTTTGCTGACCCCTAGCAAAACGATCGAAGCGGGAGGACATCTGCGCCTCGTCATTCATCAGGAATCAAACTGGCCGACAACTACCATGGCGAGATTCCGCATCTCTTTCACCAACGAATTAACTGCAGGCTCCTGGATCAGGACGCCCTCCGCGGTCCGCACTGCTCTCACTTCTCGGCCCCGAAGTGCTGATGAGCAAAAGTTGATTGATGATTATTACCGAACGATCGCTCCTGCAACAGCCCGAGCTCAGAAGAAAATCAAGGAGCTTGAGCAGCAGCTAGCCAACTTCAAAGCCTCCACCACCGTTCCAATCATGCGGGATCTGCCCACCAATAAGCGTCGCAAAACCCATGTGCAGATAAGGGGTAACTACAAGCAGAAAGCCGAGGAGGTAAATGAAGGAACACCTGCTGCCCTGCATCCGCTTCCTCCGAAGGCCCCTTTGAACCGCCTCACCCTCGCTAGGTGGATCATGAGTAATGATAACCCCCTCACGGCCCGGGTAATTGCTAATCGCCAGTGGGAGGCCCTTTACGGCACTGGTCTGGTTTCCACGAGCGAAGAGTTCGGCTCCCAGGGGGAGTATCCGTCTCACCCCCAGCTGCTCGACTGGCTCGCTGTCGAGCTAGTGGAAAGCGGGTGGAATATGAAAAAATTTCATAAGCTTCTCGTAAGCATGTCGACCTACCGACAGTCCTCAAAAGTAACCCCGGAACTCCTTGAGGCAGACCCCTTCAACCGACTGCTGACAAGGGGACCCCGACAACGCCTTTCAGCCGAGATGGTGCGTGACCAGGCTCTTTTCGTCGGAGGCATCCTGAGTGGAAAGATGTATGGAAAACCGACCCGGCCTCCTCGTCCCAAGCTCGGTCTGCGCGCCGCTTTCGGAGGATCGACAGATTGGAACGATAGCACTGGGGAAGACCGCTACCGGAGAGGCATTTACACTGAGTGGCGCCGCTCGATGCCATACCCTTCCATGGCAACGTTCGATGCGCCAAGCCGCGAAGTATGCACGGTCCGGCGGTCCCAGACGAACACCCCCCTTCAGGCTCTGGTCACTCTGAATGACCCGGTATATGTGGAAGCCGCGCAAGCCCTAGCCCGAAGAGCCCTGAAGGAGTCCTCCTCCGACAAGCCTTCTCCGATTGTTACACGGATGTTCCAGCTTGCTCTGGTCCGGCCTCCCAAGCCTGTTGAAATAAATCCCCTCACCGATCTTTACGAACAAGCCTACCGTTCATTCCTGCTGGACGTATCAGCAGCCAAATCTCTCGCAACCGAACCAAGGGGGGCTTCCTCTGAAGACTCCGATATCGTCTCTCTCGCGGCTTGGACCGCTGTTGCCAATGTAGTCCTGAACCTCGACGAGATCTTCCAGAAACCATGATCCAGAAACCTTTTGGCGCTGACCAAGCACATCTCCAGCACCTGACCCGACGGCATTTTCTCAGGGATTGCCAAGTGGGGCTCGGAGGTATTGCTATGTCCGCTTTAGGGGCAGGAAATCTTCCTGGGGCTGACCTCCCGGGAGACCCTCTGGCAGCACGCAAGTCCCATTTTGAGCCGACTGCCAAGAGAGTCGTTTACATTCACTGTGCTGGTTCTCCTCCCCATCTGGACCTGCTCGACTACAAACCCGAGTTAGTGAAACGTAGCGGTCAGGACTGTCCTGATGAATTCATCAAGGGAAAGGAATTCGCATTTACCAAGGGAAAGCCCAAACTGATGGGAACACCCCGAACCTTTACCCAGCACGGAAAGGGCGGAACCTGGCTCTCAGATGCTGTCCCTCACTTTCATGGCATCGCGGATGAGATGTGCGTGGTCCGGTCCATGTACACGGACCAGTTCAACCATGCACCCGCTCAACTTTTCCTACTGACGGGTTCGCCGCGGCAGGGGCGCCCCTCCATGGGCTCATGGGTAACCTATGGCCTCGGTAGCGAGAATGCAGATCTACCCGGCTTCGTGGTCATGATTTCCGGAGGCATCCAACCGAGCGCCGGGAAAAACGCATGGGGAAGTGGGTTTCTACCCTCTGTATTCCAAGGAGTTCAGTGCCGGTCGAAGGGAGACCCTGTCCTCTATGTCAGAGATCCCAAGGGCATGTCGCGCCAACTGCGCCGTCAGGGGCTGGACGCCCTGCGCACCCTGAATGAAATTCAAGCTGCGGAACTGGGCAGTCCTGAGACGTTGACCCGCATCGCACAATACGAATTAGCTTACCGAATGCAGGTTTCTGTTCCTGAGGTAATGGATATTTCCCGCGAACCAGAAAGCACCTTAAGCAGCTACGGAGCCGTCCCCGGAGCCTCCAGCTTGGCGAACAACTGCCTGCTCGCCCGCCGCCTTCTGGAGAAAGGAGTCCGGTTCGTTCAGCTCTTCGACTGGGGCTGGGATTTTCATGGAACTAACCCAAAGGAAGACATTAGAGACGGCCTGACAAAAAAATGTGCCACCATGGACAGGCCGGTAGCAGCCCTCATTCGCGATCTCAAAGAGCGAGGACTACTAGAGGACACTCTCGTCATCTGGGGCGGAGAATTTGGAAGAACACCCTTCAGGGAGGGCCGAACCGCCGGCGGCAAGGTCCTTGGCCGGGACCACTTTCCTGACTGCTACTCCATGTTCATGGCCGGGGGGGGCGTCAAAGGCGGAATCACCCACGGCCAGAGCGACGAACTCGGATTCAGCCCTGCCGAAAACCCTGTCCACGTCCATGATCTCCAAGCTACCATTCTCCACCTGCTAGGGTTCGATCACGAGCGTCTGGTTCATCGGTTCCAGGGTCGAGATTACCGACTCACTGACGTCCATGGAAAAGTGATCAAGGGAATTCTCACCTGAATCGACACTCACTGCCCCTCTACGGTTAATGCATGACAGAACGACTCCTGAAGCTCTTGCGGCCTCGGCGTGGCGAACCTTGTCGGCAGTAGCGCCAGCACTACCCCGGGAGCAGACCTTGAGCCAGGAAATCACGGATGCCACGGCAGCTCAGAAACGAGGCTATTACCTTCCGGATGAAGATGAGCGACTGAGAGACACTTACTCTCTCTATCTCGGCTTACGCTCCTCGCTATGGGGAACGGTGCTCACCCTGCGCCCTCTGCTCGATGAGCGCCGCAATCCTGACTGGAGTCTGAGGCTACGCGTCTTCGGTCTGGCCTTCTGCGCGACTGCCATGCTGATGCGCAGTGCAGGATTCATTGTAGCTCTCGCGAAGGACCGTCCGGTGGTCTGGAAAAAACTCGACGAAGCCGAGCCACGCTTCGGCATCAAGGAGAAGAGTCTCACTGGAATCTATCGCAATTTCTCATCAGCTCGCTGGATGTGGAGATATCATGAGGCGTGGCGCTTCTACGAAGCACACCGCCAGGAGATAGCCGACGCCTTAAAATCCTCCGGCATGGGACTCTTGGCAGATTGGCTCCATGCCGAAGAGCCTTTTTTTGAGAGCCGCCGGCGGGAGTTCATTAAAAGAAAGATTCGATATCGGATACATGCCTTCAAACTCCGGCAGGTGGCCAGTTACAAGCGGGTCATGTTTCATCTTTTTCGTCTGAGTGGCAGCGCCATCGCGGACATGAAGCAACCCTTCATGCGCAGAACTCAGACGGACCACAGAGTCAGCAGGGAAATATGCCTCACAGCTGCGAGCAAACTCTCACCCGGCGATGTCATCGTAACCCGTCACGATGACGCGATGAGCAACTTGTTCCTTCCAGGATTCTGGCCTCATGCTTCGCTTTATCTTGGCAACTTGAAACAGCGTGACCTTCTCAACCTCCCCCCTATTTCGTCCCCCGAAACCGAGGTGCTTGAAGCAAAAAAGGACGGCGTTCTTTTTCGCCACCTTCCTGAGACCCTAGGCGTTGACGCCTTTTGTGTGCTTCGCCCCATGATAGAGAGCACTCTCCTCCGAGAGGCCTTGGAGCGAGCCATCAGCCATGAAGGAAAGCTCTATGATTTTGTCTTCGACTTTAGAAAGGCTGACCGCCTCGTATGCTCAGAAGTTATTTATCGAGCCTACCATGGGGTGGGGACCATCTCTTTTGAGCTGGTGAAACGTTCAGGGAAACTGGTTCTGACCGCCGAGGATCTCGCTCGCCAAGCACTCAACTCAGGACACTTTGCCGTCCAGTGCTGTTTTGGATTGAAGGGGAACACATTCATTGAGGGAGCGTCAGCAACAGAGCAGGTTCTCGAGACTCTGGACCGCGACTGAGATTCCACGGCGGGCCATCAGACCTTGAAACACCTAATATTCTAGCAACAGCACCAGAAATCTTCTCCCTCCAGATAGCCCTGATCGAGGGCCAGCTTCCTCACCGTCTCCCGCCCCCCGGGAATACCTACCGCACCAAGAAGGACCGACTCACGCCAGCGTTTTCCGAATTCGGACGGACCCGCTACCTCCACCCCGGAGATTCGCTCTCCCACCCGGCGAGGGTTCACCTCAAAGAATCCATTAACTTGCACTCCTTCGGCCTGTAGCAGGCGAGCAAGCCTCTTCCCAATCGGCCCTGCACCACAAATGGAAACGCCTCGTTCAGCAATCCTCTCCTCAAGGGAGAGGTGATGGGCTTTCATCCTCCATACCTGCTCCTCCGCATACGAGGGGTGCCTGCGTGTCAACCTGCCCAATCCGTCTCTCCATGAAAGAACGAGGTCCTCAACCTTCCCTATCAACATCTTCCCCCTGAGCATTCGTAGAAAAAGATCGTGATCCTCTGCCCATTCGCACTGGCGATATCCCGAGACCTCATCCAGGGCTGCTCTCCGCACCATCACGGAGGGCTGAACCACTGGGCATTCCACAAAACGTCCCTTTCCAACATCCTCCGCATGCCTCAGGCTGTTCACCCAATCGACATAGCGCTGCATTCCTTCGCCGACCGGGTCAAGTAATCTGACCTGCCCACTGACTGCCGAAAAATGTGGATGCCGGGCCAGGAACTCCTCCTGTAAGGCCAAGCGGCTGGGATGGGAAATATCATCCGCATCCATTCTTGCGATCAGGGGCGCTACTGAAACTCTGATAGCCTCGCTGGCTGCTTGCGTGACTCCCTTGTGCTCCCGTTCAAAAATACGAATGCGCGAATCTTCGAAACTATGCACAATCTCGGCAGATGCATCCGTGCAGCCATCAAGTAGCACAACCAGCTCAAAAGAGGATTTCGTCTGGTTCAGGCAACTTTTAATTGCCTCTTCTATCGTATCCCCGGCATTGAACACCGGCATTACGATTGAAACATCAGGAAGACTCATCCTGAGAGAGTATCGTCCATACTCTGGGCCTGCGCCGCACCCTCCTCATCCACTACTATCACCATCGGTCGACAACACACTTCGCAGTCATAATCGAGATTGGTCGGACACTCCACAACTGGAGGGATAGAAACCGCGAAATACTCAAAGCAACTCGGGCATTGCACTTCTCTCTGGCATCCCATCTCAACGCTCTACTCTCAAACGCACCGACTCACCGTGAGCATCCAGCCCCTCCATTCGAGCAAACTCCTGCACCACTGGGAGTGATTTTTTGACGGAAGTCTCGTCCATCTTGACAATACTCGTGCGGCGCTGGAATTGATCCGCCCGGAGACCCGAGAACGACTTTCCAGCTCCCCCGGTAGGCAGGGTGTGACTAGGCCCAGCAAGGAAGTCCCCGACGGCGATTGCTGAGGTATTTCCCAGATAGATCGCCCCCGCAGTTCTGATCTCGCCAAGACGTCTTCTCTCGTCTTTCACCACGAGGGAAAGGTGCTCCGGAGCAAACTCATTGCATATCTTGATCGCCTCATCGATCGATCGCACCAGCACTGCAAAGCCCGCCTTGCGCAGAGACTCCCCAATATATTCTCCACGAGACAGACGTTCCAGTTGACGGGCCAGCTCCTTCTCCACCTGCTTGAGGAGGCGGGAGGAATTGGTCACAAATCCCACCACGCTGTCCCCCCCATGTTCGGCCTGCGCGAGGAGATCTGCAGCAATACATACCGGATCTCCGCTCGAATCACTTACCACCAGCACCTCGCTCGGCCCTGGAAGGAGGTCGATTGATACCGCTCCAACCATCTGCCTCTTCGCTTCCACGACAAAGGCATTGCCCGGACCAAAGATCTTGTCGACTCGTCGTACACTTTTCGTTCCCATTGCGAGGGCGGCAATGGCCTGGGCTCCACCAACCTTGAGAACCTCGGTTACTCCTGCCTGATCGAGGGCATACAGGAGATCCGGATTAATCGTGCCCGCCGGTCCGACGGGTGTCGCTGCGATTATTTCAGGCACCTTGGCTGCTTGTGCGAAGGCCCCAGTCATCAGAGCGGTCGAAACCAAGGGTGCCTTTCCCCCGGGAACATAGATTCCAACCCGGTCAAAGGGAGTAAACCGCTCCCCCACTACCGCTCCTTCCGCATTCTTCCGCTTCCAATCTTTGCGCAGACTCTCTTTCGCAAAAGCATGAATATTCCGACGAGATGAGCGGATCGCCCGCTTGGTTGCCGGCGTCACCATAGCTTCGGCCTCTGCAAATTCCTTTTCCGAGACAAACAAGCTCCCGGCTTTCAGCTTCGCCTTGTCAAACTTCTTGGTGAAGTCAATCAGGGCCCGGTCTCCCCTTCTGCGCACTTCATCCACAATCCCTGCCACGGCCTCTTCCAATTCTCGTGAAGGCTCGGCACGGCGGTCAAGGGAGCCCACAAACTTCTGGTAGCCTCGATCCTTGTATGTAATGACGCGCATGGAACTTCACTTACCTCTCTTCTGCTTCTTTTCAAGTGCCAAGCCTTGATTGCGTTCCTTACAGAGCCCCAGAGGGGGGCAGAAGCCTTAAAAATCACTCCATAATGAGGTGGCACGGCATCACGGGTCCACCATACTCTGAACTGAATTTCTCCTGAGCATATCGCCCTTCACATAGAACACGTTCCAAAGACACACAGTGAGATCCGGCAACAATGAGCGAGCAGGGAAACTCGGCGACCCAAATGGATAACTCCAGACCATCCCGAAGAAAGGCGAGACACCTCCCTCCGGGGATTCAATCTTATCCTTCACAGGGAGCCCCTGCCAACCCATCTGACCCCTTCATCTTCTGGAGTTCCGGCTCTCCCTGTTCGCGCTGCGGAGACGTCTTTGTATTCGACGCATCCAAAATCCTCCGTCCGCTTCAACGGATCCCGTGTACCTCCTGCGGCAAAAACACGAACGCGTTCCTACTGTGGGCGATGATCAGCATTGCGGCTTATTTTGGCTCCTTAGTCTTACTGCTCATCTTCTTCCCAGAAACCGCATTGTCCCCGGCGATGAACCTTAAGGCGCCACTGGGATTCTTCTGCGTTCTGGGATTGATCTTTGCGCTCGCAGCTATCCTTAAATCAAAATTACAGCAGAAAGTCTCGATTAGGATCCATTCACTGTCGGCCGAGCTCGAGAGAAGACCGGAGGACATGGAGATCCTCGGCAAGGTTTTCTCTCTCTGCCGCTGGCAAGAGCAGCACGAACACGCTGTGAGAATCGCTGAATACGCTTCCCAGCTGAATCCGGACAATGCCGCTATCAGAAACCTGATTCAAACCTATCGTTCTACTTTAGGCATGCAGGGTTTGATACCCACGACAGGCCACGTCGCTCATTCCCCACCATCAGCTACTCCTGCCACTCCTACCACTCCTACCACTCCTACCACTCCTACCACTCCTACCACTCCTACCACTCCTACCACTCCTACCACTCTACCACAAAC
>Ga0115011_10000650_pt1 | contig 27360 bp, 21 predicted proteins | sample TroAtlMetagenome_2_FD_88705 | JGI IMG/M metagenome (GOLD analysis project Ga0115011, IMG submission 88705) | Marine eukaryotic phytoplankton communities from Atlantic Ocean - Tropical Atlantic ANT8 Metagenome | ecosystem: Environmental > Aquatic > Marine > Oceanic | place: Tropical Atlantic...
CCGCATCCCGCACTTGATCGAATGCCCGCTTACTTACGATTTTTGGTCTGTATCGCCTTGGCTAACAATGCTTTGCGCCATCCCGGATAGCTTCCAGTTTCCCCTGCGGCATATCGACGTTGGTGGCGTCGATGATGCTGGCATCGATCTCGACTTTTGTGGTGCCCTCCAAGCGCTCGAACGCGTCGTACTCCACCAATAGTTAGATTTGGCAATGATTGGCGTTTTTTGCTTAGCCAAGCACCTGGCCAATTCTCGAAACTCAACCCAGCAACTCAGCAGCCTTGGCCGCGATGTCGGTATGCCTCATGAGAGCGGTGCCAACGAGGATGGCTTTGGCGCCGCACGCCTCCAGTCGCTCGACGTCGGCCCGGGTGTGGATGCCGCTCTCGGCGACGAGCACTTTCTCGGAGCCACCGCTCCCGGCGATGCGCTTGGCCAAGCGCTCTGTGGTGCCGAGATCGACGGTGAAGTTGGCCAAGTCGCGGTTGTTGACGCCGACCAGCCGGGCGTCGATGGCCAGCGCACGGTCGAGTTCGGCCTCGTTGTGCACCTCCACCAGCGCGGCCAGCCCCACCCCGGTGGCCAAGCGATGCAAACGGCCGAGTTGCTCATCGTTAAGACAGGCGACAATTAACAGGATGGCATCCGCCCCATACTGGATCGCTTCGGGCAGCTGCCGTTCGTCGATCATAAAATCCTTCCGAAGCAGCGGCAGTGAAACGGCCTCGCGGACAGCGCGCAAATGGTCAAGTGATCCCTGAAAAAACTCGCGGTCGGTCAGCACGGAGAGGCAACTCGCTCCGGCAGCTTCGTATGTTTTTGCGATCGCAACCGGATCGAAGTCCTCGCGAATGACGCCCTCGGAGGGCGACGCTTTTTTCACCTCGGCAATAAGGCCAATATTGCCCTTTCGGGGATTGAGCAACCCACCAATGAAGTCTCGCCTCAGGCCATGCTCCTCGACAACCGTCCGCAACGACTCAACGCTCACCGATACCTCGGGAAGATGCCCTAGTTCGCTCCGCTTATGGGCAACGATCTTGTCGAGGATGTTCACCGAGGGCGGCACCCGCTTGGCCAAGCGGTTACTTGAGCGGCTTTACGCGAATGTTGCGGTAGTGGACAACGCTCTTCGGGTCGTGGGCCTGCAGAGCGAAGGTGCCGCTGCCAAGCTTGCGACCGGGCATCGACTTCAGATGTGAGGCATTCGGAATCTCGGTCCAGCTTGAGGTGACCTTGCCGTTGATCTTGATGTTGACCTTCTTGCCCTTGACACGAATCTCGTAGTCGAACCATTCGCCATCCTTGGCTGGGGCCGGGTTGACGTCCTTAACAGCGTAGAGGCCACCAGTCTTTTTCGGGTCGCCGTGGGTGTTGTTCACCTGCGCCTCGAAGCCAGCATATGGCCAACCAGAATCCTCGTACTTGGTATGGAAATAGATGCCGGAGTTGGCCTTAGGGAAAGTTTTCACCTGCGCCCGCAGCACAAAGTTCTTGAAGTTGTGATTCTCGACATCGCCCGCATAGAAGAGGTGCGCACGGGGACCGTCAATGACGATGTTGCCGTCCTTGACGGTGATCGACTTGGGGTTCTCCTTGTTGACCTTCCAGCCGTTGAGGGATTTGCCGTCGAAAAGGCTGATGAAGCCTTTTTCGCCCTTCTTTTTGCCCTTGGCTTCGTCTGCGCCTATTACCGCCAACGGAGCCACCAATATTGCCATCAATAGGTATCTGTTCATGGGGCGGGCACTCTAAAGCAAAGAGCCTGCCTGTAAACAGATAAAACACAAAAGGTTCCGCGCTTGGCCAATCGTGTCCTCGGGCAGTAGCATTGCGCCAGATGAAATGGTTCTCCTCGAGTCTTCAGGCCAAGCGCTGCTCCTGTGCGATGGCACTCCTACTTGGCCTGTGGGCGCTGGCCTGGCCAATGTTTGCCGAACCGCGGATCAATGAGTTCCTGGCGGTGAACAATCGCGGACTGGCCGACAGAGACGGAGAAGCGACGGACTGGATCGAGATTTACAATCCCGGTGCGAAGGCGGTCTCGCTGAATGGCTGGTCGCTAACCGACAATGCCGAGTCGCTCGATAAATGGCGTTTCCCAAACGTAACTCTTGGCCCAAAGAAATACCTCGTGGTATTCGCCTCCGGAAAAGACCGAACGGCAGGGAACGAACTGCACACCAACTTCAAGCTGAACAGGGACGGAGAATATCTGGCATTGGTGCAACCGGACGGTTCAACGGCAGCCACTGAATTCATGCCGGAGTATCCCGGCCAGCGTAAGAACATCTCCTTCGGAGCGGGTGCCGGCGGCAGACTTCAGTTTTTTGACAAGCCTACCCCGGCAAAAGCCAACGGCAGCGGATTTGCCGGGTTTGTGCAGGATACCAAGTTCGACCCCGACCGGGGTTTTTACGATGCGCCCTTCAGGGCGACGATCACCTGCGCAACGCCGGATGCGAAAATCAGGTACACGATCGATGGCAGCAAACCGACTTCCAGCCATGGGAAGGTCTACCAAGGCCCGATCCAAATCAATACCACCACCACGCTCCGCGCTGCAGCGTTTCAGTCGGAACTGCGATCCAGCAACGTGGACACACACACCTACCTGTTCGCGGAGGACATCATCCGGCAACCGGCCAAACCGGCCGGCTTTCCCACCTCATGGAACGGCCACCCTGCCGACTACGAAATGGATCCGGCAGTCGTGAACGATCCGGTCTACAAGGGTCGTGTTGCCGGTGCGCTCAAGTCGATCCCCTCACTGTCGCTCGTCCTGAACCGGGATGACTTCTTCAAAACCGGCCAAGGTATCTACCCGAAAGGCGAAGGCGTCGAGAAAGCCACCTCGGTGGAGTTAATTTACCCGAATACAAACGACATCATTCAGGCTGACGGATCTGTGCAGATTGTCGGGGGCAGCAGCACCGGACGCTGGAAGGTGGATAAGCTCTCCATGCGACTGAAGTTCACCTCGCAGTTTGGAGACTCCAGTTTTCAACACCTGTTGTTTGGCAAAGATGCCATGAGCCAGTTTGACACGCTGGTAGTGGACGCCCGACTCAATCAAGTCTGGTCCTACGGCGGTGGTTCCGGACCCAGCGACCAGAGGCGCCGGGGACAAAACACCCGCGACCAGTTTGTAGCCGACCTCCAAAACCAGATGGGCGGCTATGCCCCACATGGCATCCATGTGCACGTCTACATCAACGGCCTTTACTGGGGCTTGCATACCCTGCACGAGCGACCTGACGAGCACTTTGCCGCCCACTATCTGGGCGGGAGCAAGGAGGATTATGACGTGATGAAGCACCGCAAATCCACCGTGGTCAGCGGGAACAACCGGAGCTACAACGCCCTCATTGCCGCAACTTCCAAGAACCTGTCCAGCACCTCAGCCTATACCGCAGTTCAGCAACAGCTCGATATGACCAATTTTATCGACTACATGCTTTTAAATTTCTACGTCGGTAACACCGACTGGTCGCACCAGAACTGGTATGCCTCCTCCAATCGCAACAACCCGGAGGGCCGCTGGCGATTCCATAGTTGGGACGCTGAGCATGTGCTCAAGGGAATCAACGACAATTCTGTCACAAAAAACAATGGGGCCAGCCCGACAGGCTTTCACCAGAGCCTGAAACGCAACAAGGAATATCAGGTGTTGTTTGGTGACAGGATTCACCGACATTTTTTCAACGACGGAGTGTTGACCCCGGAAAAGGCTGCCGCAAGCTATCAGACCCGGCTCGACAGCATTGATGAAGCGATCGTTGCCGAGTCCGCACGATGGGGGGACAACCAACGGTCAACACCTTTCACGCGTGACAAGGAATGGGTCGCTGAAAAAAAACGGCTGCTGGAACAGTATTTCCCGAGACGGACCGGCATTGTCCTGAGCCAATTGCGATCTCAAAAACTTTACCCCACACTCGCCGCACCAACGTTGAGTCAGCACGGCGGATCAATCCCAACCGGTTTCAATCTAACACTTAAGGCATCCAAGGGGGTAATTTACTTCACGCTGGACGGAAGTGATCCGCGGCTGACAGGCGGTGCCCTGGCCGAATCCGCAAATCGATACAACCAGCCTCTCCCCATTAAGGGCACCGCTCGGGTTAAATCCCGGGTTAAATACCAGAATGAATGGAGCGCCTTGGCCGAAGCCCAATTCATCGTTGAAGGTTCGCTGGAGAAACTGCTGATCACCGAGGTGATGTATCACCCACTCCGGGGCCGCTCCGAGTTCCTCGAACTGAAAAATACCGGGACAGAGACCCTGAACCTGAGCGGCGTGAAGATCAGCGAAGGAATCCGGTTCACCTTCCCGGAAGGCTTCCAACTCGCCCCCGGCGCCTTCGTCGTGCTGGCCGAAAATGCTGAAGCCTTCAATGAACAATACCCCGACCTGACCCTGGGGGGGGTGTACAGTGGACGCCTCTCGAATAGCTCAGAAAAAATCGAGTTGATCGACAGCTTGTCAAAGCCGTTCTTAAGCGTGACCTACTCCGACCAACCTCCCTGGCCATCAACCGCGGATGGCCGCGGCTTCTCCCTGGTGCCCAGACTGGTCAATCCAAACACCGACCCGGACGATCCCAATAACTGGCGTGCCAGCGCCACTCCTGGCGGATCACCGGGACGCAACGATCTGCCTCCAAACATCAAGCCGGCATGGATCACCGAGGTGCTGGCCCACAGCGACCCTCCCGCCTTGGACTCCGTTGAAATTCACAATCCCAACACCGCCGCCCTCGACCTCAGCCATTGGCTGCTAACTGATGACTGGAGTGAACCCGCAAAATACGCCTTACCCGAAGGCACTATCCTTTCACCGGGCGGCTATGTCGTTTTCACCGAGGAACAGTTTAATCCCAATGACAAAGGATTTGCCCTCGATTCCCATGGTGATCAGGTTTTTCTGTTTTCCGCTCAAGCCAATGGGAAACTTACCGGGTTTTCCGATGGGTTTACTTTTGGTGCATCGGAAAACGGCGTGACTTTCGGCAGGCACGTTACAACTGATGGCCAAGCCCAATATCCTGCCCAGACGAAACCAACACTGGGCCTCCCCAACTCCGGCCCCAAAGCGGGACCGATCGTCATCAACGAGATTCATTATCACCCTGAAAAATCGGAACCAGAGTTCGTGGAGTTCAAGAACATCACCTCACATTCGGTTCTGCTGTATGATCCGCAGCACCCCAGGAACACCTGGCACGTGAGAGGGACTGACTTCCAGTTTCCAACAGGCACATCCATTCACCCGGGCGGGCTGCTGATCATCACTAACATTAACCCGTTTGACTTTAGTTCGCATTACTCTATCCCGAACGATGTGCCGGTTCTGGGGCCGTTCCAGGGAACCCTGCAGGACGGCGGAGAACGCCTCGAGTTGTTGAAGCCGGATGAACCGGATATGGATCCTGATGGCAGTGAAATTGTCCCGTACATTGTCATCGATGCGGTACGCTACGACGATACCCCACCCTGGCCGTCTGAACCTGACGGGAACGGTCCGTCGCTTGAAAAACTGAAGCCGGAGCGTCATGGCAATGATTACGCCAATTGGCGATCGAGCCCGGGCGGACCATCCCCCGGCGTGGAAAACATGGGCAACCGCCCTCCCCGAGTTATGGCCGGAGTGGAGCAAATCATCGAGACAGAATCGCTTCCCGTTTCTGTTAGCCTTTCAGGTATGGTCAGTGATGATGCGAACCCGGATTTTCCAACTGTCAAAACCGAATGGTCTTTCTCCAATAATCAAACAACCGTGATGTTTGCAGACAGCAGCCAAATGCAAACCACCGCTCAGTTGTTCAAGCTTGGAAAACACACCTTCCGTCTCACGGCGGACGACGGTCAATACACCGTCTCGGATGAATTAACTATCGAGATCAAGCGCGCCCCAATGAATCGAACATTCATCGCGGCCGGATCGGAATGGCGCTATCTCGACAACGGATCAAACCAAGGCACGAAATGGCGCGCCCGCCTGTTCGATGACAGCAAGTGGAGTACAGGCCCGGCGCAGCTAGGCTACGGCAACAACGGCGAGAAAACCGAGCTGAGCTTTGGCGGCAACAGTAGCAGCAAGCACGTCACCACCTACTTCCGGCATTCCTTCGAAATGACCAACCCCTCCTCTGGAGTGATCTCTCTTGAGGCGGCTCTTGTACGGGATGACGGCGCGGTAGCCTATCTCAACGGAAGGGAAATCCTCCGGAGCAACATGGCCCAAGGTAATGTCAGGTACGACACATTCGCCTCTCTCACAGTGGGAGGAGATGAGGAATCAGCGTTTCAACCATTTACCGTCGATCCCGCGCTGCTGGTGGAGGGCAAAAACGTGATCGCCGTGGAGGTTCACCAAACCAGCCGAACCTCGAGCGACATAAGCTTTGACTTTGAGTTGCGCGGCAAAGGCTCAGGTGATAACCAGCCGCCAACGGTTCTTCCCTTCAACGACCTGACCTTTGACTGGCCTTCACTCATCAAACTTGAGGTGCAGGTGACTGATGATGCCCTGCCATCACCCCCGGGTCGGTTGACCATGCGCTGGAAGCTCAAATCAGGACCGGGCACGGTGACTATCATCAATGACATACCCATGCGCATCGGCCATTCACGGCGCCACAGAGGTGCAAACACTGCGTCGGTTAGCGAACCAGGAACCTACGTGCTCACCTTTATTGCAGAAGACGGCCAAGCACAGACGATGGAGGATTTGGTGATCCACGCCAAGGGCGATTCCTTCTCGACCTGGCAGCATGCCCACTTTACCACGGCAGAACTTGGCCAAGAGCACGTCTCCGGCACCAACGCCGATCCGGACATCGACGGCATGAGCAACCAAGCTGAATATATCGCCGGCACCAGCCCGAGGAATACCAAAAGCCTATTGGAAATCAGAAAGATCCAATTGGGCCGGCGAGAAACTATCATGAGGGTTGAATTTCTTTCAGCGCCTCACCGGAGCTATCGGCTGCTGCAGAGCCCAAGCGTGCTTGGCCCCTGGAAGCTGGCGGAGGAACTCCCTGCCCAGCCTAATGGCGGCCCGGTGAAATTATTCGTCCCGCTCGACCAGGCGCTTGGCCATTCACAGTTCTTCCGATTGGAGATCCCCACTCCCTGATCCCCTGGCTGCCGGTAATGGCCGCCTTTTTTAACGTTCACCCAATTGATCCCGAAGCTTTTTCAGTTCGTCCAGCCGTTCGCCGGTGGGGGGATGACTGTTCAAAAACTTCAGCCAGTAGGTGTTATGGCTTTCATACTCATCGCGAAGTTTCTTGAAAAAATCGAGATACCCGTCCGCGTTCCCGAAGCTGGCATAGGCAAGCCGAAATCCAAAGTCATCGGCTTGGCGCTCGTCGTGGCGCGAATGCCCCAACTCGGCCAATTTGACCGCACCGGAAACGACATCCCCCCCGGTCGATCCGAAGATGTAATTGAAGACCAGCGAAATCAGCAGGCTACGGCCAATGCCCCGGAGCGTGTGGCGGTGCTGATGGTGTCCCAACTCGTGGCTAAGGACGAAAGCCAGAGCGGTTTCGTTCGTTACCGTGTCGAGCAGGCCCTGCGTGACGATGACACCTCCGCCCGGGGCGGCAAATGCGTTGGGAGTATTCTCGTCCCAGTAAACCAAACTGTAGGGCAGCGGTCGCAACTCACTGTTTCGGATGAGCCGATCGAATATTTTCTCCGCCTGTCCGAACTCCGGTGGAGCGGATTCGGATTGCAGAACGGAAAACGCCGAGCCGAAAACTTTGCCCTCTGTGTCTTCACTGATACGCATCGCGACGAAATCAGCCAAGAGTCCGATGACAAAATAAAGAACCAGCAGCACGCCGATCACACTTGTAAGGTTCTTTAGTTTATCCTTCCAAGATTCTTTTCCGCGGGAGTTATCCGCAGTCTTCTCTAGTTTACCCGGGACAAACTTCATTCCACCGGGCGCTGGAAACGCACCGCTGTGGCGTAAGCAAGAACTTCGGCACAACCCACCACCTTTCCTTTTCCCTTGGAAATACTCGAGGTTTCCAGCCGGCAATTCAGGAACAGGTCAGCATCCGGGCAGGACTCCTTCATGCGCAGAATGGCCTCGCGCCGGCCCCGGTCAATGATGGATGAATAACTCTTCATCTCGCCACCAAAAACCATGCGAAATGTAGATAGAAATCTCTTAAAGTGATCAACAGAAACCACCACGCTGCCGACAACCAAATCTGCGGAAGCGACAGTAGTAAAGTTGGGCAAGTGCTTGCCCGTGGTGGCAGGGATGCTGAGCCAATGTCTTTCCCGTTCGTGGATGGTGGCATAGTGACGTTTCTCCGCGATCTTGCCGGTGAAGTAAGCAAACAGCAGCACCAGAAATGGAATCGAGAAGAACAAGATACTCATGAACATTTCCAGCCCTTGCGCCAGATCGCCGGGTTGCGGTTCCATGATGCCTCCTTATTGACAGCGGACGGCGGTGCCGTAGGCCAGCATTTCCGCCGCGCCCTGGGAAACCGAAGTGGTTGTGAAACGAACGTTGATGATAGCGTTGGCACCCAACTCACCGGCCTGCTCAACCATGCGGTCAGTCGCCTGTTGACGAGCCTCCCTCATCAACTCGGTGTAGCCCTTGAGTTCGCCGCCAACGATGTTCTTTAGGCCCGCCATTAAGTCGCGCCCGACGTGCTTTGCGCGAATGGTACTTCCCTGAACGAGCCCATAATGCTCCACGATGGACTGGCCCGGTATGGATTCAAGGTTTGTCAATGTCATGATTTTTTATCGGTATTTTTTACTGCTTCCTCCTATGATTGGCGAAGATTAATAAAAAAGCTTAAAGCAGTCAGGACAGTTTTTAAACAAAAAAATCAAATTCTGGTGGCTAGCCACACCGGCGACCTACTTTTTCTTCGGCTTGGCCGACTTCGGGCGGGGCTTTTGGCCGCGCTTGGGGTCGAGGTTGTCGTACAGGTCATCCTCGGTGATCTTGGACGACACTCCGTCCTTCGGCACCTTGGCCTTGGCCACCCAGACGATGGCGTTCAGCACCGTTTTCCGGAAGTCGTCGTCGCCCCAGTTGAGATGGTTATGGCCGCCGGTGAAGCCGAAGCCACGCCCGCCGTTTTCGCGCTCGAACGCCCACGCCACATGCTGCGGCACGCCCGCCGCCACGGTCTTGCGAACATGCGGGTTCCCGCTGTGCGCCCCGTCGCCGCGCCTCATCGTCGCGGCCGGGGCCACGTCGGAAAGAATGGGCGTCACGCCTTTCATACCCGGCGCGAACCGCATATGGAAATACCACTCGTCGTTCGCCTTGAATGGTTTCACTCCGCGAGTGATCGGGTGCTTTGGCAGCTTGCTAAAGTTCGCTGTCCAGTGCGGGTTCACCGACCAGTGGGTCTCGAAACACCCCCCCTGCCAGTCGATAAATTCCTTATTTCCTTTGTTGGTCGTGGGCTCGACGGCATAGTGGATTGTTAAAAAGCCAACACCCTTCTCCATCAACTTTCCGAGCTTGAGCAGGTTGTCTCCCCTAACGGCCGGATGTCCACCACCCCCGTCGCTGTAGATCACCACTGCGTCTGCACCTTCAAAAATCGAATCGTCGCTTGGCCAACCATTGAGTGTGACGACCGGGACAACTAGCCCAGTGGCACCTTGTTTTAAGCACTTGGCCAGAAGCTGAATGCCCGCATTGTGCTCATGAGAAAGCGGTCCGTGGCTTGGCTTGCCAGCAAGCATTACGACCTTTTTAGGCGCAGCCATCGAACCAGCGACCAAGCCAAGCGAACAGGTTAATGCGAGAAATATTTTCATGTCATTCGACTCCTGATGGAGTGGCTACTTATTCTTATTTTTTGCTGCCTTTATTGGCATTGCCCGCTTTGCGTGTACGCTTGGGTAATTCCTTGATGCGGATGTTCTTGAATTGAACAGTCATCGGAGGGCCGGCGTGCAATTGCAGCGCAAGTAGACCGTCGGCGCGACGGGTTTTTCTATCGCGATCGACCACCTGAGTCGTCTTTACGCCGTTGATATAGTGAGTCAGATTGAAATTACGCGCAACGATACGGTAGCTGTTCCAGTCCTCCTTTTTGATGGCCTTTGCGATATCTGCATCCTTAGAGAATTCCTCGACCTCTTTCTTCAACTTGCCGTCGTCCCCAACTGTTAGCGTTGTCTTTTTTCCACGAAGCGAAAGGATACCACGAAACCGTTCGCCGTAGCAGATACCGGAATAGGTGTCGCCGGCCTCGAAGTCTGCTTGGTAACCGCCGATACGCCACTCATCCGGGCCGTCGGCCTTAAAGCTGCGGTACTGAATCCCGCTGTTTCCACCAATGATTTTGTAGTCGAGGCGCAGGTCGAAGTTACCGGTCTTGCCTTCCCATATGATGAACGTGTTGCCCTTGGTAGGGTTTTCCTTGGTGGTCTGGCCGGTCATGGCTCCATCCTTGACACTCCAAAATTTGGGGTTCCCGTTCCAGCCTTTGAGTGTTTTCCCGTCGAAGATTTTTTTAAAACCATTCTCAGCGGCAACCGCTTGGCCTGCAAAAACAAACGACGCCAAGACCATTGTTGTGATAATTTTTTTCATAATCGTGTTAGATAAAATAGTTCTAGTTACTTAAACGCCCTTTTGAGAAACTTCAACCCCTTGGTGGCAATCTCCTCCCGGGTCGGCTCCATCTTCCGCCAAATGGCCGCCGCGCGGGCGATGACTTTTACGTCGGTCGTAAACGATTCGATGACGATGTCCCCCTTGTAGCCAACCGCCTTGAGCGCAGCGACAATTGGACTCCAGTCAATGTGGTCGTTGCCCGGCGTGCCACGGTCACTGCCGCAGGCATGAAAGTGGCCAAGATGTTTGCCTGCTGCACGGATGGCCTTGCCTTGGTTTTTCTCCTCAATGTTCATGTGGAACGTGTCGAGATGCAGCTTGAGTGCAGGACTGCCTACCGCCTTGATCAACCGCAGCCCCTTCTCGCACGTGTTCAAAAAGTCGGTCTCGAAACGATTGAGCGGCTCGACGCAAATCTGCACGCCCTTCTTCTCGGCGTAGGCAGCGAGCACCTTGAGGTTTTTCACCACGAGCGCAAACTCCTTCTTTTGATCCTTCGTATCGACGGCGTCCGCCTTGCCTACCACAGAGTAAACCGGGCCAATGAGCGACGGGCAACCAAGGTTCACCATGTGATCAATGAGCGCCTTGCAATATTTCATTGCCTCGCGCTGATCCTTGGCCGAGCCACGAAAATCCCGCCCCGGCCCCATGCAGGCGCATACCGAACCGCAGGCAAGACCCGCGCGATCGAGTGCTTTTTTGACCTTCACCGAGTCGATGTGCTCAGGCGCCTCGATCGGCAGCTCAACGGTGTCGAACCCCCACTTCTTAAACTTAGAAAAGAGGCGGGTACTCTGCGTCACGAACGGTGACACGAACAAAAATGAATTAATACCAAATCTCATGTATAGCTCCTGTGCGAGGCGGAGCCTACGGACAGCCAACCACCGATTCAATGCCAAAATCCTTTTGTTCCAAGCTTTGAGGGTCGCACAACAGGAACAGCCTCCCCTACCGCCAGTCGAGGTGATTAGGCAGGCAGTTGAGGTTTTTAGGGCCGGCTGTTGTGACCACAACCATGTCCTCGACACGCACTCCGCCGAACCTGGCCGAGTACAGTCCCGGTTCGACGGTAAATACCTCGTTAGCCATGATTTTGCCACCGCCAACCGAGAGCAAAATCGGCTCGTGGACATCCAACCCAATCCCGTGACCGGTACCATGACGCATCGAGATGAATCCATCGTCTGCATCTGCCGGCGGCAATCCCATGACGTAGCCGCTGCCGGTGATTGATGCGATGGTCGCCTGGTGCACAGCGTCGCCGGTTGACCCCACCCGCAACGCGGCTATGGCTTCATCCTTGGCCTTAACCACCGCGTCATGCATTCGCACCAACTCCGGTGACGGCTCCCCGTTCACCGCCGTCCGGGTGCAGTCTCCCCAGTAACCGGTCTCATTGTCGCGCGGGAAAATATCGATGATTACCGGCAGACCAGCCTGAAGAGGGCCGGTACCGTGATGATGACAATCGGCCACATGCGGCACCGTCACGACAATTGAGTCGTGATGATTTGAAAAATTTTTGCCGATTAAAAAACTTGTGATTCGTTGACGCATCAACTCCGAGGTCAGAGTCGTCTCGTGATCGTGCAACACCCCCTCGGCATCAGCCGTCGCCGCACAAACCGTCTGGCAAGCAAACTCCATAGCCTCCTCGGTGACCGACTGCGCCCTTCGCAAATAAGCCACCTCCTCCTCCGACTTGGTGCGGCGATCCAGAACAGCCAACTGTGGATCGTACTCAACCTCAATTCCGGTGTCGCGTAGATGCGAGGTGAAGATCATTGGCAACGAACCATCTGTACGGACCCAGTCAATGCCATTGCGGCGGAGGCACTCGGCGCCGGCCTGGGCGAGCGCGGTGTCGCGGTCACCGGACAAACCTCCCTCCGGCTCGTAGTCAGCAGCGCAACCAACCTCGTCAGCACAGGCGTGTTTTCGGGCAAGCCCCATCTCGATGTCGCGCACGAGAAGGACGGAGCGGAAACCTCCATCTTGCTGTGGCAAACTGATGTAGAACACGGCATCACCAACCGTAAACTGGATGCGGTGCCGCACATTCATATTGGTTGCCGGTACACCGCCAAGAACAAATGCCGAGTCGTTGTTCATAGTTAAATCCATAAACTTAAAGACGCATTCACAACGACAAACCAAGAGGGGAAGACACAGACATCTTTCAAAATTTTCCAAGTCATTTCTTTGAATCGTTATCCAGGTTTTTCTGAATCCAATTTGAAAGAGTACTGCTGCCGAAACCGTAGTCACCAGGAAGCTTACGGTAGTCACGGGTTTGAATTGCCGGGGGATCACCCCAGTGCTGCGGAAAAGATTTACGTACCGGTTTACCACCCGACCTTGTACCTGACGCTGGCTTGGGCTTAATTTTGAGCTTGGCAAAGATAAACTGAATCAGCTCTTCACGCTTATCCTCGATAATCAAGTTTGCGCCCGCTTCCTTGGCACGTTTTTCAAGTGCATCGACAAAACGCTGGCTATGCACACCTTTGTCCTGTTTGCCTGAGGTAAACATCATCGGCGGGTCGCTCTTATCCATGTTCCCGAGCATATCGAGGTCCTTACGTAGCTCGATGAACCGCTCCTCGGAAAGTTGTGGCTTCCAGAATTTCAGAAAGCCCCAGTATGGTGTTTTTTCAGGTGGCAAATCGAGAATCTTTGGCCACTGCACTATGTCATAAGTGGCCTGCACCCAGAAACCGGCAGCAACAGTCAGTCGACTCGACTCGCGTAGCACAGGATCTTTGGATTTTGGATCGGCCAAGTCATCCTTCGTCGCCATCCAAAGACTTGCACCGGCGCCAGCCGATTCGCCGTATGCGCCGACAAGAGTCTTATCCAAATTATATTTTTTAGCGTTATGCCTTAGAAACTGAACTGCTCGAGAGCAATCACGCATGATCTCGTGCAACATCGCCTGATTCAGCAACCGATACTCCACATCGGCATACGCAATACCGGCGGCGTTGCATATCGCGGCAGTTCGACTTCGTGTTTTTTTTCGAATATCACCTCCCAAAAAACCGCCACCGTGGTAATGCATCACCAGCGGAGTGGGTGTCTTCGTTTCCGGCAACCAAAGGTGTAACACCTGCCGTTCCTCTTTTCCATAAGCGACCAGTTTGTGATCCGCCTCCTTAGGTTCAATCGATTCCTGGGACTTCGCTTGACCGACCGAAAATACCAGTACTAATCCGATCGTTGTAATTCGATACTTCATTAAAAATATTATGAAAACTGTGCCACGACTGCAGCAACAAAAACAATCCAGCCAATGAAACAAAATGTAGCAAAAATCGCGCAGCGAAAACCTAGGTCGCGGCGAATAGCAAACCCGTATATTGCCGGAGCCAATGGGGAAAAGAAAATATTCAGACATCCCCAAAGAGTGCTCCCGCGAAAACCTACCACGATGCCCCAAATCCACCCCACAAGGTTGAGTAACAAGACCGAAAAAAATGCTATGCTCCAACCAATTATTTCCGGCCAATTCGGCGGCGGGTCATGCAGAATATGGCCTTCCGACTCTCCATCAAGCTGCCGCCTTACTGACTCTCTACGCTTGGTTACAAAATACTTCAATGGATGCTCTTCGTACCACTTCGGGCTATCAGCCAACACTCCGTCTAAGCCATCAGTAGCCTTAGGGCCATTGATCTTGACCATTGGCCGAACAAATTTTCCCACTTTTTCAATCTGCTGGTACATTTTATCCTCAGCGAAGATACTGTTTAGATATGTGTCCAGATGATCGTGATATGTCTTCTTGTGCCGCGGAATATTCAACACGCGCTCAATCAGCGTGTGCCCCTTGCCACCGGGATGATCAATGCTCAACTTGCGGCGCGTCTCTGGCGTCCCATTAAAAGGGAACACGCCAAACGAGATATCCATGTCCCATGGAAAAAACTGAAACTTGTTCGAATCCGGCTCAAGGTAAATGTAGTGATTCTGGGAACCGCCAAGAAAACTGTCGAGGTTTGTAAGTAGAACATTTACAGCCAAGAACCTAAGGAACTGGTCGATATCAAGGTAACTCTCGACCTTTTCTTCGAACGCATCATCCTCGGACTTATGGATCAACCTCGCGAACTCGATGACACGCTGTTTTTGCTCCTCGGTTGGCTTGGTCTTGGGGACAAAGCCGACCTCGTACTCATCCCATTCCTCCCCAAAATACCGGAACGCGCCGAAGGTGCTTGGCTTCATCAAAAATCCCTTCGCAGAGCCATAACGGTCCTTGAGAAACCGCTTGTCCACCTGCTCAACCACCGTGTAGAGCCCATGAGGTTGACGATCGACTTTGCCAGAAATGGTCAGGCTGACCTTCGCGTATCCGACCCGGGAACAGTGAATCCCCGCCTCACGAAATAGCTCATACGACAACGGCTCACGCATCAGGGACGGGTCGGTGCTGTTATTGTTTAGGTTAACCTTGGTCAGTTCTCGGAACTCCAACTCATCATCGTATTCGTTGAAATCGATCTTGAACGACAATCGCCTTGTCACATCACCCTCAACATATTCAAGGAATGTCCCATTCCCCTTGTAGCGCAGACCGATCCCTTTAACCGTTTCGCCGTCGATCGTGATCTCCGCTTTACCATACTGGTGATCGACACCCAGATAGCCGGCCAGCCCAGGCCGTGTCGATTTCTCACTACGAAAATGCCCGCCGGTCATGGCGTCCACCATCAGACCTTGGAGTGCCACACCAAAATCCATTTTTGTCCCCTTGGGCGGCTGCAACTTGGCCCATTCCTCCGGTTCGATCCGAATATGGACATCGATGACGTTGTCCAGACCAAAGAGCGACGCCGGCCCGGCGGACGGCTTCTCCCCCTGGCCAAGCGCCTTGCCAGTCGACATGGCCAGTACAAAACTGGTGAGTATAAAAAAACGATTCAAAATATGCAGTTCAACTCCGTTAAAGTATCACGCGTCAACTCATTCAGTACCGCCAGAATCAATAAAAAGTTACAAGGCTATAGTTACTTCCGCTTATGTGTGGCTTGGCGTTTTGAACAAACTCGGGTTCGCGGATTCCGCTACCCTTGGCCCCGCTCAAGTCGTCGCTGGTCACGTAAAAGCTAGTGAGCTTGCGCCCATCCGCCGTCATGTGATCGAGGCTGGGAGTAGAATGTTTATAAAAGCCGAACGACCCGATATTCGCATAGCCCAGGTCATCATAGAAAATGATGATAAAGTTGGTTCTCCCCAACTTTGCCGCTTTAGGCAAGGGCAACACCAATCCAAGCAGTGCAGAAGCAAATCGTCCCAGCCCCTAACCCCTTCGTCAACTCCGACCCACTCAAAGACAGCTTGAAAACTTCCCCCAAAGCGATAAACGTGTCCCCACATAAAATCCGATTTAAGCAAAACGATGAATAGATCCTCCATCCACAAAGCAATTCGACATGAAGGCGGCGTCAGCAGAAGATTATTTCTGGCTTACGCCACTACGTTGTCCAGCATTCCTTTTATTGGGTGTTCAACATTGGCACGCCATAATCCCCGGTTCTCCAACTATCCTTTTTCGCTTGGTATTGCCTCGGGTGATCCGGATAGCAACAGCGTGGTACTATGGACCCGTCTCGCCCCCAAGCCATTGGACCCTGACGGTGGCATGCCGACCGAACCGATTGCTGTGAAGTGGCAGGTCGCCGAGGATGAAGCGATGAGAAAGGTCGTTGCTTCAGGCACTGAAATCGCCACTCCGCAGCTGGGCCACTCTGTCCATGTTGAGGTAAACAAACTCAAGCCCGATCGCTGGTACTGGTACAGGTTCACTGCCGGTAATGAAGAGAGTGGAATCGGCCGAACGCGAACATTGCCTCAAACGGAATCGAAGCCAGGTCGGCTGACATTTGCATTCGCCTCATGCCAGAGTCTTGAGCAGGGATATTATACAGCCTATGAACGAATGGCACAGGACCAACTGGATCTCGTATTTCATCTTGGCGACTATATCTATGAATATAAGTCCGGTAACCAGGGACAGGTACGCCTGCATCACGGTAAGGAAATTGAGTCACTTGCCGAGTACCGCGTTCGCTACGCACAATACAAGTCCGATCAACTGCTGCAAAATATGCATTTGCGCTGCCCTTGGTTTGTGACTTGGGATGACCATGAGTGTGATAACAATTACGCAAATGATATTTCAGAGTTGAAGGGGACTGATCCGGCTGACTTTCTGATCCGGCGAGCCAATGCCTACCAGGCTTTTTACGAGAATATGCCGCTGAGACGCACCTCCGTTCCGACCGGACCAAATCTGCAACTGTACCGTAAGGCCTCGTTTGGCCAACTGGCAGAATTCATGGTGCTTGACGGGCGGCAATATCGGAGTAACCAGCCAAACAACGACCAGCGATCACCGATCAACACCGCCGCACTGAACCCAAATATCACCATGCTGGGTGCCTCACAGCGAAACTGGCTAAAGCAATCGCTGATTCAATCCCATGGCACTTGGAACGTGCTTGCCCAACAGGTAATGATGGCCATGGTTGGCATGCCGAACAGCGGCGTTCCGATGACCTACTCCATGGATCAATGGCCCGGCTATGCCCACGAGAGGATGGACCTGATGCGCTTCATGGTTGAGCGCAAAGTGTCCAACCCGGTGGTCCTCACCGGTGACATTCATATGAACTGGGGCAACGAACTCCGGGTGGACGATCGCAAACCGGACACACCGGTCGTCGCCACCGAGTTTGTTGGCACATCGATTTCCAGCGCTGGCGATGGACAGGATAAAATCAAGGACCACGACAAGTTGTTGTCCAATAATCCCTGCATCAAATTCCACAATCGCCAACGCGGCTATGTCCGCTGCACACTCACCCCCGAGACTTGGACTAGCGATTTTATGGTGGTGGATAAGGTAACCAAACCGGGAGGTAAGGTGACCAAGCGCACCTCCATGGTGATTGAATCGGGTAATCCCAAACTGAAAAAGGCGTAAACAACCAGTCATGAGTAAGAACTTTCGACAACGATTAAAAAGCGGCGAAATGCTGCTTGGTACCATGGTCACCCTCCCCACGGCTGCCACAGCAGAAATTTTGGCCGACATCGGTTTCGACTGGTTGTTTCTGGACGCCGAACACGGCTCCCTTGAGTACAGCGACATTCAAGGCATCCTCCAAGCCGTTGGCGACCGGGTTGCGTGCGTTGTGCGATTGCCCGCCGCGGCGGAGGTGCCGATCAAAAAAGTACTCGACCTGGGTGCCGCAGGCATCATCGCCCCGCAGGTCAACACCGTGGAGCAGGCTCAAGACGTGGTGCGCTTTGCACGCTACTCGCCGCAGGGCACTCGCGGCGTGGGCCTCGGCCGGGCGCACGGCTACGGGATGCGCTTTGCGGAATATCTGGAAACAGCCAATGAACAAGTGGCCGTCCTCGTCCAGGCGGAACACATCGAGGCGGTTGAAAACATCGAGTCAATTGTCCGCGTCGAGGGGATCGATGGCATCATGCTTGGGCCATATGATCTTTCCGCCAGCCTCTGCAAAATGGGGCAGCTCGACGACCCGGCTGTCGTCGGTGCCATCGAACGGATTTTTCAGGCCTGTCAGTCCACAGGCATGCCCATCGGTTATTTTGGAGTCAGCGCCGATGCGGTACGCCCCTACCTTAAAAAGGGTTACAATTTGATCCTGGCCGGCGTCGATACCCTCCACTTGGGTAACGCCGCCCAGAATTTGATGAATGAATTGAAACCGTCACCAAATGACTGACCCGATGAACAAATATCTATTCACAAACATAACCGTACTCGATTGTAGCGGGGATGAACCCTTCAGCGGGGAAGTGCTGGTGGAGGGCAACGAGATCGTTGCGGTTGCCCGCAACGGCGAATCTCTGCAACGCGACGGCGCAGAGATCATCGACGGTGGCGACGGGACCACCCTGATGCCGGGCCTGGTCGAGTCACACGCGCACCTGAGCATCGACAACACCGACGACCTGGCTGCGCTGGGGCGAATCCCCCCAGAGGAGCACACCCTGCTCACCATGCACAACGCCCGGCTCTATCTCGATCACGGCATCACAAGCTGCATCAGCGCCGCGTCGGCCAAGCCGCGGCTCGATGTCGTGATCCGCAACGCTATCCAGAAAGGCGAAATTCCCGGTCCACGCCTCCTGGCCGCAACCCCTTGGCTGACCGTCACCAGCGGGCTCGGCGACATGCGCACCCTTCACATGCCCAAGGTGGATTCCATGGCCCTGATGGCCGATGGCCCGGAGGAGTACCGGCGGCTCACCCGGGAACTCATCCGAGAAGGCGTGGACATCATCAAGTTGGTGATTTCAGGCGTCTCCTTCGTGCCGCACGCCGCCTCCGAGACCACTATCATGAGCGAGGAGGAGGTCGCCGCGGCAGCAGAGGTTGCCCACGCCCACGGCAAGCGCCTCAGTGCCCATGCCCGCAGTGCCGAGTCGATCAAGCGGTGCATCCGGCACGGTATCAAGGTGATTTACCACGCCAACTACGCCGACGAGGAAGCCCTCAATATGCTGGAGGCAAACAAGGACTGGCTTTTTGTGAGTCCCAACATCGGCTTCACTGCAATTGCCGCCTACGAGGGATCGGACTGGTTCACCGAGGAACAAGTCAAGGCTATGGGATTCCGGGAGGAACTCGAAAGCGCAGTGAAAGGTATCAAGGAATTGATGAAACGTGGCGTGAGAATTTTGGGTGGAGGCGATTACGGTTTCATGATCACCCCGCACGGTCGAAACGCTCGCGACTTGGACCACTTCATCCAGCACTGCGGTATGACAAACATGGAATCCATCCTCACAATGACAAAGAATGGGGGGGAAGCAATGGACATGCCCGGCCGCCTTGGCCAAGTGAAGCAGGGCTTCCTTGCCGATCTTTTACTGGTAAAAGGCGATCCCTTGTCCAACCCAAAGGCGCTGCTCGATCGTGAAAATCTCCGTGTCATCATGAAGGATGGAGTCATACACAAACTATCGTTATAAATAGGCCATTCCACCCAACCACCCCGATACCGGACTCCTGCCTATCACAAAGGGTTTTTTTTGGTTTTTGTAACTCATATGACATTCAATATGTATATCGATTTGTGTCGGCCAATTGATTCACATCATCTTGCTACAATGAAGACATGAAAAAAATTCTCTCTCTTTTTTCTTTGCTGGTTTTACTTGGAGTTGCCAATGAGGCCTTCTGTCGGTCCCTAAGCGGTGATGCAGCCAAGGTCGAGAGGCCCGGGCCGTCGAATCGGCGTTCGCCATTTGTCATCTCCGAGATCATGTATCATCCAGCACCACAGGAGAGTGGAGCCAACTTGGAGTTTATCGAGATTTTCAACTCACAGCCGTGGTGGGAGGAGGTCGGCGGCTTCCACATCGACGGTGACATTAACTACAGCCTGCCACCCGGAACACGTATCGAGAAACTGAACTACCTCGTCATTGCCTCCGACCCCGAGGCGGTCAAAAAAGCGTATGGTATGGAGAACGTGCTCGGACCGTACACGGGACGACTCTCAAACGGCGGCGGCCGGTTGCGGCTGCGAAACAATCTCGACGCAGTGCTATTCGAGGTCAACTACAACACGCGTGCCCCATGGCCAAGCAGTGCGGATGGCGCGGGCCACTCACTGACGCTTGGCCGCCCGTCGTATGGCGAACAGGACGTGCGAGCCTGGGTACAGAGCAACACCGTCGGCGGTTCACCAGGCGGGGCGGATACGATCGGCGACGAGCCGTTGCATCGGGTCTGCATCAACGAAATCAAAACCAACGCCGACGGCGACAATCTGGCGTTCGTCGAGTTACTCAACCACTCGGCAACAGATGCAGATTTATCCGGTGCGGTACTGACAGACTCGGTTGGTGACAAAAAATTCACCTTTAACGAGGGAACAATCATTGGCGCCGAGAAACAACTGGCAGTGTCTTCCGAGCAGCTTGGTTTTCCGCTGGTCGATGGAAAGGGTGCAGTTTGGTTTTTAAATGCCACAGATACCCGAGTACTCGATGTCATTCATTACAAAGCGCAACCAAATGGTTTCTCGCTGGGCCGCTCTCGCGACGGCGACGCTCAATGGGATCACTTCGCCAAGCCAACGCTTGGCCAAGCGAACCAGTCACCGTTTCAGCACGATATCGTGATCAACGAAATAATGTACAACCCGATCTCACTCGACTCAGGCGACGAATACATCGAACTGCACAATCGCGGCAACAAAGCGGTTGACTTGAGTAACTGGCAATTCAAAGACGGCATTGATTATCGTTTTCTGGACGGCACACGCTTGGCTGCCGGGGGTTACTTGGTGGTGGCCAAAAACCGTGCTCAACTCTTGGCTAAGCAGAAGAATCTCGACCCCAGTTTGGTTTACGGCGACTACGGCGGGACATTGTCGAATCGTGGCGAGCGACTTTTGCTCACCATGCCGAAAGAGGTGCCTGTCGATGGCAAGCTAGGCGCGTTGAAGTCAGTTCGCGTGCCGGTGGACGAGGTGACTTACGGCGACGGCGGCAACTGGGGCAAGTGGTCGGACGCCAACGGAAGCAGCCTTGAATTGCGAGATCCGCACTCGGACAATAGACAGGCGAGCAACTGGGCCGACAGCGACGAAAGCGGGAAATCCGACTGGGTGACAATCTCCGGCGAGGGTTCACCGGACAAAACCCGAAACCACCTTTTTTCACCAAATTACCTGCAAATGTTTCTGCTAGATAAAGGCGAGTGTCTCGTGGACGACATTCAAGTCTACGATGCCAGAACCGATGCCAAGCGGGTGCAGAATCCTGGTTTTGAAAAAAAATCCACCTTGGAACTCGTCGGCACCCACGATCAGTCCGAAATCATCGCCGGTAAAGGCCCCAACGGAAGCAAGGCGTTACATGTGAAAGCATCCAACCGTGGCGACACGGAAGGCAATGGCATCTGGCTATCATTGTCAGGTCGAAATCCAACAAAGATGCGTATCGAGGCCAAGGCGCGATGGCTGCGCGGTCACCCGGAGTTGCTAATGCGCACCCGCAATGGAGGCTACGAGGCATTTGGCAGTCTGCCGGTTCCGACCAACCTGGGCACGCCAACCCGACCGAACTCAATCCAAGTGGAGAATGTTGGCCCCGTCATCACCGGGGTGATTCATTCGCCGGTTTATCCAAAAAAAAATCAACCGGCAACAGTCAGTGCTCGAATCACCGATCCGGATGGCTTGGCCAAAGTCACGCTGCACTACCGCATCGATCCAAGCAAAACGACGACTGAAGTTGAGATGGTAGACAACGGAACGGCGCAAGACCAAGTCGCCAACGATGGTATCTTCACCGGCCAGCTACCTGCACAAACCATGGCCAAACTGGTTTGTTTTCGGATCGAAGCGGAGGATGCACTTGAGGAAGCAAAGACCAGTTCCTATCCAAGCACTGCTCCGGCGAGAGAGTGCCTAATCCGCATGGGAACCAGCCCAGTCAAGATCAACGAACTGGGCCAATACCATTTTTTGATCAACCGAGACGCCTCATTGCAGTGGAGTAAAAATCACAAACGAAGCAATGCTCCCCTGCCGGTGACGATGGTCTATAACGGTGAACGTGTGATTTACGACGCCGGAATGTATTACGGTGCCGGTTCTTACCATAGCCGCGTGTACTCCGGGCCGACCGGCGCATTGTCCGATTACAACGCCACGTTCCCAAACGACGACCGCTTCATGGGCGCCAAGAAAATTGTGTTGAGCATGCCGGGTGCCCCTTCTGATCGCGTTCCTGAACCAACAGCGCAAATCGAACAGGCAGCCTTCTGGTTGATGTACAAGGCGGGTGTCACGACTATCCACAGGAGATACGTCAACCTCTACGTTAACGGACGCAAACGCGCAAAGGTTTACGAGGATACCCAACGTCCCAACCGCGATCTGGTTCGGCAATGGTATCCCGCCGCCGGTGGCGAGCTATATAAAATCCAGATGTGGAAGGAACTCACCAACCCCAAAAGAAGCCAAAACTACCAGTACGAATCCCATCCTGCATTTCTTGGCGGCAATCAGGATAAAAACCGAATTGAGCCGTGGTATTATCGCTTAAGCTGGTCTCCTCGGGCTTATGATGGTTCCGCCAACCAAATGGCCAACCTGTTCGAACTGGTCCAACGGATTAACGACACGAAAAATCCAGAGTATATTCAGCGCCTTGAGAAGGTCGCCAACATGGAACAGTGGATGCGTGTATTCGCGGTGGAAAACATTATCTGCAACTGGGACAGTTACGGTGCATCCAACGGCCAAAATATGTCCACTTTCAAACCGACCAAGGGCCGTTTTGAAATGATCCCGTGGGATATTGACCTTGGCCTGGGCAAGGGATCATTCGGCAGTAACAATCAATTGTTTAGTACCAGAAACCCCTATTTCTGGAGCCTGACAGGCGATCCAATTATCAAGAAAATTTACCGCGTTAACCACTTCAAGCGCCACTACCTAAGGGCGGTGCTCGAACTGCTCGACGGCCCGATGAACGGTGATGCATTCAACGAATACGTGGATAAAAAATACAACGCCCTCAAGGCCAACAAGCAAACCGTCAACCCGCCTACATCGCTCACCTCCTTTATCAAGGACCGTTCCTCCTACCTCCAAAGAACCATCGACCGGCTGGACAACGAGTTTTCTGTCACTCAGTTGAGTGACATTCAAACGGACGAACTCACAGTCACCCTCTCCGGATCGGCACCGCTACGGATGCGCTCACTCCAAGTCAACGGCGTGCCCCAGCAACTCGAATGGAAACAGCTCACCAGATGGCAACTGGTGTTGCCAGTCGAAGCCCCTCAAAAATCGTACACCCTCACCGCCATCGCAGGCGACGGTCAACCGATCGAAGACGCCTCACAATCCATTGAAGTGAGCTACACGGGAGATGCCTCTTTCCCTCACGAAAGCCTTCAAATAAACGAATGGATGGCGTCGAACGACTCAACGCTCAAAGACACTGCCGACGGCAACTTCGACGACTGGATCGAGTTGCATAACCGCAGCGAACTACCGGTCGACCTCTCTAACTGGTGGCTGACCGACGACAAAACGTCCCCTCGCAAATGGCAATTCCCCGAGGGAACAACCATCCCGGCCAAAGGCTACCTGCTGATTTGGGCTGATGACGAACCCCTGCAAACCGGCGACGAACTCCACGTGCCGTTCAAGCTCACGGCCAAGGGCGAATCGATTTTGTTATTCGATCCCGAGGGCCGCTTGGCCGACGAGGTTACCTTCGGCGAACAAAAATCGGACGAGGCCATGGGGCGATCTAACGACAAGGGTGTCCCAGCCTCCCTGGGCAAACCCACTCCCGGCGCCAAAAATGAAATCGGAATCATAAGCCCAAACATGCCGATTAAATTGGCGTTCGTTTCAGAAAAGCCCTTCACCTTTACATTCCAAGGTGAGGACGGTGTAAATTATATCACCGAACAATCGGCCGATCTTCGTAGTTGGCGCGAGGTTCAAACAGCAAACGGCAAAGGCGATCTCATGCGCCACACCGTCCCGCTTGGCCAGGGGGAAACAGCGACCTTCTTCCGAGTGCGCGTGCCCAATTAGCCCTCGGCCAGGCGGCGGCTGAACTAGGACTGGACTACTCCGACTTGAGGTGGCCTTTCCAGCCCGGGCCGCAAACGACCCGGCCGGGCTTGGCGCCGGTGTGCTCGCCGGCCTTCAACACCTGCACACCATTCACGAAGACGTGCGCTTCGCCGTTAGAAAACTGGTGTGGCTCCTTGAATGTCGCATGATCGGTGACGGTCTCGGGATCGAACACAACGACATCGGCAAAGTAACCGGTTTTCAGGCTACCCCGGTTTCTGATTTTCAGGTTGGCAGCGGGGAAGGATGTCAGCGAAAAGTTTCATAAAGGACATCGGCAGGAAATTGAGCTGGGCTCCGGTAGAAATGCAAGCTCCCTTGGATCAACTGGACCTGACCAAGATATTTTGGCTGGGGCCATTGGTGTAGAGGAACAGGATAAGTCCGAGGAGGCAGTCCGAGCATTTCGTAATCAGTTGCTCAGGTAAAAAACTCCCGGAATAAAACTTGAATTGATTCGTGGGATGCCGCCATTTTGTCGGTCGACGTCATATGAAACCATTGAAACGAATATTTGAATCAAGAGAAGCTGTGTTCGCCGGCTTTCTGGTCGCCACGCTGGGCGCGGGCTGCGTCACACCGGGAGGCGGTGGCACCGAGCTGTTCAACGGCAAAAACCTCGACGGCTGGGAAGTCACTGACTTTGCCGGCGGGGGTACCATCGAGGTGAAGGATGGCGAGATCCACATAGCCATGGGCGAGCTGATCTCTGGAATCAACCTCACCCATGAAAATATCCCGCGCACAAACTACGAACTAGAGGCCGAGGCGATGAAGCTGGATGGCAACGACTTTTTCTGCGGGCTAACTTTCCCCGTGGGTGACACTTTCGCGTCGTTCATTCCAGGCGGCTGGGGCGGCACGGTGGTCGGTCTATCGAGCATCGACGGCATGGACGCAGCGGAAAACGAGACCGCTACATTCAAGCAATTTAAGACCCACCAGTGGTATCATTTCCGGGTGCGCGTGACACCAGGCAAGATCCAGTGCTGGGTGGACGACGAGATGGTGGTGGACCTGCTGCTCGAGGATCGCGCCATCGCGCTGCGGGCCGGGCCGATCGAGTTGTCCGTGCCGATCGGCATCACTTCGTTCCAGACTGTGACGCGCATTCGCAACATCCGGCTGCAACCGATCAAGCCGTAACCGCGCGAGCCTGTGGCCAAGACCATTGTCATCACCGGCGTTACTCGCGGCATCGGCCGAGGCCTGGCCGGGGAGTTTGACCGACTGGGCCACAAGGTCATCGGGTGCGGCCGGTCCAAAGACCAGATCGCCGAACTGCAAACCGTGCTTGGCCAGGTGCACGACTTCGCGACAGTAGACGTCACCGACGACCACGCAGTCGCCAACTGGGCCAAACGCACGCTCGCCGAACACGGCGCACCCGACCTGCTCATCAACAACGCGGCGATTATCAACCGCAATGCCAACCTCGTCGACGTGCCGGCGGAGGAGTTCGACGCGGTGATCGACATTAATATCAAAGGCGTGGCCAACGTCACTCGACACTTCGCGCCTGCGATGATTGAGCGCGAACACGGCGTGATCGTGAACCTCAGTTCTGGATGGGGCCGTGGCACCTCCCCCGAGGTGGCGCCATACTGTGCAACCAAGTGGGCGATGGAGGGCCTGAGCAAGGCGATGGCCGACGAGCTGCCGAGTGGCATGGCGTGTGTGCCGATCAGCCCAAGCATGGTTAACACCGAGATGCTACAAAGCTGTTTCAGTGCCGGAGCCGACTCCGCGCGCAAGCCGGATGCCTTCGCCAAGGTCGCCGCACCGTTCCTCCTTGCGCTTGGCCCGAAAGACAATGGCCAGTCGCTCACCGTCCCCGACTGAGCGCGCCTAGCCGAACGTCAGTTGAAACTCTCGAAGCGGTTGGTATCGGCCATGATGTCGCTAAGCACCGAGAGGCCGGAGAAAACCGCTGAGTCATCGAGCGGGAGTTTGCGCTGGCGCATGCTGTACGCGCAGCCGAACAGGTTCAATCCATCCTCCCGCAACTTGGCCAGGCGCGGATCGCCGATGCCCGGCACCGCATCATCAATACAGTAGAGGTAGACCTTCTCCCCGTCACCAAGCGCCTTGGTTGCCAATTCAAGAGCCTGGCCAAAGCCGGGGGCATCCGGCGCCACCGACACCATCAACCCCAACTTTTTCGGCTCGGCGCTCAAGGCTGGTTACTTCCGCCCAGCCAGACGCTTGAGATGTCTCTCGACCGCCGGCTTGCCTTTCACATAGCCAAGCGAGCTGAGGAACTCGTGCATGCGCGTGACGGTGGCGAGGAACATTTTGTTGTCGCGGCGACCAAAATTGAAAAAGCCGTGCGGCATGTCTTCATAACCCGTCAACTCTGCTCGTAATCCGATGTTGGTGGCTTGCTTCACGTACGCCTCGGCAGTTGAGTAGGGCACCGTCGTGTCACCCTTGCCGTGGAGCAAGAGTGTTGGGGGTAGACCTTTTCGAATGTTGTGATAGGGTGACAAACTCGCAGGGTTCTTCAGTCCCAGTCGCTTTATTAAGGTCTCGTTGGTATCGCCTCCAAAAGGTGTCACACCATCTGCTAATGCGGTAGAAATGACTGGATTATAAAGCACAAGCGCATTGGGCACTGAGCTGACATTGTCATCCTCGCCCGGTTCGTCGTGCTTTGGCAATATGCCGGTGCAGGCGGCAACGTGGCCCCCGGCCGAGCCGCCGCCGGAAACGATACGATTCGGATCTACTCCAAGACGCCTGGCATTTTGGCGAATCCAGCGCACGGCGGATTTGCCATCACGTACGCAGTGGAACGGCTTGGTTCCCTGCCGACTGGAAACACGATAGTCGGCCGTAATAGCCACCATCCCCTTCGAGGCCAGATAACGGCAGTGCTCAAGGAACTGCCTTGGTGTGCCACCTCGCCAACTTCCACCAAAAAAGAATACGATCGCCGGCCGCTTGGCACCGGCCTTGTGTCCTTTCGGCTCGTAAATATAAACCTTCAACTTCACGTCACCAATCGTCTTGTAAACCTCGGTCCGAGACCCGGGCAGATCGAAGCCGCTCTCGTATGGCCCTTTTTTC
>Ga0115011_10000651_pt1 | contig 27325 bp, 20 predicted proteins | sample TroAtlMetagenome_2_FD_88705 | JGI IMG/M metagenome (GOLD analysis project Ga0115011, IMG submission 88705) | Marine eukaryotic phytoplankton communities from Atlantic Ocean - Tropical Atlantic ANT8 Metagenome | ecosystem: Environmental > Aquatic > Marine > Oceanic | place: Tropical Atlantic...
ATAGTCGATTTTGCTATTGGCCTATTAGGTAATAAGAAGGAAATTTCAAATGTTCCATCTGTATTAACAGGGACTTGTTGTTGAATTAATGTTGATCCATATTGTAATGTGAACTCTACAATTAATCCTGATGGTACATTCATCATTGTTGCACCAGAATCTGCAAATCCAATATGGCCTAATGCTAACACTTCATCTCCTTGTTGAACTATTAAATTAGATGTTGATGGCTCTGAAACTGGTGGTGTTGAATCTTCTAGCATATCTACAACTGCTTCAACCTCATAATCAATTTTCCAACGAATCTGATTGACATCTCCATCAATGGTCTCAATTAATGGATTATCTAAATCATCATCAAAAATTAAAATTGATGGGAATTGCCAATTATTAGCTAAAACTACAGGGAAGTCCCATGACAAACTAAATTTCGTAGAAATTAGGTATACATTATTTCCTTCATCTACAACATTAATATCAATAATTTCTACAAAACTACCCTCTATTTCTGTTGTTTCTGGATCATCTTCTAATGTCCACCAATCATTTGTTTTAGGAGAGAATACTATTTCACCACGTGGTGCCTTTTGACTTCCTAACAATTGTATTCTTATTTCATCAATTGTTTCTATTCCATTACCTTCTATGATTTTCATATCTAATGTATGCTCTTGTCCAAGAAGTAATCTTTCCTCTGATGTATCTAGGCTTAAACTTCCATAATCTAATTCTGTCATAGTGTTAATTGCAGTTACAACTGTAGCCAAATCATTATCTAAACCTGGGCTCCCGCCATTTGCAAATTCTAAACCTACAAAATCGGTACCTGTAACATAAAGACTAACTTTAGCATTATTTTCATTCCCATCAACATTTAATGGCGGTAATTCAACATATTGTTCACCAACTCTAGATTCTATCAAACCTTTAGTTTGTGTATTATATTCTTCCTCTTGAGCTTCTCCATCTCCATTTAAATCATCTAAAGATTCTCTCCAATAATGAATCACAACCTCGTCACTCATTCCTTCTGAATCTTCTATATCTAATTGTAACAACAATGATTTTGAAGGGTCCCATGTATATCCATCAGCATCTTTCAAACCAAAATTTGTTCTTGCATGTATAGCATTTACTAATGGTTCATTAGTATCGACCCTCATACTAAATGAAATTGGATTGGTGACATCAAAAGCTGTTGTTGAACCTGTAGGTCCTGCTTCCAATATTGAAGGTATAAAATTAACAAGTTCTCTAATTGTTCCATCCGTTTCAAAAGAAGGTATTGTTACATCTGTAGTCCACATACCTGCACCTGTAGATGTTGCAACAACTTCTAATCCGCTCATGTTAATGCTAGTGACAAAATCAGTATCCATTGGTCTTATTCCTGCTGTATTCTGGAATCTTACTGATCCAGAAATCTCAACTATTGAGTTTCCTTGAATCCATGGTGGAATTCCTGGTGCAAACTCAATCATTCTTCCTAATTGATCTGTAAATTGAACAAAATCAATTTCAAGGTCATTTTCTACTGCACCTGGTGTACCTAATCCTCCAGATAAGGAAGTTGCTGGGGCTAAACCATATCCCGTACTATTGTAAGCTTGAGAACTCCACAGAATCTCAAATTCATCGTCCCATGCCCAATCTGATTGGAATACCCAATCTACCATCCATGATTCTCCAACTAATTGCACATTAGACCCTACGGAATCTAAAGTTACTACTTCTGAGCCTGTGGTTTGAATAAATGTAGGGTTTGTTTGTAAATCAATTAATTCAAATTGAATTATTTGTCCACTTGTTGCTTCTCCTGTCAAGGTGACATGATCTATTTCAGTAGTAGAATACAAATGATGATGTCCTGTTACTAATGTAACATCTTGACCATCTGGATATATGGTTACTGGAGCATTAAATGGTTCATTAGTAATCATTAATTCATGATATATTTCACCACTAATTCCAACTGCGCCCCGATCTGCACTTAATGTCAAAGGAATGTTAATCTTGGCATCATTCGTTTGTAATTTCATATCTTCATGATAATTATACATTTGATCTTCAAGTCCACTTACTCTTTCTGTTAGATGGTATCCAATAACTACACTACCAAGTAATACATCATAATCTGATCCTGTTGTTTGAAGTTCAATCTCAACTTCAGACCAATCTCTTCCAGTTGGATCTACATGAGATGCTAAATGGCCATTTATTGCTGCTATCGTTGTTGCATCTAATGGTATATGTTCGACACTCCATCCCGAAGATATTGTAGCTTGACTAACTCCAGCGATTGTAACATCTAAATCTGAAGAAGTATCTTCATCTGTAATAAATGAAATTACACCTTCATAAACAGTAGAGTGAGTCGGAATTAATACTGTTGTAGAACTAGATCCTGTTCCAAAACCTGCAAAAATATTGTATTGTATCAAACCATCATTTGGGCTAATCATTCCATCCCAACCAGGGTTCCCCGATCCATAGGCAGCTCCTGCAGAACCACTAATTCCGCCATTAACATCTAAAGAACCTCCATTATTCGTAAATCCGTTAGTTGTTGTAATGAATTCAATGAAACCGCCAGATCCACTACCTCCGCCGCTTCCACCATCATGCATTCCAATTCCGATTCCACTTTGAGTTCCATCAGCACCATTACCACCATTGCCTCCTCTGGCATGTACTGATCCTGTTGCACCAATTGTAACATCATTAGCTTGAATTAGAATTGAACCCGCAGAACCTCCTCCTGCACCATGTCCACCATCTCCCGTTCCACCTGGAGCTACTTGTCCATGCTCTGAATCTTCTCCGTTTGAAGAAATTGCACCATTAACGGTAATCGTGCCAGCAGTCAGTATAAGTTCTGTTCCACCCATGCCTCCTGTAGTTGGATTACTTCCAGTAACATTTCCTCCACTTGAGCCACATTCTACTCCTGAACCATATGAAATTCCGCCATTTGCAAATACAGGGTTTCCTCCGCCATCATTTCCATTACTTGCATGACCTGCTCCACCCGCACCATTAGAGCCTGTAGAATCTCCACCTGCTCCTGGACCGTCCCAAACAACCGCTCCAACGTTAATTGCACCACCTGATTGAATGATTATTTCATTAGCAGTAATTGATAATGTCCCACATCCTGCTGCTGAGATTTCTCCAGTACTTGAAACGGTTAATACATCATAAGAATGTGAACCTGACCATTGAACTGCTGTATTGACTACAACACTAACTGCTCCTGCCCCTGGAATAACTAATCCTGAACCTGAACCAACAGACATAATTTCGGAATTCGTTCCAGCAAGTGCTGTTAATCCATCCCCAGCAATTCTATTTTGCCAACCAAAGTGACCGTAATTAGGGTTTGAATTAAATGACCAATCTACGCTTCCATCATTTACTGCATCAATTTCAGGATTAAAAGCAGGTTCCCAAAATTCACCTTCCGCTATTAAATCTTCTATCCAATCACCAGGTCCGACTTCAATTTCTACTCCATAACCAGATAATGGCTGAGGTAAGAAAATTCTTGATTGAAGTGGTAATCCTCCATACTGGTTACCTTGTGAATCTGTAATCCAAACTACAACTCCTGATCCTTCTCCGTCAACATAAACTTCCTGTATAGGTTTTGTTGATGCTACAAAATCACTGGAAATCATACCTACTTGGCCAGTGCTGCTAGTAATATTTCCATCATCATTATCTAAACTAGAATCTATTTGCCAACCATTAACTTCTGTATCTAAACCTAGCATATACCTTGTAGAACCTACAGACACATCACTAATCAAAGGTGATACAAAAGGATCATCTGTTTCCAAATTTATTCCAACATATACTCCTGAAGAATAGGCGTCTAAATCAAGTCCTGCGAAACTTAATGGTAATTCTCTATTTTCAAATCCATCAATTGAATTCATATTAGAATCGTATAAGTTTGCACTAATCTCTGTATTTGAAGGAGTTGCACTCATAATATCTACAAACCCGTTTCCTAATTCATCTCCTGGAACTAAAGGTGTTAGCCATTCCCCTTCTGAATCAAAGTAATCTACTTCGACTCCAATATTATCTACATACCATCCAGCATAATTGTAATTATAAACTGAAACAAAAGTAAATCTAAATTGCACTGTGGAACCTCCATATGGCGTAATATCTCCGACCATAGAATCCCAATTATTGTTAGAATTACACCCTTGCCCTGTTGCACCAGACCAAACATCTAAACTTTGACCACCAGGAGTTAATACATGGCTGTAACCAGTATACATATTTGCTCCATGATACCATCCTTGTCCCGTTGCTGGATCTACAGAGTCAAAATGATCCCAAGTAGTTCCTCCATCATCTGAAATAAATAATGCTGCTCCTCCATAACCAGAATAAGTACACACCCACTGGTCAAAAACAATACGTGCTGAAGCACCAAGAGGGATTGTATATTCTGGAGTATATACAAACGCCTCTAATGGAGTAAATGCTCCACTAATATATGCCGTATCTAATCCAGTACCAAATGCATAGGGTGTACTTGCCGCACTAGTTGGTGATTGTTGATTCACACAGTTTGTACATGTTGCCACTGTACCATACTCAAACAAATCTTGCCCTGTAGGGTTTGACATTGTCCAACTTGAAGAAGGAACTGAAGGTGAGTTTTCAAAACCATCAGAAAAATATAACCCGCCAGCACCTATCATTGTATATGACCAATCATCTACTCCTCCTGTAGCATAATGTGTTGCTGTTGTTGAAGAATTAAAATGATCATCAAAATGTACTACTGAGTTTGTATCAAATACTTTGATTCTGTCCACAGTTAATCCTTCTTGACTATCTTGAGTTCCTCCATAGTTTACACTAGCATCTGTAGTTACTTTTATTCTCAAAAATGTTGTTGGATCTGATGCATAACTCGCAGGCATAGTGAAATCCATAATTAAGAACCCTCCAGATTCATCTGCATAATTTACACCATTTACTGTATATCCGTTATATGGTATACCGTAAGTTTGAGCAACATTAGTGATATCAGTCCAACTAATACCATCGCTACTTGCTTCTACAAGGAAATTATCCCATACACTTCCTTCTAAATCCCATTCTGCAGTTAATTGTGCTGTAATTGGTGCTGTAGCGGAACTCAAATCAATTGGTACTTCTAATGCAGAACTTGCACTTGCTGAATAAAAACCTGCAACACCATTAACATCGTAATAACCATGATGCCAATGTCCAACAGATCCACCAATATTTTGAATTATCATATCATCTATAAATATCCCTGGTCTTCCAATACTATGGGTACTAGTCCAAACTCTTAATCTGAAATCAATTACTGATACTTGTGAAATTCCAGTAATATTGTCTAAAGTGAATACTGAATTATGCCATCCTGGTGAAGATGTATTTCCAAATATTCCAAATCCAGTTCCATTAGCCGAAACACCATTGGGAACTGGAGCTGAAGTATTGCTATAATTCAAATATCCTGAATCTGGTTCAATCCAAGTCCAAGCCCCTCCATCTAAACTATATTCTAACCAAGCACCGTCTCCTTCAGCAAAATGATTCCAATGTGTAAATTCCACTGTAAATTGATTCACTGGATTTGGCACATTAATAGTGGGCGGTTGTAACCATGCATCTGTACCTCCAACCAATGGTGCACCGATCTTTGTACCAGCAACTATTGCTCCTGAATATGGTGTTGCAGGTATTTCTCCGTGTGGAACTGTTCTAACATTACCTGTCACATTGCCCGTTACATTTGTTAATTCTCCAACATCCCATATTGAGGGATTTGATTGTGAATATCCAAATTCAAAATTATATGTAATATCATCTAAAGTGTCAACATTACCAAAACTACCATTTGGCGCAAGACTCAATAAATCCTCAAAATGAGTTCCCGTAGTTCCTGAATGTGCACCAGAAGATGTGAAGTTTTGCCCTGGTGCTCCTGCATTCCAACTCTCTCCATACCCTCCTGAAAGTCCTCCATCCTCATGGACATCAAACCAACCATCTAGAATTGTTGCATTTGATGCAACTTCCCAGCCATCGACAGTATTGTCATTTCCTGTATCTGCATCCATTGTTGGAGGTCCAGTCCATGCAGAAATACCTGCTGCTGCTGGCATCAATATCATTTGTAAAAATACAAAGATAGTTAATAAAATTCTCTTATTCTTATTTTTCCGTTCTAAAAAATTTTTCATTTTGTCAACTCCGATGAAGTTTGAGGATGCTTCAACAAATTATCCACCCCACTAGACCTCTATAGGTGTGTCCCTTTAGGGACACAATATAAATTAACTATTTGGTTCAATAAATTGATACGCAAAGGGAGGGATTTGAACCCCCGAGTCCAAGGGACAGTGGATTTCGAATCCACCGCAATACCGGGCTATGCGACCTCTGCATAAATTAGTCTAAAAAAGCAATGAAGATAAGCGTAGTGGGCATGGACGATACTATGCGAATCAGCATATTATACCAAGGCACAACTCAACACATAGATTCAGAAAAAAAACTTACTGTAAAAGAAGTATTAATTAAAGCAGGCATTCATTCATCAATGGTTTTAGTATGTAATGAAAACCAAATTATACCGCAGACATCTGTAATAAATTCAGATATAGAATTGGAAATTATTGATGTTGGTTCTGGCGGATGATTTATTGATAGAAACTATCGTCTGGCATCATAAGTTCTTTGGAAATTAAAGCACCAGGCCCTTCGGAATAATTTGCCATTAAATCCTTAGCTAATTCCTCAGTACGATCCAAAGTTACTGGCAACTCAAATCCAAAATAATTCATCAAAGAATTCCTTAACCTTTCAGCAGCAATTGCATCTACGCTTGTACCAAATGTTTCTGCTATCACGGTAACTGATGACACTCCTCTTGAAGGTGCTAATGAACCAAGCAAACCACACAAACCAATTACACCACCTTCTGGTTGTGTTTCAGAAACCTTAATTCCGTCTTCAGTAAGTGATTTTTTGGTATCCTCATCGGCAACAACGACATGAATATTTTCACAACCAGCATCACTTGATAATCCTGCAAGTAGAATTACTCTGTGAGTTTTATTTTTCTTTAATAAATTCAAAATATCTACTGCCATCTCATATTGACCCCTAGGCACAAGCGGTTGAACATCACCACATAAGGTAAGTATTGTCTGCCCATCAGGCAAATTTAATTCATTTAAATGTAAATGAGGGGGAGTTAAAATTCCATTTTTCATTGCAGAATGTGGAGGGAAATCTGGATGTTGTAATTTCAATAATTCTTTAGATTCACATGCTTTATTTAATGAATCTATGAGTAATTTACCAACATTTCCAACACCTGGTAATGCAAATAACACATATTTATGATCAGGTAATTTATTTTCTTTACTATTCCATACAATATGTGTATTCATAAACCCCAGCGAATTTTGGAAGGACTTAAGCAATTGCATCAAACATTTGATAAGTTTGCTACTTCCATACCAATTATTCTTCTTCGGTTAGTGAGGGTAATGATTCATTCCAAGCATCAGAGCCAACATCATTTAATTTCCTTCTACGATGTGCTTGAGAGTCTTCTGGTGTCCATTTTAATGGGGCTGCTGCTTGAGAAGTACCACCGCATTTAGGGCACTCTAATTTGTAAGAATATGCCCCACAAATTTTGCATTTTTGTATTAGTTGACGTGCCATTATAATTCCTCATTGACGTTCAATGACAGCACTTCCTTGATTTGATTCAACACTTGAAACCAAAGATTGTGTTGCACTTTTCCAAGCAGATTCTGCTAATTTATAATCAGGTGCTTTAATCTCAAGACGGTATTTCGGAGCACCATCATAAAAACAACTAACACTTATTTCATTTTCTAAATCAGCATGTTTTTCTGCTTCTATTAATGCCTCTTTAATGGCCTCTACGCCCATTGGCCCTCCAATTTCAATACTACAAATTCCTCTAATCTCAACAAAGGGAGGGATGATGTTTGCTACAGCTGTTTCTACAAATTCTAAAATCCAATCTCCTGTAAATCCTTCCTCATTTAGTGCCTCAGGATCCAATGCTGCTTTTTCAAAAGAAGTATATAATGTTCCAAAAGCAGAAGATAATTCTAAGTCTGTTTCTTTGACTTCATCATCAGACCACCCTAGTTTATCGCCAATTACTTTGAGAAGTTGCGTTGCACGTTGTTCATTCTTCCAGGATTGTAATGTGTCTCTTCTTCTTTCTTCAGAAACACTTTTCAAAGATAGTTCATATGTGTCCTGATCCTTTTTTCCTTTTCTTAGAACTTTACAAACTAATCTTTGACCATCTCTTACAAATGCTCTGATATTCTTTACCCAACCAGATGCAATTTCTCCAATGAATATGAAACCACTAATTCCCTCATACCCATTTATTGAAACATAAGCACCATTCTGTTTTACTTCTGTAACTGTGCAAACTACTAATTCGCCCTCCTCGGGACCTATAGTTGTTTTATTAGGATCATCGCTCATTATATTCACGCTGACTCGAGGACCTCTACAATACTACAACCTACTAATCTAGCTTTTCCGCCCGCGGGTTCTACCATAATCGCCTCACAAACTCCACAATTTATTGTTGTAGATGCACGTTGGAATATAGTTGATTCATTACCACAATTTTGGCATTTTACTTTAATGAAATTACTTGGAATCTTTCTCACCTCAATTATCTGTTAATTCAAATTTCTTAGCCCTTTGACAAGGAGCGTTGTGCGCTTTACCTGATTCAGTGCAACGAAATAATATGTTTACTCTTTTTGTTGGTTTTTCCCTACCTTCTGGCTTCGGACGTGGAAAACCACGATAACCTGCTGTGACTCTACGGAAACGCCTTTGTCCCCATTTTAATTCGCTAGCACGGCGTTTTTTGATCCTCTCAACAGTGTGCAAAGTGTGCTTTCCTAAAGAAGGACTGTACCTTTTTATTTGTCTTGGCATCTTAACCATCATTTCACCTCAAGCATTTCGCCCACTAACGAGCCATATATATGCATGTCGTGAAGGCATTAACTAATAAATCTCAAACTTAACACACAAGGGTCAATTTGAATACGTGTAACTTTGACCTATGCACATGGTCACACTTGCATCAGAACCAGGTGCACTTGATTTATTCTGGTTTCCCATGTCAATCTTCGTTACAGGAATGATTCTAACATTAACTAGAAACCCAATAAAAATTCAAAAAATGGGAATTATATTAGCAATTATTGGCACCATTTTTGTCGCTATATCGCCCTTTACTCTACCTGACTCTCCATCAAGTTCTTTTGGTCAATTAATTCTCCTATTACTTGGGCCAACAATATTGCTAATTTTTGCAAATTTGAGTTCAATTAAAAACAATAAAAATGAATATATTCAAACATTTTTTATGATTTCAGCTTTATCTTGGATTGTTTTAATATGGATTATTGGACCACAATTCAATAATTCTGGTAATGACTTTTGGTTGTTATGGGTGATTAGTATTCAAATTGTCTCCACAATAATTCTATTCTCACAAGCATATTTAGAAGAAAACACAAATGCAAAAATATTATTTTTATTTTTGGGAATCTCAATTCTACTCCTAAACGAAGAAAAATTAGGCCTTCCTAATGCATCAAGATCATTATTCATTGAATCTAGTGGCACAATTAGTGGAGCAATAGTAGGGTTCTTTTTGGGGCTAATCATTTGGTTTTATACAATACAAAAATTACATTCACTCGAAGATGATTTGAAAATGGACAAGGAGTTGACACTTGATGAAAAAAATCTCCTTTTGGCAAAATTAAATAATGATCTGGAATGGATAGAAAACTTTGAAGGTGGCAAAAATGAATAATTTTTCTCTTTACAAACTAATTGGTTTCGTGCTTACTCCATTTTTGATTTTATTTGTTATTTGGGGAAGTATTGGAGAGGAAATGGATGTGTTTTTCATTCAATTCATTAATTCTCTATTATCCTCGATTTTAATTACACTAATTATTGCAACTTTATGTTCATGGTGGTTTTGTTTAGCTAGATCCTCAAGATTAAATATACCTCTTGTATTAACATTAATCTCTCTTGTCTTAATGGCATTCATGCAAAAAGTCATGTCGTATGATTCAATACAACCTAATGGATTATATACTCCATTGGCAATTATATTAAACAATAGTCTCAAATTACTAACAATCTCACTTTCTTTTGTATTCATTATCTTGATTGGATTATTAATTTCAAAAGAATCTCGCCTGGAGGAAGAATAACATGTCTGGAATTAGATTACAACCTGGTGACTTAAGTGAATGGTTAGATGATTTACGTTGTTCAATTCTTGACAACCCTCCTAATACCTCTAAAGAATTGGAAATAATTCGTAGAAAAGTTGCAAAAAAACATAAATTAAAAATGCCTCCAGGTGATGCTCAATTATTTTCAATAATTGATGAGGATTTAAAACTTAAAATCGGTAAATTCCTAAGGCGTAAACCAACGAGAACTCTTTCTGGGGTTGCACCTGTAGCAATAATGACTTCTCCTTATGGTTGCCCACATGGAACTTGTACATATTGCCCAGGAGGTCCTGAATTCGGTACTGCTCAATCATATACTGGTCATGAACCTGCTGCAAGAAGAGCTTCAAGGCACGGTTTTGAAGCATCTGCACAAGTATTAGATCGAATTGGACAATATTCTGCAATAGGGCATGATGCTTCAAAAATTGATTTGATTATAATGGGAGGCACATTCACAGGAAGAGATCTTGGATATAGAGAGGCATTTATCAAAGGTGCTTTTGATGCTGCTAATGGAGATATTAGCGAATCATTAGAATTGTCACTGATAAAAAATGAATCTGCCTCAAATAGAATTATTGGATTAACTATTGAAACAAGGCCAGATCAATGCTCCTCGGTTGCAATTGACTGGATGCTAGAAAATGGCACTACAAGAGTTGAATTAGGGATTCAATCTCTAGATGATAAAGTTTTGAAAAATGTACATCGAGGTCATTCTGTATCATCTGGACATAGAGCAGGAAAGCGTTGTAGAGATGCTGGATTGAAACTGAATTTACATATGATGCCTGGGTTACCTGGAATTACTGTAGAAAAAGATGAAGAAATGTTAACTGAATTAATGCATGATGAAAAATGGAGGCCTGATATGCTTAAAATATATCCTTGCCTCGTTGTAAAAGGTGCACAATTAGTACAAGAGTGGGAAGCGGAAAATTTGAGGCGATGGATAATGATACTGCAATCAACCTTGTTGCTGATGTAATGTGTAAAGCGCCTCCATGGTTAAGGATTCAAAGAATTCAACGAGATATTCCCTCACACGAAATCGTGGCAGGTGTAACAGCAGGAAATCTTCGTCAACTTGCTACTAGACTTCTTGAAAAACAAGGTAGACGAAGCGGATGTATAAGAGATAGAGAGATAGGAAGGGTTAATCATAAACCAGAAAAAGATGAATTTCGTACAATTATAAGAGAATATTCTGCAGCAGATGGCAATGAATTATTCATTAGTTTTGAGGCACCATTAATCCATCCAAATGAAGAAAAAAGAGATGGTTTTAATGGAGGAATACCATTAATCGAAGGCGTACATAAATGGTCAACTTCAGATCCTGCAGGAGGGGTTATTGCTGGTTTCCTAAGAATGAGAAAGCCTAGTAGTGATGTATGGAGAGATGAGCTTCAAGGTAATACTGCAATTATTAGAGAGGTGAAAATATTTGGAACTGCAGTAGGTGTTGGAGAAGAAAGTGATAAAAATTCAACACAACATCAAGGATTAGGTAGTCATTTAATGGATATTGCTGAAAAAATTGCAGTTAAACATTGGGGTACTGAAAAAATTCTAGTTACATCTGGAATAGGCGTGAGAAAATGGTATAAATCTCTTGGATATGAAAGAATTGGCCCATGGATGGGGAAATCCGTATGATTTTCTTTTACTCTAAAATTGTAAATACTCATATACAGGTTGTTAGTCGCATCAAATCCAAGGTGGTCACATGAGTAAGGGTACTCCGTCAATGGGTAAGCGTCAAAAATCAACTCATTTGAGATGTAGACGTTGTGGAAGACATTCATATCATAAATCAAAAGGTGTTTGTGCATCATGCGGATATGGAGATACCGCAAAAATGAGAAAATATAGTTGGAATAAACGTACACATCGTCCAAAAAATTAAATTTTTTGTTAAATGGGGCACTAATAAAGAATAAATGCCCTACCTTCTAGTAACGTTACAGGGCATTAACATGTGTGGAATTCTTGGCATTCTTGGAAGTGGTGGCTCAATCAGTAATTTGTTGTATGATGGATTACTTGTTTTACAACATAGAGGGCAAGATGCTGCAGGGATTGTGGTTTGTGATAATGACAAATTACACTTGAGAAAGGATAATGGATTAGTTAAAGATGTATTTCATAAAGAACATATTCATAGTTTAAAGGGAAATATAGGTATTGGGCATGTAAGATATCCTACTGCAGGTACTTCTTCTGCTGCTGAAGCTCAACCATTGTACGTAAATCATCCATATGGAATTTCACTTGCACACAATGGGAATTTAACAAATGCAAAAACATTAGCAGAGGAATTATATCGCGATGATTTAAGACATATCAATACAAATTCAGATTCAGAAATATTATTGAATATTTTTGCTGATGAATTATCAAAAAGAAGGAAATTAAAAATTGAGGGAGAATTATACCTAAATGTGGATGATTTATTTCATGCAATTGGTGGAGTGCATAAACGCTGTTCTGGAGGATATGCAGTAGTGGGAGTAATCGCTGGTTATGGAATGTTTGCATTCAGAGACCCTCAAGGAATTAGGCCCTTGGTATATGGTTCAATACTAAATGAAGATGGTCGTTCATGGGGCATTTCATCTGAAAGTGTTGCATTAAGTACACTTGGTTTTGAAGCCATTTCTGATGTTGCACCTGGTGAGGCAATATTCATTGAGAATGGAGGAAATATGTTCCAAAGACAATGTGCAGAAAAAACAAAATTATCTCCTTGTATATTTGAATATGTTTATTTTGCTAGGCCTGATTCAATAATTGATGGTATTTCTGTACATCAAGCAAGGCTAAACATGGGAACTAAATTAGCAAAGAAAATTAAGAAATCTTGGCCTGAATATGACATAGATGTTGTAATTCCTGTCCCTGATAGTGGGAGGATTTCAGCACTCCAATTAGCAAAGGCATTAGGTGTTGATTACCGTGAGGGGTTAGTAAAAAATCGCTATATCGGAAGAACATTCATCATGCCAGGACAATCTATTAGAAGAGATTCAGTAAGGAAAAAATTGAATACAATAGATCATGAATTCTCTGGTAAAAATGTACTTTTAGTTGATGATTCAATTGTAAGAGGGAACACTTCAAGAAAAATTGTAGAAATGGCAAGAAAATCTGGTGCCAAAAAAGTGTATTTTGCATCTGCCGCTCCTCCAGTAAGATTTCAAAATGTATATGGAATAGACATGCCAGCCATTAGTGAATTTATCGCAACAGGAAATAACATAGATGAAATTGCAGAAAGCATTGGTGTCGATAAATTATTTTATCAAGATCTCGAAGATTTAATTGATGCAGTAAAATTAGAAGATGATGGCCCCCAAGAATTCGATAATTCTTGTTTTAATGGGGAATACGTCACGGGAGATATCTCTTTAGAATACTTAGATTCGTTGGAAAGAAGTAGAAATGATGATTCAAAAAAACATACTACAAATGCAGACGAACCAATAGGACTTCATAATCAAGCCTAAATCGATAGGCTCTTACGCTTAATAGTGCATTGGGTGTTGAGAACGAATGCCGATGGTTATACTGCCCCAGGGCAAAGAATCTGTTGATTCTGAAATTTCAAGTATTGCTTTAAGCAATGATGGGAAATTTATCGCGTGGACGACATACAACGGTTTATTCACAATAATGTCTAAAGAAAATAAAGAAAAAAGAGAGGTTCAACTTAACAGCCATGGCAAAAATATAGAATACGTTTCTTCAGGAAATTTTGTCGTTAGCCAAGAAGAAGGAAATATCTTATGTTTTTCAAAAAGTTGTGAAAAATTATGGGAGATTGCGTCCCCTGGTGGATGTGAATTAATGAAATCTGCAATTAAAGGGGACCTTATTGCTTTTATTGATGGCACAAATAAATTAAGAACTATTAATTTTCAAGGAGAATTACTAGGTATTTTTTCGGAAAATGAACTTGTTGGCATGACAATTAATGAAAATGGTTCTGCAATTTCATGTTGGGATGATGAAGGTAATTTGATAGTGCTAAATCGCAATTGTTCCACGATATTTAAAAGGCCTATTAATTCAGAAATTGGTGAAAGAATAATTACTGCAAAATATACACATAACGGTATTTTACTTGTAAGTAGAGAAACATTAGATCTTCCCGAAGAAGGTGAACAAAACGAATTAGAATTCTGGAATCCACTGGGGCAAAAAACTGGTAGCGTAGGATTTAATTCCAGATGTGTTGCAATAAATGTTAGCAAAAATTCCATATGGGCAGGATTATTTTCTGGAGAATTATTACTAATAAATGATGAAAACACAAATCAAATCTGGAAATCTGAATATTCAATCACCTCATTAATTACATTAAATAATGATATTCTTGTAAGCTCTTGGTTTTATCTTTTCAGAATAGATAAAACATCAGGAGAATGTGTTTGGCAGTATGAACATGAAGGCATTATTGATTTTATGGTCATGAGCGACAATGAAGAAGTATTGGCATTATGTGGTAATGACAGAAATGATTACACAAATGCTGCTCCTCTTACATTATTAAATCCTAATTCTACTCCAATTTGGGAAGAAGAAAGTGATGATGAATATATTGAAAAAGAACCTATTGAAGTTGAAACTACTGAGAATAATAATATCTATAACAACTCAAATGAAGATTTAAAAAATCTATTAGGAGATGATTATAATCAATATGATTTGAAAAACGATTCAGAAGATTCAACAATGGATGATTTAATGGCTGCATTTAATGAAGAAAGCCCACAGGAAACAGAAAAAATAGAAAATGAAGACAATTTATCTCTTATTGAGCATCTCTTATCAAATGATGAAAAAAGAAATCAACCACCAGTATGTAATGCAGGAAATGATCAAAACCTTGAAGCGGGTGATGATGGTAGTTGCTTAGTTCTTTTAGATGGTAGTTCATCACATGATCCTGACGGATATATTCGTATTTGGAATTGGACTAGTGAAGATGGAAGAACTCTATCTAATGGTCCGAAAATAAAATTACGTTTACCAATTGGAAATCATAGATTTACTCTAACTGTAACAGATGATGATGGAGCAATGTCAAGTGATAGTGTTAGTGTCATCATTAGATAATGCAGGAATTCTTGTATCCAACCACTTACTAATATCAGATATCTCTTGATTACATACTTCATGCCCCATTTGGTATTCATGCCAATTAACTTCAATGGAATGAGATGTTAATAATTCATGAGTATAAAGTCCTGAAAAATAAGGCACTACCATGTCAAACCTTCCATGTGCTTGAAAAATCGGTGTTTTTTTGTTGATTAATTCTGATTCAAATCTATCTCTGACTGGAAGATAACAAGATAATGCAATTACTCCTGCAAGATTTAATTCAGAACGTAATGATAAATGTAAAGCAAGTGCTCCTCCTTGAGAAAACCCAGCAATAACAATCCTTTCTTCTGGTATTCCATTCATTATTTCATTATCAATTAATTTTTCAACTAATAATGCAGATTTTATTACATCATCAGCAGACTCCCTTGGTGCATCTCTAGCACCTGGATCCATTGAAAGAATATCATACCAAGCGGGCATCCACATACCTCCATTAATTGTTACTGGCATAGATGGAGCATGAGGTAAAATAAATCTACGACCTGGACGATTTAACATTCTAGCTACTGGTGCGAAATCATGACCATCAGCACCTAAACCGTGTAACCAAATAATTGTAGAATCAGCAGATTCAATATTAGATCCGACTTCTACAAAAGTAAGTGCATCTGCCATTAAACACCACTTTATCCAAGTAATGACCCTAATTCTTGTTCAAGTAATGGAAGTGCTTCTTCCCATGTTGCAATTATTCCATAATCTGCATGCCTAAAAATTGGTGCTGTACCATCTTTATTAATTGCAACAATATACTTGCTTGTTCTCATACCTGCAAGGTGCTGAATAGCACCAGAAATACCTACGGCGATATACAAACTAGGATTTACTGTTTTTCCTGTTTGGCCAACTTGCATACTATGAGGGATCTCTTCCCAAGTATCTACTGCTGCTCTACTAGCACCTACTGCAGCACCTAAAATATTAGCCACTCTGTATAATTTTTCAAAATTTTCAGGAGTTCCCATACCTCTACCTCCTGAGATTATGATATCTGCTTCTGAAACATCCAATTTTTCACTTGCTTTTGCAACCATTTCTTTCAAAGTTGTTCTCAAATCAGAGGAACTGTTTACATTTGTAATTGTAGCTGAACCGCCACTTCCTGCGGATTTAAACACATTAGATCTTATTGTCATTACAGAAGGGCCACTTAATGCTAATTTCTCATGCGCTTTACCAGAATATATTGGATGAGATATGGTATTCCCTTCTATTTCAATAACGTCTTGTACAACAGTTGCATTTCTTGATGCTGCTAATCTGGCTGCTAATTCTTTACCTCTTGAAGTTGATGAAGTCAATAAATGCCCAGGGGGAGATACTGAGGCTATTGCTTCAGCCCAAGCCGCTGAGTCATAAGTGGCAAAACAATCACTTTGTAATGCAATTACACTTCCAACCCCTTCATAATTTGCTGCAATATTTGCTGCTGCTTCAGGAGAAGTTCCAGGAACTACTACAATTGGGTTATTTCCTAAAGATAATGCTGCAGTTACAACTTCTGAAGTTGATTCTTTCAATTCATTATTATTTACGTCTGCTAAAATTATTATTTCACTCATTTTTTCACCTCAAATAACATTTGCTTCATCTCTTAAAAGTTTAACAACTTCTGGTACGTGTTCTGAACCTTCATAAGATTTACCTGGTGGTTTTTGTGGGGGAGATGTATGTTCAAGCACTGATGTATTTCCTTCAAAACTACCCACATCGATCAAATCTACAACAGCTCTTTTGGCCATCATTATTCCTTTTACATTTGCCCTTCTTGGCTCACCCATTCCCTTATCGCATGTAATTAATGCAGGTAAGTCTACTCCTACCTTTGCTTGTCCTTCTGGAGCAGGTTGCATCAATTCTAATGTATTGTCTCCAAAAACTATCTTTGTCACATTTGCAATAGATGCCCAACCTAATTTTTGGGCAACCCCAGGTCCTGTAGATCCTGCATTAGTATCTGCTGCCGCTTTACCACAATAGACTACCTCTGCCCCCAAATTTCTACATGCTTCAGCAAGCATTGATTGTACTGAGAAACTGTCGATATATCCTTCACTAACATCTACTCTAGCTATTTTGTCAACACCTAATGCTTTGGCATCTTTGAGTGTTTTATCACAACGTGCAGGTCCTAATGTCAATGCAGTCACACTTCCACCAACTGCTTCTTTATGTTGTAATGCAACTTCTAGTGCGTATTCATCGTAAGGACTTGTTATCCATTTAATCATTGACAAATCTGCTCTTCCATCCTTTATCTCAATCTTGGCATTAGTATCTGGTACTTGCTTAACTAAAACTACTATTTCCACCATTTTAAATCACAAACAAACAGTCCACTGGAAGGCCGTTATTCAAACTTACCAATGATAATAAAAAAATAAAAAAAATTAGTTCGCTGTCTGCCCCAGATATACTGAGGCAGACAGCCGTATTTACTAACGAGTTAACTTAGCAATCTTGCTTACGTCTAGACATTACTAATACTGCACCAAGCATTGAAATTACGCTTAGTGTAGATGTAAATCCAGGTATTGAGCCACCCTCATCAGCAGCAACTTCTTCGATAATATCTCCGACATTATCTACTGAAGGCGCTACACATTGTGTTTGGTCATCACTCAATACTAAATTATCTGGGCAAGATAGTGTTCCGTCATCATTAGTAGTAGGTTCAACAATGTCATCTATATTTTCAGGAGCTAAAACAACTAAAGTAATTGAACCAGCACCAGAATGTCCTCCTGTTGAATCCCATTTGTAATCAAAAGTTACGTTTGGCATTCCTTCAATCGCCATGAATTCGGTATATGCGTGACCTTCTCCTTCTTCTAAGAACTCGTAAGTTACATCAGTGAAAGTCACTTGTCCCATTACCATATCTCCATCAGGGTCTTTACAATATATGCTTAGATACCACATTCCTGCCATTAACTCGATTGTATGATCACCGTTTGGTGCTTCGAAGTGTTCTTCTCCTTCTTCCCAATCTGTTCCATTACTTACTGATGCAAATACATGACATGTAGGTGCTTGGTTATCTTCAACATCTACTTCCCAATCTGCCTCTGGTCCAGGTTCGATATCTTCACGATCTAGATTATCTGCATTGTAGTCTTTTACAGTCTTAGAAAATACTACTGAAAGTGCATTTAGTTCTCCGCTATCACAATCAAATGGTAGTGTCCATCCATGTTCTTCGTTTGCTTCTGGAATCCAACCTTCTCCTTCTGCTTCAACAGAAACTGGACTCCATGCCCAACTATCATAAACAGCAAATAATCCTGTTTCAGGATCATTTCCTCTTACACCATCGATACACTCTTCAACCAATGCTGAATTATCTGATTCATATAATGAAACAACATGTTGTTCTGCTGTTTCCCAATCTTCAAGGGACAATAGCCATACTGAACCAGACATTATCGATACTGACATTCCATCAGAACCATCTACAGGTCCAACTAAACCATCTATCCACATCCATTCATGATTTGGTTCTCCCAATACAGTTCCGTCTAATGCAATAGTAAATGTATCATCATCATCATGGTCATCATGGTCTCCATGGTCATCATGGTCATGATCATCTCCACCATCTTCTGGACATACTTCACCTTCTGGGACACAATGTCTTCCATCTGCACTGTTTCCATGTGTTCCATCATCTTCATGGTCTCCATGGTCATGTTCATCATGATTTTCTTCATCATCCATATGGCATCCTTCATCCTCTGGATTATCTGCACAATAAGCTTCTACTTTAGAATGGCAAGCAGATTCATTATGCTCATCACTCATTGGATCGCATGCTTCATAATTACATGGTGAGTCTGGATGATCCATATCAAATGGACATTGTTCCATATCATCCATTTCTTCACAGCCTTCGTCTTCAGGGTTGTTTTCACAATAAGTCATTACTGCATCCCAACATGCATCATCATTAGCATCATCATTATGATGTTGACATGCCTCAACATTGCATGGTGAATCTGGATGATCCATATCAAATGAACATTCATCATCCATATGGTGATCATCATTCATACCCTCAGACATCATTTCTAGGAACATTAGTGCTTCCATTGGGTCAACCATGCCATCTTCATTGGCATCAGCAAACATTCTGTATGAAGCATCCATATGTTCTATGGATGATATTTCTAAAACACCATTAAATGATTCTCCTGATTCATCATCTACAAAAGTTTCAAACTGATCAAAGTGCATTTGGTAATAACCATGTCCTGTGGTGTGTTCCCAAGGATCCATATTTGGTGGTGTACATACCTCTTCTGAAACACAGAACATTTCAGGTTCATCCATTTGATGATGCAATTCTCCATCTGCATCCATCAACATATGCATAACTCCATAGAAACCTGGCATGAGAACCATTCCAGGAATTGTGAAAGTTCCACTGAACTCTCCCATATCATCACTTGTCATGTTAATCATTTCTACATATATTGGTTCAGGATGTGCTTCAGCATCTTCTTTTACCCACATGAAACCTGCAGCTTCGCAATCTTCTTGATTGTCAATAGGTTCAACATCATGGTTTTCCATATCATAACAATATTCAGATTCTTCATCATCATGTTGATCATGGTTATCATCACAATCTTCATCAACTGAACCATCACAATCATTGTCAACACCATCATCATCTGAAACTGCTTGATGTCCGTGTGTTCCGCCATGTTCTTCATGATGTCCTTCATCTTCTCCGTGAGGACAATCGTCAATACCATCATTTACTTGGTCGATCCATATTTGAGATCCGTCATGACAATCAAACCAGTTGATTTTATTACCATCTGCATCAAATTGTTGTTCATCTGCACCATCTTCACAATCTTGATCTCCATCGTTTACATATTCGAAAGGTATCTCCTCACCATTTCCACAAATAAATGAAGGAGCATCATGGTGATTATCATCATGGTGATTATCATTATCATCGCCATTCGGCATGAATGGTCCAAGTATGTGTATTACAGACGTATATGTTGTAAGTGGCTCTAGGTTCCAAGCCCCATAATGAATATCAATTGGTTCTTCAACTCCATAATAGCCAAATACTCCCATTTCTGGATTAAATTCTATTCCTGCCTTAGACCATGGGTGTACTGGATCTGAATGTCCTCCACAATCCACATCACCTACAGAAAATCCTTCGAAAACATGGGCTACATAATCCTCAAAATAGTGTGTCATACCATCAGCATTAACAGTAGCATTGATATTTAATTGAGCATCCAAATCATAACATCCGTTTTCAGTAATCTCAACTTGCAATTCATCACCTTCTGTTACATCCATAAAGATACCAACCATAGGATCTGCATATTCCCAATTCCATAATGAATAATAGACATGATAGGCCACAGTTTCTTCAATCCAAATATTATCCGAACCTGCTTCACAATCATTCTGGTCAAGATCTTCATCTTCACCTGTAGTCATGTTTTCACACCAGCTACCTGATTCGTGTAATCCACTAGGAATTAGAAGTACATCAGCATCAGAGTAATCATCATAATGTGGTTGAGGGGTGTCATAATGTGCATCTCTAAATTCCATTGTAAGATGTTCATATACTTCCCAATCTTGGTGGCAATCATATTCTCCAAATCCTATTAAATGACCAATTGATGCAATCTCATTATAGTTACCCGCTCCATCTTGAGCGTGTAACATTGCTACTGCATCATAACATGTATTGTTTGCAATAACATCAACATCTGCACCATTTACCAAGAATTCTGAAGAATTATCTGCATAACCATCTCCATCATTATCATAGGCAGTCCATTCAAACCAATTCTCGTAAACATCTATTTGCATATCCATATCTACCAATACAATCTGTAGTTTATATGTGTCATCTAGATCTAACCCGTCAGAATAAAATTTGAAATCGTATACTGCATCCCATGGAGTATCATATTCGTAAATATGTGTTCCACTTTCTTCATGCATATACATCTCGCCATTCTCTGCGTGCCAATATACGTGCTCCATTCCGCTAGGGTCTGCAGCTGTTGTTCCTATCGCAGCAAAAGTAGATGTTACCATCATCAATGCTAACATCACTATTTTGCCGCGGCCATAATTTTTATCGTTAATACTCATAGCATTCACTGGGGGGCCCTGCAAATACTCCCTAATAATAATATACATTTCATATATAAAGTAAAATTACACTAAAAATTAAAAAAAACCTAAATTAACTTATAATTTTCGAGTAAATGATTGAATTCCGGTGATATATCTTCCCAATATCAAATTATGTATGTCATGAGTTCCTTCATACGTTTTAACAGATTCTAAATTAGCCATATGCCTCATTATAGGATACTCGTCAAGGATACCATTTGCTCCATGAATATCTCTAGCAACTCTAGCAATCTCTAATGCAATATCTACATTATTCATTTTTGCTAAACTTATTTGTTCAGGAAACCAATTTCCTTCATCCTTCTTTTTACCTAAATGATATGCTAGTAACTGTCCCTTTGTAATTTCTCTTAACATCCACGAAAGTTTATTTTGCACTAGTTGATAAGAAGCAATTGGATGATCAAATTGAATTCTTGATAATGCATATTCTTTAGCCGAATTAAAACAAGCCTGTGCAGCTCCAATCGCACCCCAAGAGATGCCAAATCTTGCATTATTCAAACAAGAAAATGGGCCTCTTAATCCTGAAACATTAGGTAAAATACGATCTTTTGGTATTTTGCAATCTTGAAAAACTAATTCACTTGTGACACTTGCTTTCAATGAATGTTTTCCTTTCATCTCTGGTGCACTAAATCCTTCATCATCTTTCTCAACAATAAAACCTCTAATTTTTCCATCTAATTTTGCCCAAACTACTGCCAAGTCTGCTATTGTCCCATTTGTAATCCACATCTTTGCACCATTAAGCAAAAATCCATCATCTAACTCTTCAGCCCGGGTAATCATATCTCCAGGATTTGAACCATAATCTGGCTCAGTTAATCCAAAACATCCCACATATTCTCCTGTTGCCATCTTTGGTAGATATTTTTCCTTTTGTTCCTCACTACCGAAATCCCAGATTGGATACATCGCCAATGAACCTTGAACACTAGCAAAAGAACGTAATCCTGAATCTCCTCTCTCTAATTCTTGACAAATTAGACCATATGCGGTATATGATAATCCTGGGCAACCATATCCTTTCAAGGGAGCACCTAAAACACCCATCTCTCCAAGGTCTTTTCTCCATTCATCTGGAAATACTCCTTCTCGACATGCTTGTTCAATGTTTGGTATTACTTTATCATCAACCCATTCTCTTACCATATCTCTAACCATTAATTCTTCTTCAGTTAGTAATGAATCAACATCATAGAAATCAAGTGCTTCGTAAGGCATGTGTATTCCTCATTTAGTGGCGGTAGCACCAGATTCATAACGATTGGGTTTAATTGTAAAAACTATCTTTTGGTTTTTTTACCCATTTTTTCATTTTTATTTTGACGTCTGCTCTTTCTCCAACTAAGATATTTATTCTGGAGAGTATCACTTGACATATAAATTAGTCCTAATATCACACCTGGAACACTTACGGCAACTAGTGCAACCAATGCATAACCCATTACATCACCTGACAATTGTTTCCCTGACATTTTAGAGATGCTTCCATCCGTTGAGATTAGCCAACCATCACGTAATCTTTCTTCCCAACTTACCAATGGAGTTGTTGCAGACAAGTCTACAGAAGCAGAACTTACATCTTCAGGAATTAGCCAAGCATAACTTTGCATATTTTGAACTGAAAACTCAACCATTCCAAAGGGAACGACTTGAATATATACTTGATTATTGATTCCTGCAGATAATGATCTGAATTCACCACTAAATTCTGAAACATAAGATATGCTACTTCCGCTAGGATATTCCATCATTTCTGAACTCTCAGGACTTATTCTATTATACTGAAACACTGCTATTGCCCTTCCTGCACCAATCACAACACATCTGTCGGAAACACCTTCTGTACAAAGAACGTCAATCCAAACTCTTCCAGCTAATCCTATTTCATGAAAGATTCCGTCTCTATCAATTACTCCAATCCCGTCACTACGAGAAATTACAACACAAAAATCAATATCAACATGACATTCAATACCAGAAATCTCATCGTCCCAACTAATCCCTAAATCAGTAAAGGTATTATTTCTATAACTATACAAGGTCCCATTTTCTCCGCCAAGATAAGCAACTTGTCCACTAGGAACCCAGTCTATTGCTTTCATTGATTCTCCATAAAGTGTAACAGTCTCTAAAGGCCTCTTAAGTTCTCCATTTGAATAACGCAACATTGTACCATTATCTCCGACCATAAGAACACTATTTCCACTAGGATGCCAAGAAACATCATACAAATTTGCACCATATTGATTTTCAAGGTTCTGGGCGTTTTTTGGATTATTTGTTGGAATAAGCCAAATGTCTCCAGATCCACCAACCATGAAAAGTTCATCTCCTGTTTTTGAAATATCCCAATTTGTCAATTCTAATGCCTGATTTGATAATCTTCCTTCAGCTGAAATTTCAATTTGACTTTCTAAATTCGATTCTTCGGCTGAAATCGGCTTGGAAGACAATAAAATCATACATATTAACAAGATTATTACAAAGCTTGAGCGAGTATTCTCGGGCCGCATTGTACTCTGCGAAAAGTTTCACCTGTTTATCGGCACCGCTTAATAAACAAATCGCATTTACAATCGTGATGCTTATGGGGGCATTACGACTCGAGGGTACATGGAACGCTTTGAAGTTAAACGCGGATTGGTAAAAACGATAAACTCGGAAGGTGGTTTAAATGCCATTGCTAACAAACATTTTGATAATGTGGAAAATGCAGAAAATGATGGATTTTCGGCAGCATGGGGACTTATGACTGATATTAAGGCACATTTTGATGATGATGGAAAATTAGTTGTAGAGGTTCAACAATTGAAAGGAGGCGACTTACAAAGTTTTCTTGAAAAAGATGGTGGAAGAGAAGAAGCCATGGAATCAAGAAAAAGGTGGTCTGCTTTCTTAGATGAATCTACAGGATATAATGCAAAACAACGTGGAGATAAAGCTAAGGAAAATGGAAAAAAAGTGGCAAAAGCCAACTCAGGAATAAATATGGCTAGAAAACTTATGGAATTGTCAAGTAAGGTTGATGATGAAAAAAGAGCTAAAGCTGAAGAGATGATTGCAGAAGTGGAACAAAAACTTAAGGAAGGAAACGCAACAAGAGCCTTGAGTCTAATAGAAAAAACTAACAAAATGCTTGAGAGTTGAATATTAATGGGGCTAGAGATTTTACAAGATGAGGATATCTCTAGAATCATTTCTATTTATGAAGAACATAATCCAGACATCCATACATTAAGTGATGCACAAAAAAGAAATTTAGTGAATATGATTTATTCTACAGAAGAAGTTGTAGGAATTAATCATTTAATTGAACGGTTTTTGGGAACTCCAAGTACCTTAGGTGATGATGTTATTCGTTGTTATGTCGGGTATGAACCATCAGGAAAGGCACATGTTGGTTGGTTAGTTCAAGCTTTATGCCTAAGGAGAATTTTGGAATCAGGAGGAAATGTACTAATTTATCTCGCTGATTGGCATGCTTGGGTAAATGATAAATTTAATGGAGATATGGACAAAATTAAATCAACAGGGGCATATATGGAAAATGTATTCAAAATTCTACTTAACAATCCAACTGAAGGAGATGGATCAGGAGAATTAAGATTCCTATATGCTAGTGACTTAATGGATTCAGGAGATTATTGGGCAAGAGTATTAAAATGTTCAAAAAATATGAGTTTGAAAAAGGTTAGAAAAACATTCACCATTATGGGTAGAGATGAGGATTCAGCAGATGGAGACCTCTCTAAATTCTTTTATCCTGCTATGCAAGCAGCAGATATATTTCAATTACATATTGATATTGCATTAGGAGGAATGGACCAAAGAAAAGCACATATGTATATGAGAAAAGTAGGGGACAAATACAAATGGAAAAAAGCAACTTGTATTCACACTCCTATTATTTCAAGTCTGAAAGCATCTGGTGCTAGAATGGAGTCCTTTGATCACAAAATGTCTAAATCAAATCCTAATGGGGCCATATTATTACATGATTCTCCAGAGAAATTAAGAAAGAAGATGCGTAAAGCTTACCTTGACCCCTCTGATAGGAACTCTCCGATTTATGAATTAGTAGAACATATCATATTACCAGAATTTGGAAAAATCACAGTAACTCCAAAGCCAGAATTTGGAAAACCATCAACATACTCAAACCTCAATTCATTAATAGATGCTGTGTCTAATGACACAATTCATCCAATAGACGCAAAGTACGCTGTTGCAGATGCGATTTCAGAATTACTCATCCCTATTAATGAATATTTCACCGAAAATCCTGAATTGTTACAAAAAGTTGAATCTTTTTCAAATTAAAACTTCTTGTAAGTATTCAATATATTCATCAGGATCCATTAAATCTTCTACGACCATGTTGTGTGCTTCGAATATCATACACCAACCATGCTCATAGGGACTATCATCTACAAGTTCTGGATTTATCTCTACTTCACCATTTACTTCTAGAATCTCCCCACTGAACAATGAACGGAAAATTACCGTTCCAGATTCAAAGTCAATAGAGAATAATTCCTCATCAATATCGACTTCCATCCCAGCATGAGGGAGGACAACCCGAAGAACTTCTCCTTTCTCCTTAGAGATAAAATCAGTTACTCCAATTGTAGTTCTGTCATCTTTTTCTTGATACCAAAGATGGTTCTTTGAATATCTTCTTTTATGTGCAACACTGAATTCTTGTATTTCATCATTGTCCATACTAACCAAAACGGCGTAATAAGGAGTTATATATCAATTAAGCGGACAAACATTAATACTCAATTCAAGTAACTGATAATACCCTGAACCTTTTGGGATAAAATAGTGGGATTATGAATTTTGAAGAAACAGAAGAACAAGCGATGATTCGAGAGATGGTTAGAGACTTTGCTGAAGAGGTTCTATTACCTACTGTTAATTCAAGGGATGCTGGACAATCACCACCTAGAAATGAATGGAAAGCATTTATTGATTCAGGATTGCATACAATTACAATTCCTGAAGAATTTGGAGGCAACCCCGTAGATCATATTTCAGAAGCAATAATAATTGAAGAATTAGCAAGAGTAGATCCCTCTTTTGCAGTAATGTTCTGTGTACATGTAGGATTATGTAGTATGACTATTGCATTACACGGAAATCAACAACAAAAGGAAAAGTATCTTCCTCAATTAGCTGCCGATAAAGTGGGTGCATATTCTCTCTCTGAAGCAGGTGCAGGAACAGATGCTGCTTCTCTATCGTGCAGTGCAAAATTAAATGATGAAGGCACTCATTACATATTGAATGGTGAAAAAATGTGGGTTACTAATGGAGAACAAGCAGACATTATTGTTCTTTTTGCTAAAGATATAAACCACCCAGAGTTTGGAAAAAAGAAACATGGAGGCACTACTGCATTCATAGTTGAAAAAGAATTTGAAGGTTTCTCAGTTGGTAAAAAAGAAGATAAATTAGGCATTAGATCATCAGATACTGTAACTCTTGTTTTAGATAATTGTAAGATTCCAATAGAAAATGTGATTAAAAATAGCGGTGAAGGTTTTCCAATAGCCATGAACGCTTTAGATAATTCACGAATTGGAATTGCAGCACAAGCATTG